>Ga0310695_10015560_pt1 | contig 10106 bp, 6 predicted proteins | sample RumenRJG_04DNA_FD_203882 | JGI IMG/M metagenome (GOLD analysis project Ga0310695, IMG submission 203882) | Bovine rumen microbial communities from Lethbridge, Alberta, Canada - RJG_04 (v2) (version 2) | ecosystem: Host-associated > Mammals > Digestive system > Stomach > Rumen | place: Canada... | reverse complement strand
CTTATGCCGGAAGAGCCAGCCGGCGGTGGGGAGGGTGACGCAGGCGATGGCGATGAGGGGGATGAAGTCGTGGGCGATGGTCTGGAGGGCGGCGCCCTCGAGGTAGATGCGGCGCACGGCGTCAACGGCGAAACGCATGGGGTCGATGTAGGTCAGATACTGCAGGACGATTGGCATATTGTCGACGGGTGTCGCGATGCCGGAGAGCAGCACCATCGGGATCAGGAACACGAGAACGTAGACGAGGACCTGCTGCATGCTTTTGGAGATGGCCGAGATGGACAGGCCGACGCCGGTTGCTGACAGGGCAAAGACGAGCAGGATGAGGTAAAGGGCAAGCAGGGATCCCTGGAATGTGATGCGGAACCAGAAAATTGAGAGCAACAGGAGGACGGTGCTCTGGAAGATGCCGACGAGCATGGGCGGCCACGCCTTGCCGACGAGGATTTCCGCAGGGGTCAGCGGCGTCACGAGCAGCTGATCGAACGTACCCTCCTCGCGTTCCTTCGCAATCGACATGCCCGCGAGCAGGACGACCTGCACGAACGAGATCATGACGATGAGTCCCGGCAAAAAGTTCCAGCGCGTGAGCTGGTTCGGATTGTACCAGGTCCGCGCCTCGACCGCGATGCCCCCGCGCCCGCCGCGCGCTTCCTCGTTCCACGCCGCGATGATCTGGCTCATATAGCTCGTCGTGAGCCCCGCGACCTGGCTGTTCCGGCCGTCCGCGATGAGCTGCACGGGAGCCTGCTCTCCGGCCGCGAGGCGCGTGGCGAAATCCTGCGGGATCACGACGGCTAAAAGAATCTGCCCGGCGTCGATATAATCGCCCATCTGTTCCGGGTTGTCGAGCGTCGCGACGCGGACGAAGTTCGGGCTGCCATCGACATGCGCGAGGAAGTCCGTCGAGGCCGCGCTATGCGACTCATCGACGACCGCATAGGGTACGCTATCGAGGTTGTAGCTCGCCGCATAGCCGAAAATCAGCCCTTGGATGATTGGCGGCGCAATCAGGAGGAACTTCATGCGCGGATCCTTCATCATCGCGATGAGCTCTTTCTGGAACAGGAAATGCAGATGCTCGAGCACGAGCCGCAGGTAACTCATCCTTCCACCCTCTTTCGCGTCAGATGCAGGGCAATGCCGATGAAGAGCAGCGCAAAGCCCACGAGGATTGCCGTATTCCGCGCAATCAGCGGCCAGTAGTTCCCGGCGAGGAACAGCGATTTTATGAGCTCCAGATAGTAGGTCGACGGGAAAATCCGGCTGATGCCCTGGATCACGAGCGGCTGCGCGTGCAGATCGAACAGGAATCCCGAAAGCATGACCGACGGCAGGAAGGTCAGCAGCAGGGATACCTGGCAGGCGAGGAACTGGTTCTTCGTCACCGCCGAGATGACGAGCCCGATGGCGAGTGCCACGACGATGTAGAGCATCGACTCGCCGAGGATCAGCACCATCGAGCCGCGCATCGGCATCGCGAACAGCACCCGCCCCGCGATCAGGCAGAGCAGCATGCCGAACACGGCGATGCAGAAATACGGCACGACCTTCGCGAGGACGATCTCGAGGATATGCACGGGCGTCACGAAAAGCGACTCGAACGTCCCGCGCTCCCACTCGCGCGCCATGACGATGGAGGTCAGGAAAACGCTGCAGAGCGTCAGCACGAGCATCAGGATGCCCGGCACGAAAAACCACGTGCTCGTATTCGCGTCGTTGAACCAGATCCGCGTGACCGGCACGATCTGCCCAACGTGCGCACTCATGCCCTGGCTGCTGGCCCATTCGAGCACGGCGGCCAGCACATAGCTCTGCGCAGACATTGCCGTCGTCGCCTCGGTGCCGTTCAGGATCAGCTGCACCTCGCCGTTGCCGCTCGCGAGCTTCGAGGTGAAATCACTGGGGTAGCGCAGGATTACGCGCACCTTCCCATGCTGCATCCATTCGGATGCCTCAGCCATCGAATTCGTGAAGACCGGCGAGAAATATTTCGACCCCTGCGTGAAGCTCGCGGCCTGCCGCGCCGTCGGCGAATGATCCTCGAGGACGACCGCCGTCGGCACGTGCTCGACATCGAGCGACATGCCATAGCCGATGATCAGGATGAGCAGGAGCGGCAGCACGGCCCCCAGCAGGATGCTGCTGCGGTCGCGCATGAGCTCAAGAAACTCCTTCTTGACGAGGGTCAGGAACCGGGAACCGGCCTGACGGGAAATTTCCGACTGCATCATGCTCCCTCCCCCTCTCTGCGCGCTTTCTCAACGATCGCAATGAAGATATCGTTCATATCTGCCTCGGGCATCGCCATCTCCTCGCGGATCTTGCGCGGGCTGCCGAGCACGAGCAGCTTGCCGTGGTCTTGGATCATCATGCGGTCGCAGTACTCCGCCTCGTCCATGAAATGCGTCGTGATGATGATGGTTGTCCCCTTCGCCGAAAGCCTCGTGATCTGTTGCCAGAACGTGCGGCGCGCGAGCGGGTCGATGCCGCTCGTCGGCTCGTCGAGGAACAGGATTTTCGGGCGGTGCATCAGCGCGGCGGCCATCGACAGGCGCTGCAGATAGCCGCCGGGCAGTTCCTCTGCCGACGTATCGAGCCGGTCCATCAGCGAGAACTCCTTCGCGACGGCCTCGATGCGCTCCGGTATCTCGAGTGGCGGGATGCCGTAGAGCCCCGCGAAAAAGCGCAGGTTCTCATAGGCGGAAAGCTTTTTATAGAGCGAGAATTTCTGCGCGACGTAGCCGATATTCGCGCGCGCCTGCGTCCTCGCTGTGCGCAGGTTCACCCCCGCGACAGAGAGCTGTCCGCTTGTCGCGGGGAGCAGGCCGCAGAGCATGCGGAACGTCGTCGTCTTGCCCGCACCGTTCGGGCCGAGCAGGCCGAACACCTCGCCCTCATGCACCTCAAACGACGTATGCGCGACAGCCGTGAAATCCCCGAACTTCTTGACGAGGTCATGTACCTCGATTAAGACCGGCGCATGATCCGGCCTTTGCCGCGCAGAGGCAAAAAGGGCCTCCACAGACGCCTGCAAGTTCCGGTCAGCCTCCGCAGCCGATTCCTCTCCACATTTAGGATCTGCGGCGCCGTCCGCCTTTTTCTCCGCATCCGCATGCAACAGGATCATGAAGGCATCCTCGAGGCGTTCCGCGGCCGGACGCGCCTCGAGCTGATGCGCCGCCAACAGCGGGACGCTCTGCCCAGGTTTGCGCGTGATGAAATGCACGCCATCGCCCGCCGGAACCGCGTCGATGACGGCCGGGCTGCCAAGCAGGCAGCTCTGCAGCACGCGGGTCGGCACGCCATCTGGCGGCGTCACCGTATAGCACCGGCCCGCCGCACGCCGCGTGAGCTCGTCTGGCGTCCCCTTGGCGAGGAAGCGCCCGTGATTCAGCACGTAAACCGTGCCACAGCGCGCAGCCTCCTCCATATAAGCCGTGCTGACGAGCACCGACAAGTGTTCCTCGCGCACGAGCGTGCCGAGAATCTCCCAGAGTTCACGCCTCGAGAGCGGGTCGACGCCGACCGTCGGCTCATCGAGCAAGAGGAGCTCCGGGGAACGCACGAGCGTGCAGGCAAGGCCGAGCTTCTGCTTCATGCCGCCCGAGAGTTTCCCCGCGAGCCGCTTCGTGAACGCGCTGAGGCCGGTCATCTCGAGCAGATGCGCAAAGCGCTCCGCCCGCTCTTTCTGGGGCACGCCGTGCAGATCTGCGTAGAGTTTCATATTCTCCTGGACCGAAAGGTCTTCATACAGGCCGAATTTCTGTGGCATATAGCTGAGCCGGTCCTGCACGGCCTGCGGATTCTCCCGCACGTCGAGGCCGCAGACCATGAGGCTGCCATCGTCCGGTTCCATGAGCCCGCAGATCAGGCGCATCAGCGTCGTCTTCCCCGCGCCGTCCGGCCCGATCAAGGCCGTGAGGCCACCGCGCGCCGCCTCGAAATCCACGTGGTCGAGCGCCGTGACCAGCGGTGCCTTTTCCGGCTGGAATGTTTTCAGGATTCCTTGCGCGCGGACGACGCAAGCATCCTTCTCTTCCCTATTCATAGGCAAGCCCTCAAAGCGAAATCTTTACCGTCGCCGGCATGCCGAGCCGCAGGACGTTGCCTGTGTCGTCCGTGTAGATGCGCACCTCATAGACGAGCGCCGTCCGCAGCTCATCGGTCTGCACGTTTTTCGGCGTGAACTCCGCGGTGGACGAGATATAGCCGACCTGTCCATCGAGCGGCTCGCTCTGGCTGTCGATATAGATTTTCGCGCCCTGTCCCTCATAGATTTTCCCGAGATCCGTTTCCTTGACATAGACGCGGACCCATTTCCGCCCCGTCAGAGAGAGCTTCAGCACCGGCGCCTGCGGCGAGGCCATCGCGCCCGGCTCGAGCAGGCGCGAGCGCACGACACCATCGGCCGGTGCAGTCAGCGTGTACTGTGAAAGCAGGTAGTTCTGCCGCGCGAGCTCGTCCTCGAGCGCCTGCAGGTTCGCCTCGCCGATGGCCACATCCTCGCTGCGCGCGCCGTTCACCGCTTCGCGCCATTTCTGTGCGGCCGCCTCGGCGCTCGCTGCCTTTGCCTCCGCGTTCTTCTGCGCGGTCTCGAGCTCCTGCTCGCTGATGCCGCGGATATCGTCATAGATCTGCTGCATGCGCGCATAGTCGCCCTGCGCCTGCTCGGCCGCCGCGCGGGCGCTCCGATAGGTCTGCTCGGCCTGTTCGATTTCCTCGGCGCGCGTGCCGTTGTGCAGTTTCTCGACCGTGGCCTGCTGTGCGGCGATCTGCGCCTCCGTCTTCCGGATGGCGAGCGTCAGTTCGCGCGTATCGAGATGCGCGAGCTCGTCCCCCGCCTTCACCGTATCGCCCTCATCGACGAGGATATCCGCAATGCGGTCGCTCTCGCGGAACGCCAGCGACACCTCCCGCAGATCGACATTCCCCGAGAGCGAAAGCGTCTTCGCGGCCTCCGCCTTCTGCGCCGCCTCGTAGCGCGTATACCCGAAATAACCGCCCACGGCGAGCACGAGGACGAGCAGTCCAACGACCGCCTTTTTCCATCCCTTCCGCATAGTCCCATCTCCTGTCTGAATTTCTCTTCTTTCCTATAGATTTCGACAAGAAACGGGAGAATCCTTTCTTCTTGTGCGCCCTTCGCAGGCGGAACACAAAAGAACAGGGCGTGCCTTCTGCCCTGTTCTCCCCCTATTTATATGAAATTCCCCAAATCTGCTTATGCCTTCACCACGGACGCAATCAACGCGTCGGCCTCGCCCTGCTCGATAGCCTGATAGAGCCGCATATAGCTGACGCGGCTGCCGACGTAGTTGCGGAAGGCATGAAAACGCAGATCATCCAGCGTCCCGAACGTCTTCTTCGCGTAATCCTTCAGATAGGCCACGCAGTTCTTCGCCGCGAACCCGCTGAGCACCCAGTCGTGGTCGCCGAGATGGACGAGGAAGCCCTCCGAGCCGATCGGCTCTTTCAGATGGCCGTCTGCCTTGAGCAAGCCAGATTCGACTGCGTCCTTGCCCGCGAGGATGCTCGCCGCCTGCAGCCAATGCTCGACGTCGGCTGCATCCTTCTCGCTGCCCGGATGGTTATGCGCGCAGGCCTGCGCCACGACGACCTCCGCCGGCATGCCGCGATAGAGCGACTCCGCAATGCTGAAGATATGATGCGCACCCGTCCCAGCAATCGTATACTCCTTCAGCGAGCTGCCATCCTTCTGCCACTGGAACACATACGGTTTCGCGAGGTCGTGCAGGATCTCGCCGGCCACGGCCGTATCGTAGTCGCAGCTGTCAGCGAAGACGTCCTCATAGGCATGGTAGATGCCGAGCAGGATCGTGACATTCGCGGTCGTATGCGTGACGAGCCCGCCAGGATACGGGTGATGGCTGCTGTTGCCGCTGCCTGGCGCCGTCAGGAACGGCTGTGGCGTCTGCGTCGCCTTCTTTATTGGCGGCAGCAGCGTCTGCGCCGTGACTTTCGCCGGATCAACGAGCCCTTTCGCCTGCAGCTCTGCATAGACCTTGTCCACATCACCGGCTTTGTACTGGCTCAGGAAGGTCGGCGCCGGATTCTGCAATACGCCTTTGACCTTCTCCTGCAGGCCGCCGTCTTTCAGGCTCGAGGCAAATGCCTGCAGCTTTTCCATGTTCGCCTGTACGAGCGGCGATTCCTTCGCAATCTGCTCTGGCTTCGTCGGGATCTTCGATACCGAGATTGCCGGTCCCGACTCCTTCGCGGCGGCAAAAGCGTGCGTCGGCCGTTCCACGCCCAGAAGCGCGATGCCAGCCAGCGCACCCGCAGACCATTTCAGAAACGAACGACGGCTGATGCCTTTCTGTCCCATGAGCTCTCCTCCTGACTACCAGACTGCACGGCAGCGCAGCCTGCTCCTTCCTCAAAGCCCGGTACGTCCTGCCATGCTTTTTCCCTATAAACCTTTCTTTTCTTCAGCATAGCAAAGGGACGGCGCGTCATGGTTATCGCTTTGTAAAGTTTCGGTGAAAACAGGCTTTCTGAAAATGAGGGAATTCCCCCTGCGCATAGGATTTCGTACGATAGGCCATTTCTTCTTCGTATTTCGGATTGACAAAGCCTGCCTTTTTCGTTAAAATTTATTTCATGAGGAAATGAAATAATGTAACATCACAGGATCAGAAGGGATGGGTATTCATGCAGAAACATTTCTTGCGCAGACGTCTCGGCGCAATGGTCGCAGCGACGTTTTTCGCCACCGGCGCGCTCGGCATCACATGGGGCGGTTCCGTCGAAGCGGCGGAGGCGGTCGCGCATATCGGTCAGGTACAGGGCGCCTCCCACCAGTCCCCGTATACCGGCAAAGACGTGGAGATCAAGGGGACGGTCACGTTCCGCGAAGGGCCGTCGACGTTCTTCATCCAGGACGAGGGCGATGGCGACGACAAGACCTCGGACGGCATCCTCGTCTATGCGCCGGACGCATCCTGCGGCATCGGCGACATCATCAAGGTCAGCGGCGAGGTCAAGGAGTACTACGGCAAAGGCTACCGCGAGAAGAAGCAGACCGACCTCACGATCACGGAGATCGCCGCGGACAAAATCAAGGTGCTCGGCCACACCAGCACCCTGCCGAAGCCGATCGTCCTCGATAAGGATCGCATGATCCCGCGCAAAGTCATCGACAGCGATGGCATGAAGGTCTTCAACCCGGATCACGATGCCCTCGATTTCTGGGAAAGTATCGAAGGCATGCGCGTCTCCGTCGAGAACCCGAAGGTGCTCGGCCCGCAGCGCTACGGCGAGGTCTGGGTCGTTCCGGGCAATAATCCCGGCCCGTTCAACAACTCCGGCGGCCAGTCCATCACGGGCGATGACATGCATCCGGAGCACATCGACCTCGCCCTGCAGGGCGGCAACGCCAAGAGCTTCGTCACGAAATCCGGCGACTATTTCGACGGCACGGTCACGGGTGTCGTCAGCTATGGCTTCGGCGTCTACAAAGTCCTCACGATGGCAAACAAGCTCCCGCAGCTCGTCGACGGCGGCCTGAAGCCGGAGAAAGCGCAGCTCACGCCGGCACAGGACAAGCTCCTCCTCGCCTCCTACAACATCGAAAACTTCTCGGCAAACCCGAGCTTCACGCCGGACAGCAAGGTGAAACGTCTCGCGCAGTCCATCAAGAACGACCTCAAGATGCCGGACATCCTGACCGTGCTCGAGCTCCAGGATAACGACGGCAAGACCGACTCGGGAACCGCCGACGCATCGAAGAGCGCGCAGCGCCTCATCGACGCGGTCAAGGCAGAGTCCGGCGTCACCTATAACTTCGTCAACATCAATCCAGAATACAACAAGGATGGCGGCCAGCCGGGCGCGAACATCCGCGTCGCGTTCTTCTACAACCCGAACCGCGTCACGCTGAAGTCCGGCGCGCCGATGGGTACGAGCAGCAAGGCCGTCGGCTGGAAGGATGGCCATCTGACGCTGAACCCGGGCCGCATCGACCCGACGAACCCGATCTACGACTACACGCGCAAGCCGCTCGCCGCGGAGTTCGAATTCCAGGGCAAAAACGTCGTCGTTGTCGCCAATCACCTGAACTCGAAGCGCGGCGATGACCCGCTCTACGGCCAGCATCAGCCGGTCCGCCTGCGTTCCGAGGAAAAACGCCTGCAGCTCGCCGAAAACATAAAGGCTTTCGTTGAGGAAGGCATCAAGCAGAACCCGAACCTCAACATCGTCCTGACGGGCGACTTCAACGATTTCGAGTTCAGCCCGGTCATCAAGAAGCTCGAAGGCAGCGATATGGTGAACCTCGTCGGCCGTCACGATATCGCAGACCGCTACGCGTACTTCTATCAGGGCAACAGCCAGGTTCTCGATAACATCATCGTCAGCAAGAACCTCGCCCAGAACGCGAAATTCGACATCGTACACGTCAACAGTTCCTTCATGGTCGAACATGGCCGCGTCAGCGACCACGACCCGCTCGAAGTCCAGCTCACGCTGAACTGAGCGCCTGAAAACATGCAAAAACACCGGACATTCCTAACCCCCGAATGCCCGGTGTTTTTTCTGTTCAAAAGCGGATTACCACGGTTGCGGCGTCATCGGCGTCACGACGCCGAAGGTGTAGCCTTTCTCCTTCAGGATCCGGATGATCTCCGGCAGGGCCTTGACCGTCTCCTCATGCCCCTCCGACGAGTGCATCAGGATGATGGCGGTATGTGCCGTCGCCTCGCCCTCTGTCTCGCCCGTGATATTGTCGATGAAGTCCTGCGCGACCGGATGCCCCGGTGCGGCGTCCGCCGAGCTCACGTTCCAATCGTGCTCGACATATCCATGTGCCTTGAGCGCGGGGCCATACGCCGACGTGAAATGCCCGATGCGGCCGCCCGGTGCGCGCAGGATCAGCGGACGCACGCCGAGGATCCCGTAGATGATTTCATCCGTCTTCTCCATCTCGCGGAAGAATCCATCGACCGACGGATAAAGCTTCTCGTAGCGGTGATCGTAGCTGTGATTGCCGATGGCGTGCCCCTCCGTATAGATCCGGCGCAGCACGTCCGGATGCGCCTCCGCCTGCGCGCCCGTCACATAGAACGTTGCCTTGACGCCGGCCTCCTGCAGCACGTCGAGGATGGCCGGCGTGTTCTTGTCGTCCGGCCCGTCATCAAAGGTCAGATACGCGACCTTCCCCTCGCGGTACGGCGTGAGCTCCGGCAGCGCCACCGTAAGGCCCTCTGACCGCCGTTCCGCGAGCGTATGCGTATCATAGACCGGCACATCGGGGCGGTCCAGCTGCAGATTCGAGAAATCATCCGCCGCCATCACGCGCGCGGGCCCCTCCTCTGCATCGCCAGAACCCTCATCCCCCGATGAGCTGTCGCCCGCGGCAGGTGCCCCGCATCCCAAAGCCGACAGCGCCAAGCTCCCCGCCAACAAAACCGTCACCAAACGTCTCCATCTCAAACCTTCTCACTCTTTTCTTTGGCAGTTTCCTGTTGTCTACGATACTTCTTCCGCAAACATTTCAAGCTGTCTGCAGCATCTTGTACCGCGTCATCACGTACTGCCTGTTCAGCTTCTGCCAGCTTTTCATAAATTTCTAGACGCGCCTGCTGCGCTTCATAGACCTCGGTATTCATGAGAACTAAATCACCCAGCCTGTTTTCGTCACTTAACTCGTCCAAAGTTTTTATTTGACCGCAACGCAGTGTTTCGCATCGATTTCTTGCACTTTCCGGACGCGGCGACGGTATTTCTCTGCTGTCAGCGGTTCGGTATGCATCCAAGTCTTGACGATCTCCATTGCGATGGCCGGGCCGATGATCTTGCCACCGAGACACAGGACGTTGCTGTCGTTATGCTGACGTGCAAGAGCAGCGCAGAACGGATCCTGACAGACTACGGCGAAAATGCCGCGGAGTTTATTGGCAATCATAGCACTGCCATAACCGACACCATCCACGAAGATGCCTCGCTCGCATTCGCCTTTTGCCACGGCGAGGGCTGCAGGATAGACGAAATCTGACAGGTCGCACGATTCCTCGTTGTACGTACCGAAATCCTTGACTTCATGCCCCTCGCTTTCCAGATACGCCTTGATTTCATTCTTCAGCTTC
>Ga0310695_10015559_pt1 | contig 10107 bp, 10 predicted proteins | sample RumenRJG_04DNA_FD_203882 | JGI IMG/M metagenome (GOLD analysis project Ga0310695, IMG submission 203882) | Bovine rumen microbial communities from Lethbridge, Alberta, Canada - RJG_04 (v2) (version 2) | ecosystem: Host-associated > Mammals > Digestive system > Stomach > Rumen | place: Canada... | reverse complement strand
TGCACTTGGCGGCGTTGACATCATAAAGCTTCCCTTCATTGACAAAAGGATTGACCGGGCTTTCTTCAGGAGAATCAAGGCTTTCTGCCTTTTTACATTTGAAAAACTTGAGGAATCTGTGTCAGAGGATGAGGAAAACTGATTTTGAACGCGGTGAACTTCATTTCGTGCGCGCAAGTGCTTGATTTTCCGTTGTTTTGATTTTGGCGGCAATTCGGATTATAGATTTTGTCACCCTTCACAGGAAATCCGCACCAAGCAAGATGACACCGCACCTGATGGCGAAAGCCTGCAACAATATGGCAGATTGCGACATCTTCCGAATCAAATGAAATCTCCGTTTTATACACGGCACTTCCACCCTTTTTGAGAGCCGCCCTGCCAGCATTCTCTGTCACAGGCCTCACTTCACGCCCTTTTTGCCCGAACGGACGGAAGGAGCTTTCTGCTATAAAAAGATTTTCTCCGACTGCATTCAGTGAACGGCAGCCGTTTGGAACTGGCGGAAATCCACCAAGAATATCCGCGCAATCAGGGATTTTATCGACTTCGGCACGATACCATTTTTCAAATTTTCCGTCTTTCTGGGATTGAATCAGTAAATCATAGCTTTGCTGTGTTGTCGCGATAAGAACAAGCCCCGCCGTCTCCGTGTCAATCCGATGGACAAGCCCATGCTCCACATCCTTTTTGCCATGGACAAGAGCAATCTGAGGGAAAAGCCGAATTGCCTCAGTCAAAATGCTTTCATCTCCATCAAAAAGCGGAGCACTCGGAACCCCAGCCGGCTTAAAAATAACAACAAACGGCGAAGAATCTGATGGTTCATGCAAAATTCGCAATTTTTCAACTTTCATTTTCCGTTTTCCGTTTTCAACTTTCCAATTCCATATTTTTCATGCAAAGTCCGAAGCACTTTTTTAAAGCGCAAAGGAACCGGGGCCTTGAATGTCGCCCGCTCTTTCTGATCTGGCAGGCGGATTTTCAAAAGATAGGCATGGAGCATGAGGCTCGCGCTCTGGAACGGAGAGCCTTTCAAGAAATTGCCGTAAATCGGATCTCCCATCACAGGGCAGCCCAAGAATTTCATGTGCACGCGAATTTGGTGGGTGCGGCCTGTTTTGATTCGGATTCTCATGAGCGAAAAAGGTCCGTAAGTCGCAAAGCATTTGTAAAGAGTAATCGCCTTTTTGCCTTCTTGGGTGCCGACAGCGGCCTTGTAACGTTTTCTGTCCCGCGGGTCCCGGATAATCTGGGTTTCGATCCGGCCTTCAAGGACTTTTGGACGACCACAGCAGATTGCAATATATTCTTTTGTAATTCGGTTGTGATGCAAAAACTCATCGTGCAGGAATTCTTCTGTCTCACGATTTTTGGCCGTGATTATGACTCCGCTCGTGTCCTTGTCGAGCCTGTGGATAATCCCAGGCCGCCTTTTTGCAAGAAGTTCCGCATTCACTTCTTCGGTTGAGTCCTGATGAATCGCATTCCGCCCCCAGTGATACAAGAGAGCATTGACAAGCGTGCCGTTCCAGTTGCCAGCAGCAGGATGCGTGACCATGCCCTGCTTTTTGTTCACGACGCAAACATTCTCATCCTCATAAATGATTTCAATCGGGATATTCTCAGGCTCGATGTCTTCCGGGATATTTTCTTCCCATTGGATGTCAATTTGGTCCCCTGCCTTTACCTTTGCGGAGACTTTTGCATTTTTACCGTTGAGAAGGATTTCTGTGGCCCCGCTTTTGAGCTTTGAGCGGTTCATGCTAGTTCCGTCAAAAGAAGAAGCTGGGAGAGAAGCAATGTATTTGTCGAGCCTGGTGGAGCCCGCAAAATCAGCAGGAATCTTTGCGCTAAAAAATGGCACTTTCGACACCCTCAATAAAACTTTCTGGCGGAAGTTTTTCTATTTCCTTTTCGTGCCTAACCCTTTCTTCGGCTTCTTCGTCAGTCTCGTCTTCCCGCAATTTTGGCACTTCACGTTCTTTTGCTGGGGTAATTGTGTATGGCTGCATCTCACGAAGCCTTCTAAGGCGGCGTTCTTTTCGTGCCCTTCGGATAAGATTGATTGTCAAATCGGTAAGTCCAAGTGCGACACAAGTGGCAGCTGAGATTTTGATAATTCTCCACTGGTCATCCTCGGTAAATGACTCCGTATTTTTATCAAGCGGATTTCGGAATTCTCCGTACTGGTAAAGGGAATAACCTACCGTGGTCCAAAGAGTGACAAAAGGAAGCGAACCGAATGTTATTATTTCTGTGCGCCTCAAATCTTTTGCCCATTGCGGGAAATTTATATCATCATATTTCGTAGCAGATTTTGAAGAAGACGACGAATCAGCCGCAAAAAGATTCTGTGGTAAAATTGAGAAAAAGAGAAAAGCTGATACTAAAAAGATTAAAAACTTCTTCATGACTTTTTTAACTGCCACACAGCTCTGATTTTATATCACCGCATTCAAGGCATCTGAAAGCTTTAGAAGAGAATCCACGCTCAAATCCTCTGCCCTCACGCTCGGCTTTATTCCGGCCTTTTCAAGAGCCATGTCTGTCTTTTCACCGCCAGCAAGTGCAAGCATGTTGTTCCGCACGGTCTTTCGCCTTGAAGAAAAAAGCTGGCGAATCATTCTCATGAAGAGCTTGGGATTTTCACATCGTGGGAAATCTTCGCGCTTTGTCATGAGCACGGCTCGGCTCGCCACGTTCGGAACAGGCCAGAAATTCCCGCCTGCCAAATCGACAACATTCTTGACATTGTAAGCCCACTGGCACAAAACAGAGAATGAAGAATAATTTTCAGTTCCTTCCTTTGCAACCATTCTCTGTGCGACTTCTTTTTGAATCGTAACCACGGCCTTGTCGAACCGAACGCCCTCATTGATTGTGTCAGCGATAATCGTTGCAGCAACATTGTAAGGAAGATTTCCGAAAAATCTTTGAGCAGCTCCATTCTCATCACAATATTTTTTCCAGGTTTTGAGAACATCGCCCTCCACAAGCTCGAATTTGCCCTTCTCTGAATAATTCTCAAAAAACTGCCTTACCAGGCGGGCAAATCCATGATCAATCTCAAATGCAGTAAGTTTTGCTCCACGGCTCAGAATCTCATCGGTCATGCAGCCCAAGCCAGGCCCGACTTCCCAAACAGATGTTTCTTCGCCAATATCAAGACAGTCGATGATTTTTTTGCGCGCATCGGCATTCACCAGAAAATTCTGGCCGAATTTCTTCTGCATTGCCATGCCGTTTTTGTCCAAAAAAGCCTTCAAAGCCACGGGGCTGTTATAGTCAGGATGCTTCAATTTTTTTTCCTTTTATTTAAAACTGAAAAACAAAACAAGTTTGCTGATTATAAAATAAAGTCCGTTCATAATAACACTTATTGGCACAGAAAGAAAAGGCACAACAAGGCAAATTATCACACCAAAAAGCCCCAAATACAAAAAAAGAATCACCAAGGGCGACACAAAAAGACTTGCAATGATTCCCTGAGGCATAATTCTCCCGAAAAGCTTCAAGGCGACAGGAAATGTAAAAAGCTGGGCGGCAGAAGAATCCGCAAGCGAAAGCCTGAGCTTATGGGGAATAAAAACCGGGTATAATTTTCTTAACAACTTTCCGAAGATTATAATCCCCGCCAGTGAAGAATACGAAAGCATGAAAGCCGCATCCATGATATGAGCCGGGAAAATCATGCAATGCAAAATAAAACAAAACGAAAGAAGTGAAAGCCCGTCCGGTCGGTTCATCCTGAGCAGAGAGTTGAGGTATAAAATCAGTGCGGCAAGAAAGGCCCGGAATAGTGACGGTGAAATGCCAGCGAACCACACGAAAAACACAATTGCACCAAGCTGAAGTGCATCCCCGAAATTCCGCCCGCTCGCCTTACGCCCGAAGAAACATGCGAGTGCTCCAAAAAGCCCAAGATGCATACCGGACAATGCAAGGATATGAGAAAGCCCAGAATCGCGGAAGGCATTTGATACGGATTTTTCTGCATATTCCCTGCTCCCCGAAAGAAGCGCCAGAAGAAGACCGCCTGCCTTGCCCCACGAGTACATGAGTCTCTTGAATTGAAGGCGGCACGAAGCACGGATTTTAAAAATCGGCCTTGTAAGACGATTTCCCTGCCAGCCAAGAGATTTTCCTTTCTTCACGACGTAAGCATTTCCGTATTTTGATTTGAAAAATTCAACATCAAGAATAAAGCTGGCACCGTTTTCTACAAGCAGACCAGTTTGATTCTTTGCGATGGTTTTAGTATACAGCTTGCCTGGATAATAAGCTTCCACCAGTTCGGCAGGAAAATATAAAATTACTTCACCTTTCGCTTCAAACATCCCGGAAGAAGAAAAAACTCTTTTTGCACGGAATGAAGTTCTGTAAGTTCCATCAAGAAAAGAGACTTTGACTGGATTTGACGACACGAAACCTTCCATGCGGACGATTTCATTTGAATTTACAAGCGTCCTGAATGGATGCCTGTCCCTTATTTTTGCAATCCCTGAATAAAACAGGAATGCAAGCACAAATGCAGAGATAAATATAGGATTCTTTACCAATTTAATGCTGCGAGAGACTTTTTTGCCTCATCGATGACATCCAGCGGATATGAAAGATATGTTACATACAGGAGGGTGTCAAAGGCTGTTTTGTCCCCCAATTCTCCCAAACTGGAAATCAGAGCAAGAACAACGCTCTTGGCAGGCATTTCGCTTTCGCCATGTGAGGCTTTTTCTACTTTGCCATTGCATTCTGAGAGCATATCTGTAAGGCTCTGTGCCAGATTCGGAGAAGGAATTTTAACAGACGATTCGATTATCTGAACAAAATCCTTTTCTTTCATCGTTCCGCTGTCGTAAGCTTTTTTTGCAAGCAGAACGGCATTGTTAATCACAGGAGCAGCATGTGACCACTTATGTTCCGTAAGAATCGCATGGGATTCTATCAAAAAGCTGACGAAAGCTTTTTCAGCGCCTTTTTTTGCACTCAAATTCTCTACATTATTTATTGCAATTAAAAGTGCGTTTTCGGCAACCTGACACAAAAAAATTTCAGAAATTTTTTCAGATTTATAGAAAAGGCTGAAATAATGCGCAGAATCCTCGATGCTTGAAGCCGACATGATTCTTATTACATTTGCAAAAGAATCCTGCGACAAGGCAACAAGAGCTTCGTCCGTAGTTTTTTGATATGAGGGCCAAATTTTTGAGCCCCAAATATTGTAAATTATTGAAAGAGATTCGTCATTTCCAATTCTGCCGAGCGTAACGATTGCGCCCTCATGAACTTTTGATTCATCAAGCTTGCTTTTGAATGCATTTGAAAGATAATCGTTCAAAAAGTTGACTGTAAGTTCTTTATCATTTCCTGCGTAATACTCAAGTTTTTCCATTACTGCCGTGCGAAGACTTGAATCCTTAAAAAGCTTGAATATCGCCATGATTTTTTCTGAAATATTCCGCTGGTTTGCAGGAGCAATATTATTGATTTCTTCTGGTTCTGATGGCAAAACGCGAACACAAGCCGTTGCCAATTCTGTCAGCTGAGTATCATTCTCAAGCACTCCCGCATTTTCGATTGAAAAATCAAGCCCTTTCAAAAGTACAGGAACGAAATTCTTTTTATCAAGATTTTTTATTATTGAAATCTTATCGGACAAGCTACCTTTAATAAAATCTTTCTCAGTGTTTGATATGGCCGCAAAGATATTTGAGGAAAGAAGAATTAAAACCATGAAAAGAATGAATGATCGGCTTTTCATGGCAAACTTACATATTTCCAGTATAAATCGGGAATAAGTCAATTTCAGGCACGAATTCCGCATTTTCAGCCTCGTTTGTATGTTCTTCTTCGGAAGTTACAGTTTCAGAATTAATTTTTTCTGCACTTTCTTCTACATTGATTGGCTCATTGTTTTGAAGCTCAGCATCTATGTATTCAGTATTTTCTTCGACAGAAGAGGCTTCTGCTCCTTCTGTATTAGGAGCAGCTCCTTCCTGAACATCGCCGGCCTCAACGCCTTCCTTTTCGACTTCGGCAAGAACAGCAAGCTCTTCTTTTTTCTCATCGGACAAATCACGGTAAATAAATTCAAGAATCTTGTTCCGCATATCTTTTTCTATATGCAGGCATTCAAAATGAAGACGCGATTGATTTGTCTGAATATTATACTCCACAGCCCGAATAATGCCGTACATTATTATAATTCGCTCGTCAATATCAAACTGGATTTTAATTTTTATATTTTGACGACCTCGCCCACCGATTCTAATCATAGCTCCGTCTTCTGAAATATCTTCAAGAAGACATCTGTATCCAGACTCAACTTCGATTGCATCATAATCAGGCTCTTCTTCGGAATTGATAAAATACAATTGCGCATAAATTTTGCAGGCGGCACGAATTGATTTGCGTTTTTGTGCACGTTCAAGCTGGTTTGTATGCGCAAGATAAATTACGCTTTGCCCTTGGAATGTTCCAGCATTTGTGACCCTTGTATCGAAAACATAACCAGCATCGCCTTTTCGCCATAGATAGACGCTGACATTTTTTGAGACCCAGTCATTTTCATTAATAACCCGAACATTATTTTGAAGAGGAAGACGAATTATAAGCTCATACCCTACGCTCAAAATCTCCGAGACGAAAATTCCTTTTCCTTTAAGGATTATTCTGAGACGCTGCCCTTTCTCTAGATACTTAGTAGAATCAAGACCTTTTTTATTCTGATGCTCAAGATCAATTTTTGTACGATATTCATAAAGTTTTGCGATGAAATTCTGTTTTGATTCCAGAGTTTCAGTTCCATCCTCTTTTGCTTCCATTACAATTTTTGAAATTGCCATGTTGAGAGTGGGAACAGACATAAAAAGACTCAAAGGCTCTTTAATCTCTGCTTCACTGGCAAGTTTCCAAAGTAACAATATCTCGCTGATTTTGAATCCTTTATCCTGCCCAGTCATAAAAAACTGGAGCGGAACATGGAACACGATCAACAGACGAATAAAGAGAAAGACACAAATAACTGTTATAAATAATACAAGAAACACAATTTATTCTACTATTCAATACGAGTCTTGTCAAAGAGTGCGGAATTCAAGAAATCGCCAAGACTTTTTTTCCAGTCCGGAAGCGTGATTCCGAGAGTTTTCTGAACCTTTGACTTGTCGAGCACCGAATATGCAGGACGCTTTGCAGGTGTCGGATATTCTGTTGTAGCACATGGATTTACGACACAATTCAGATTTGTAAGAAGACCTGCATCCGCCGCCTGTTTTTTGATTTCTTTTGTGAAGTCGAACCAAGTGATTTCACCGAGGTCGGTCACATGGTAAATTCCGTTTGGAACACTCTCGCCATTTGTACGTTTTTCGATGATTTTTAAAATCACTGAAGAAAGAGTAACACAGTTTGTAGGAGTTCCCTTCTGGTCATTCACAACTTTTACGCTCTCGTGGCTGTTCATCGCACGAATCATCGTATAAACGAAATTCTTTCCGCTCCAGCCATAAAGCCATGCCGTGCGCAGAATGTAGAAATCGCTTGTTTCCTCGGCAATAGCTATTTCACCCTCAGCCTTAGTCTCGCCGTAAACGCCAATCGGCTTAATCGGAGTATCTTCGCTGATTGGAGATGAAGCAGTTCCATCAAAAACATAGTCCGTTGAAATATGAATGAAAGGAATGCCAAGTTTTTTTGCAAGGCGCGCAATGTTTCGCGGACCGTTTGCATTCAGTTCACGCGCAAAATCAACGTCGCTCTCAGCTTTGTCAACGGCAGTATAAGCCGCGCAGTTTACGATGCAAGAGATGTTTTTGCCTGCGGCAAATCCTTCAAGTGCCGAAAAATCAAGAATTGACACATCACAGTCAGTGCCAACAAATTCAATTTTATTTTCTGAAAGGGTGCGGCAAATCTGAGTGCCCAGCATCCCCTTGTTTCCAATAATCCAAACCATTATTTTCTATCACCGTAATTTGCATTAATCCAGTTTTTGTATTCGCCGCTCAAAATATGGTCTACCCATTCTTTGTGATCGAGATACCAGTTTACTGTGAGTTGTAAGCCCTGCTCGAAAGTCATTTTTCGCTCCCAGCCGAGTTCTTTTTTGATTTTTGTGCAGTCGATTGCGTAGCGGGCATCGTGACCCGGGCGGTCTTTTACATGGACGATTGTATTTTCTACAGCAGAAGCAGTTTTGTTTACTTTTGGAGCTGTGAGTTCGATTACTTTGTGCAAAAGCTTGATGTTCTGCCACTCGTTCTCGCCACCGATGTTGTATTTTTCGCCAGTTTTGCCTGAGTTTACAATCTGCCAGACAGCGCGGTTGTGATCCTCGACATAAATCCAGTCACGGATATTCTTGCCCTCGCCGTAAACAGGAAGGTTCTTTCCATCACGGATGTTTGAAATCATGAGAGGCAAAAGTTTTTCCGGGAACTGATACGGACCATAGTTATTGGTGCAATTTGAAAGAGTGATTGGCAGGCCGTAAGTGTGATAGTAAGCCATTACGATGTGGTCAGAACTTGCCTTTGATGAAGAATAAGGACTTCGTGGGTCATAAGGAGTAGTCTCAGTGAAGTAACCAGTTTCGCCAAGAGAGCCGTAAACTTCGTCCGTAGAAATATGATGGAAAAGAACGTCGTCGCGCTGTTTGTCGAGAGAGATTCCCCAGTAATTGCGTGCGACATCAAGAAGTGTGAAAGTTCCCATCACGTTAGTTTTGATGAAAGCTTCTGGACCAAGAATTGAGCGGTCAACATGGCTTTCTGCCGCAAAGTGAATAACAGTGTCGATATCGTACTGCTTGAAAATACGCTCGATTTCAGCACGGTCGCAGATATCAACTTTCTCAAAGAAATATCGTCGTTCGTTCTCAGAAACGCCCTTGCCGAATTTTTTCTCAACCATTGAAAGGTTCTCAAGATTTCCGGCATAAGTAAGGCAGTCAACGTTTACGATTTTGCCTTTGAAGCCAGAATCCATAAATTCCTTGCTGCCAGTTGCGCTGAGTCCAAAAAGGTAATTGATAAAATTAGAGCCGATAAATCCAGCTCCACCAGTGATAAGTATATTATTTAATTTTCTTGCCATAATTATTCTCCAATCCATTTTCCGTTGATGTCAAAATATTCGCCGTTCGCATCGAATGCCGGGTGTTTGCCGTCTTTTTCTGAAAGGAGCGGCTCAATCTCAGGTGCCACGCTCTTCCAGTCGATTCCGATTGTCGGATCGCTCCACATCAAGCCGCCCTCGCCCTTCGGGTCGTAGAAATTCGTGCATTTGTAAGCGAATACGGCAGTCTCTGAAAGAACATAGAATCCGTGCGCAAAGCCCTGCGGAATGTAGAACTGATTCTGTTTTTCCGAATCAAGGACAACTCCGTAATATTTTCCGAATGTGGCAGAATCTTTGCGAAGGTCAACAGCCACATCATAAACTTTTCCAGAAACTGCTCTCACAAGCTTGCCCTGTGGATGCTGAGTCTGAAAATGCAAGCCCCTGAGAACCCCCTTGCTTGAAGAAGACTGATTGTCCTGCACGAACTTCATTTTGAGTCCGGCTTCAAAAAAATCCCGCTCTGAATAAACTTCAAAAAAATATCCGCGTGCATCCCCAAAAACTTTAGGCTGAATCTCGTACAAGCCTTCAAAAATCTTTCCGTCAGATGTCGCGCATTTCTTAAACTCAAACATAATTTATCCTGTTTTTTATTTTTCTGCGATGTATTTAAGATAAGTGCCGTAATCGGTCTTGTAGCCAGCCGCAAGATTTAAAAGCTCTTCTTTTGAGAGCCAGCCGTTTGCGTAGGCAATTTCTTCGATACAAGAAACATACATTCCCTGACGTTTCTGAATTGTTGCGATAAAATTGCTTGCTTCAAGAAGACCATCGTAAGTACCGGTATCAAGCCATGCCATGCCTCGACCAAGCAATTCAACTGAAAGGCTACCCTTTTCGAGATATGCATTATTGACAGCCGTTATTTCAATTTCACCACGAGCAGAAGGTTTTACTTCACTCGCAATTTTTACGACTTCATTATTGTAGAAGTAAAGACCTGGAACCGCATAATTGGATTTTGGTTGTTTTGGTTTTTCT
>Ga0310695_10015558_pt1 | contig 10107 bp, 11 predicted proteins | sample RumenRJG_04DNA_FD_203882 | JGI IMG/M metagenome (GOLD analysis project Ga0310695, IMG submission 203882) | Bovine rumen microbial communities from Lethbridge, Alberta, Canada - RJG_04 (v2) (version 2) | ecosystem: Host-associated > Mammals > Digestive system > Stomach > Rumen | place: Canada... | reverse complement strand
AACCGGAAAAAATAAAAGAACCTCGCCTTGATACAACCCCCTATTCCCATTTGATGGAAAGTTTCTTGTTTTCCTTCATGCATTCCACAAGATACAGGTTCATCAGCGTCTGATATGGAATGCCGGAAGCGGAAGACTGTTTCTTGAAATAGTCGATGACATCGGCATCGATATTGATCGTGACCTGTTTTTTCAACTTCTTGGCATAAGGATTTTTTACGCCTTTGCTGAAATCATATTCCTCTCTCATTTCATTCACCTTTTCTTTCATAGTATTGTCTTTCTTCGTTTTTCGTTGCCTTCCTTGCCGATATGATCCGTATGATCGTTTCCGTCTCTCTTAGACAATGGACGACCGTAAGCAGATCAGCTTTCCTGCTCGTACCGATCAGAACAAATCTTTCTTCATAATCGGAATGATCGGGATCGGGAATCAATATACCTTCTTCATCCAGAAATACGGTAGCGGCTTCATCAAAGGAAACGCCATGTTTCTTCTGATTGGATCTGTTCTTATCGGGATCCCATTCAAAGCTCAGATCTACTTCATCATTTATACTCATATTATAATTATCTCCTAATTATTTTTCAATATCTGATACATTATCGTCTTTCATCAGATTCATCATGCCGGTGGCAGTATTCTCATCAATCCGGTTGAAGGATTCTTTAAAGGAAACAGCCAGATCTCTTCTGTAGTTGGGCTGTCCTGTCAAAGAGATCCGGATAAAATTCCTGGATACTTTGGCGGCGTCCTCCATCAGCTGCTTTGGATAAGGCTTGAGATGATAATGGTCGGAAATGATATCGATCCAGCCTTTGGGGATGGATCTTCTTCCTGTTTCAACGGATGATAAAAAGCTTTTGGTGACACCAAGAACATCTGCCATATCCTGCTGAGTCTGATGTCTTCTTGTCCTTAATACCTTCATCTCTTCACCAAATCTTGTATACCCCACTTTTCTCCTTTCTGGAGCTTTACATAAAAGAAAAAGCTCCGATATTTTGTCATACTTATCAGAGCTTATAGTTTCCTTACCTTTTAATTTTTATCTTTTCTTTTACGGCTTCTGAATTGATTTCATTCTAGCATATCGGGACCGATTCTATAACAGCTTTATGAATGCTGCTTGTTAATCTACACTTTGTTAACCTGTTTTGGGTTAACTTCCATTCAGAATCTTCATTATGGACTCCGCAGCATCTTCATCGATCTGATCAAAACGTTTCTCAAATGTAACAGCAAGATCCCTTTTATAAAGCGGAGCACCTTTCAGATCGATCTTTATCCGGATCTTGGAAGCTTCAGCAGCTTCCTCCAGGATCTGCCTGAGATATGACTTCAGATGATAATACTTAGTCAGAATGTCGATCCATTTCTCCGGAATTGATTTCTTTCCTTTTTCCACCATAGATAGGAAGTTTTTAGTATCTAAAGTATATAAAACCCAAAGAGGGCTGGCACCTTTTATTTCAGTGTCCACTCTTTGGGTTACAGTTTAGTTTAAGCCGGTCCCTTTTTTTATTTTGGATCAATCGAGATCTTCGCCATTCGATGCGATGACCTTCTTATACCATTCAAATGATCTCTTCTTATAGCGGTCCAATGTTCCGTTTCCTTCATCATCGAGATCGACATAGATGAAACCGTATCTCTTGGAGATCTGTCCGGTCGAGCAGGAGATCAGGTCAATGCAGCCCCAAGGCAGATAGCCCAGAAGTTCCACCCCATCATCCATTGCTTCCTTGAAAGCTTTAACGTGGTCTCTCAGATAATTTATGCGGTAATCATCGTTTACTGTCCCGTTTTCCAGAACGTCCTTGGCACCCAGACCGTTCTCCGCGATCAAAAGAGGCTTATGATATCTCGAATAAAGTTCATTCATGAAGATCCGCAAACCGGTCGGGTCCATCTGCCAGCCCCATTCCGAGGCCTTCAGATACGGATTGGAAGCAGCCGAAGACATGTTTCCTGCCGTCTGTTCCTTCTTGTCGTCCGTCGATACCGTCATCGACTGATAGTAGGAGAAAGAAAGATAATCGCAAGGATTTTCCTTAAGCAGTTTCAGGTCCTCGTCTGTAATGTCCAAATGCAGGCCATTATCTTTCCATATCCTTTTTGCATAATACGGATACTCTCCGTTCAGCATCGTATCCATGAAATAATACTGTTTCTCATTTTCAAACATCGCCAGCAGCTGATCCTTCGGATCACAGGAATAGGCATAGATCTTATGTCCGCCTAACATCGCTCCCATCTTTGAACCCGGGACGATCTCATGACACAGTTTTGTCGCGATCGCACCGGCGACCATCATGTAATGCGCCGCCTGATAGGTGACTTCAGCAAAATCGGGATCCCTTCTTGAGATCTTGATCGCCGGACCCAGACACCCGACGAACATCATCGAGTTGATCTCGTTGAAGTTGATCCAGGTCTTCACCTTGTTTTTGTATCTTGTGAAGATGACTTTACAGTATTTTTCAAACAGAGAGATCATCTCTCTGCACGTCCATCCGCCGTATTTTTCATACAAGGCCAGAGGTGTTTCGTAATGGGTGATCGTCACGACCGGTTCGATGCCGTTTCTTAATAGTTCATCAAACAGATCATCATAGAACTGCAGACCTTTCTCGTTGGGCTCTTCTTCATCAAGACCGCCGTTCGGGAAGATCCGTGACCAGGCGATCGATAAGCGCAAGGCATTGAATCCCATCTCTTTGAACAAAGTGATATCTTCCTTATATCTGTGATAGAAATCGATGGCCCTGTGTGTCGGGTAATACAGTTTCTCATCGATCGGATTGCCGAAGCTTGCCCAATGCGTTCTTAAATCCCCGCCGAGCATCGTATCGGCAGTTGCCGGCTTCTTGCCGTCTTCATCATATGCGCCTTCACACTGATGAGCAGAGATCGCTCCGCCCCATAAGAAGTTTTCCGGAATCATTTTTATCCTTTCTTTAAAGAAAGCCGGATTTTCCGGCTTTCAGAATTTCATCATTATTCAGCAGCCTGTTCCGCTTCCTGCTTCAAAGCCTGTTTTTCAGCGATCTTGAAGAACGGATAGAATACGACAGCGTCGAGCGCGATGACGATCAGACCCCAGATCAGACCAGACAGAGAATTCGTCGTCATCCACATGTAGATCGGTGTCGGGATATTGCTGGAGAGCGCCGCACCGGTAGAAGAAGCGATGATGCCGCCTCTCATCAGCAGAGATGTCAGGAAGACATTGAGACCCGGAAGCAGTACGAACGGTACGGCCATGATCGGATTTAAGATGATCGGCAGACCGAACATGATCGGTTCAGTGATATTGAATGCACTCGTCGCGATAGACAGCTTTCCGAGACTCTTGAACTGTTCGGACTTGGATAACAGCAGCAGGATCGTCAGCGAAAGGATGTGAACGTTGGTGAATGGGGTCAGCAGTGTCCATTCAAGATAAGGAACAGCTTCCCCTGCCGCAAAGGCTGCCATATTGGCTTGTGTAGCAGCACTTCTGACAGAACCTAAAGCCGCATATGCGAGCAGATCGCCATGGATACCGAACATCCACAGGAACTTGCCGGCCATCAGATACAATGCCGCACCGACCGGAGTAGCACCGATGCCGACCAACGGAGCCTGTAAGACACCATAGATGAATGCCTGGGCTGTTCCGAACGGAGTTGCCTGGAACAATAAGCGGATCACGATGAAGACAATGAAGACAAGACCTGCCGGGATCATCGTTTCAAACATGCCCGCCACTGCCGGCGGTAAGGATGCCGGCATCTTGAGCTTGATGTTTTTCTGGATCAGGAACACATACAATCTGGCAGCAATCAGACCTGTGAACATCGCTAAGAAGATACCTTGCGAACCTAACGGGCCCAAACCGATGACGTTCTGTGCAACGCCTCTGACGACTTCTTCACCATTCTGGATGGCAACATTGGCATTGAACGGAGTCAGGATCATGAAGGAACCGAAAGCGATCATTGCCGCCGGAAGCGGTTTTGCGCCAAAAGACTGGGCAACTTCATAGCCGACACAGATGACGATCATGATCGCATAAAGATTGGAAACCATCGTGATCGGGATATTCAGGATATCGGTCAGACCGGTATTTGTTAAGAAAGTCTGCCAGAACGGGATCGGGATCGATCTCAATAAAGAGAACAGGGATGCACCGATCGAGAAAGCAGCTACGCTCATGAAAGCATTCATGATGATCTTGATGTAACGCAGCTGAGCGAACTTCATGATCTTCTCTGTGATCTTATCTAAATTACTCATTTTTATTTTTTCCCCCTTTTTTAATCAGTCACCGATCAGCTTTTTCGCTGTATTCAGGACATTTTCACCATTCAGACGGCCGTAGTCCGTCATAGCGATGACCTCGACCGGTTTTCCCGGAAGCTGTTTCTTGACATTGTCAAGTTCATAACGGACCTGCGGTCCGACCAGGACGACATCGGCGTCTTCAGCCTTCGCCTTAGCCTGCGAAACAGGATAGGCACTGATCTCGCATTCATAACCCTGTTTTGCCGCAGCTTCTCTCATCTTATTCATCAACATGCCCGTAGACATACCCTGGGCACACACAAGTACGATCTTCCTCATTTTTATTTCCTCTCCTTGATTGTGATGACCATTTCCTTGACCAGATCAACGACGGTCATCGCTGTCATCGTGTGATCCTGCGCATGTACAGCCAAGAGCGTCATCGGCGTCGCATGTCCGTTGATCTCATCCTGTATCATGCTGGTCTGCAGATGATGTGCTTCAGTCATTGCTTCATCTGCTTCTTTCAATAATTGATCTGCTTCATCAAACTGACCGCTTCTTGCCTTACGGTAGGCTTCGATCGCCAGGGACTTGGCATTACCTGCGTTCAGGATCAGCCCCATTATCACTTCTTCATAGTTATCAGCCATTTTCTTTCCTCCTGCCGTTCTTGAAACGGTATTTCTGTATTTGGTCGACCTTACATCTTCATGATAGAAAAATCCTGTCAAAACCTTAAACCAATCCTTTTCCGAATAAAAACGGAAACGGCTGAACACAATAAAAGACCTTCCGTATCTTTGTTTCTCTCAAAGTCAGGAAGGTCTTTTCATTCGATCTGTTTCAATAAGTGTCATCTGTTCTGCCGGAGACAGAGCAGATCGATCATCCTGTCAAAAGATCTGCTTTCGATCACTTCGTTCACTGCCGCCTCCGATGCGATAAGATCGGAAGTCGCTTCGATGAACAGCGAGGTATCCTGATCCTCATCATACGAAAAGGAAAGCAGGATGATGAAACGGACATCGTTCTGTCCCCAGTCGATCGCCTTGTCCAATATCGCCGTACAGACGATGTTCTCTTTTGTACAGACTTTCGTCGGATGTGGTGTTGCCGCGAGATTTCCGAAACTCGTCATTCCGTATCTTTCTCTTTGCATGACAAGTTCTTCAAAATCATCCGGGATCTCATAATAGTCACGGATCTTTGCGATCATCTGTGCGATCGCATCTTTTTTATCGCAACATTCCAGATGAGGCATAAACAGCCTCCTGTCATAATATTTCAAGATCTCTTCCCGTCGGATCTTTGACAGCAGCTGCTTATGCTGCCGGATCTCTGCCTCTGAAGGAAAGATCGAGATCTTATAACAGGGAACGGGAATATCGAGTTCCATATCCAGTGTCGTAAAACAATAGTCGATCTTCTTTCCTTGAAAATCGAAATCACTGATATCCGCCGCCGAACACTCGTAGATCGCATTCAGATGATCCGAGAACGTCTCTTTGTACTTGTGCATGAAAAACCGGGAAGAAGAATTGCCGGCAGCACAGACAATCACAACGTTCTTTTTCCTCTCCGGACTGAGTTTTTTCTCTAATGCCAGGGCATAAATGATCGCGATATAACCGATCTCCTCTTCGGGTATTGGTTCATCATAGTATTCACTGAGATAATTGCAGGAATAGGAAGCCAGGGCATAGGCAAAAGAATATTGCTTCTTGATGAGATCCAGGATGGGATTGTCGATGCGGATGCCATACTGCATGCGGATATCGAACGCCACCATATGATGTTTCAAAGAAAGGATCAGATTCAGATCATCTCTCAAATCCACCTTGAGACCATCCTGCAGCTCTTTCAACATATTCTGTATCAAAAGATCAATGTTGACCCCTGTCTGGGGAACAGTTTCCACATCGATATTTCCTCTTCCGGCGATCTGCATCGAAATGAAGAGTTTCTCGTCCTCGTCATTCAGGGCTGAAAACGCAGCTCCCAGATCGGCAACGATCCTCTCCGTCAGCCTGATGATTTTCTCGGGAAGCTTTTCCTTAAGTTCTTTTCTTTGTTTCTCACTGTAAGAAAGATCAAAACCCAGAGATCTTCGATCATTGGCGACGTAGATCGCACTTTTGATCATCTGGTAGTTTTCAACGGAAGACATATAGTCATTTTTATGAAACAGCGAAGAAAGCGTATCACCGATGACCATCAGCGTCGATTCCTTGCGGATCTTATCCATGCTGTACTGGTAATTCTTTGAAAAATAATCGATGATGCACACCCTCTTATCCTGCTCGGATCCGACGGTCATGATACCGTAATTCGGTCTGCGGTCGATCTTCAGATTGTAACTCCTGAGGACCTGCTCGGTCTTTCTGAGATCCGAGCTCAGTGTGTTCCTTGAGACATAGATCAGATCGCAAAGGTCGTCGATAATCACGTAGTCTTTCTGATTCAGAAGAAAGTCGATGAGATAACTGACTCTCTCTTCAGAAGAGTTCGGGATCTCTTTCTTTTCCTCTGCAAGCATCTTCATCCAAGACGAAAACGCATCCGTATCGATCAGGTCGATGTGATAACCGGCTTTGTTGCCGGAGCCTCTCTCCGAAATGATGACCGCTCCATGTTCTATGATCTGCGCATTGATCTCCTTGACCCGGTTGCGGATCGTCTTTTCCGAAACAGAAAAGATCTTTCCGAGCTGATCGGCAGTATACGTGTTTCCTTGTCGCAATATCTCTATGATCCCGGTCGAAATCGCATCCATCTACTTTTATTTTCTCAAATCTGAAGAAAGTGTCTACACAAATCATTTCCGATTATGACCGGAAAACAGTTTCATCCGATCGCCGCCAGCATTTGTGATGATAGACACCCGTTTTTTCCGTACCTGAGATCTTATCCGATCATGACAGATATCCAATAGACCTTCTATATCGGGCTTATATGATGAGATGATAAAACAGATAACAATCGAGTAGGAGGAACTGAATGAAGGTTCCTCCTTTTATTCAGTTCCGACCTCTCACACCACTTATCCCGAATTCGGGATAACACCACCGTACGTACGGTTTCGTATACGGCGGTTTCGATTTATATCAAAAGTAAATTTGCAAGCACGGATTTCTGAATAACGTTCATAAATATACACTTTCTCAAACTGGCAGAAAATCTACTTAAGAAAGTTCATGATCAAAGTAACCATAATATCTTTTTCTTCCGGTCGAGATTCTGCAACCATCAACGTGATCGCAACTAAAGCACTATTGGATATGACTTGTTTTCCTTCTTTATACAAGGCTTTATTCTTATTCAGGAATTCAAGGAAGATCGAAGCACCTATCCTCTTTCATCCGTCCGCAAAGGGATTGGTCCTTAATCAGGAAATACAGGAGGTTGGCAGCCTTTTCCTCGATCGAAGGATAAACTTCTGTTCCGAAGACATTCTGATAGACGGCAGCCAGAATCCCTTCCAGTTTTCCCTTTTCTCTTTCAACGCCGAAGACATCAGAATCAAAAGCCATCGAGTCGATCAGCTTTCGGCACTCCTCATAGCTTAAGCGATATATGGTATCGGTCCCTTCCGGCCGATTCAGACACTGATGGTCATAGTCATCAAGAAGCGTCAGGGCTTCAGTATATCTCTTGACCACTTCATAAACTTCATCTTCCGGTGTTTCTGTTAACGAGGAGATCATGCGGCTTTGGATTTCGACCGTCTTATTCAGAGCTTCAAGTCTTTTCTCATTTACCGCATAGCCTTTGAGCATGTAGTCTTTAAGGATTCTGCTGGCCCATCTTCTAAAGGCGATGCCTCTTTTCGAATTGACTCGATATCCTACGGAAATGATCATATCAAGATTATAGATCCTTGGTTTTCGTCCTCCTGTACTTTTGTCGGAAAAACCGACAGAAGTCTCATCCAGTTCTCCATCTTCGAGGATATTGCTTATGTGTTAGCTGATCGTTGCATGAGATACTTCAAAAAGATCCTCCATTTGCTTTTGGGTAAGCCACACTGTTTCTTGATCTGGAGATACCTGAACCTCGATGCTCAATCCGTTATCACTGAATACTACAATTTCGTTTTTCATGATTGCTCTTTCAAATACAATTATACTTTATCAGTTTGAGATAAGCCGCTGTTTTCTTGACAGGTCAAATAAGAAAACGGAATCATTGCTGAATTCCGTTCATCAATCTATACATTCATAAACCCTTATTTCAATCAAAGGAGGAACAAAAAGTTCCTCCCTTTACTATGTTCAGTCTTCAGACTTCAGCACAAAATGGAATCAGTCCTTATTTTTATATGCCCACTTTGTATTCTTCAAAATCGAAGAAATCAGAGAATGGAATCGTCGGATGATCTTCCGGTGCATTTGCTATCGTTTGATACCATTTTGCTGCTGCTTCGTGAATGATCTCTTCTACACGATGCCATTGTTCCATACGACCTTTAGCATAATAGAGAGATCTTAATTCTACATATTGTCTATTTATTACATACTGGGATGCTTCTTCTTCTGCGTTCAATCCTCTTCCACCGGAAATCGTTTCTAATTCTTCCGGCATTAATTCTTTTATATCATTCATTCTTATAACCTCCTCTTCTTTTTTCTTTCTTAACCTTACAATATTTTTTTACTTGATCCTTCCTCGATCATCGTTATTACTATTCACATTGATCTCCGTATTGAGTAATGTTCGTCAATTCATTCTTTAATTTGCTTCTTTACAAATTGAATCTATCAGGCAGCAATCTGTTCCAAAAACGCCTTGGCTTCTTCAGCTCCGCCGCACGCTTTGAAGCTCTCGGAGACTCTTACGGCCTCTGTCTTAAACTGCGGATCAGAGATGACTTTACTCAGTGCATTAAGGACATCCTCACCTGAAATCGATTTAAGCCTTACACCGGCTCCAAGTTCCTCGACTCTCTTGGCAACGGCACCCTGCTCAGATGTCTGCGGAAAAAGCACAAGCGGAACGCCGAAATACAGACCTTCCGAAGCGGAATTCATACCGCAATGGGTGATGAATGCATCGGCTATAGAAAGAACCGCCATCTGATCGACCGATTCATATACCTGTATGTTCTCGGGAAGATCCTCAAAGTGGTCGGTATTTGTCCCCATCGAAATGATCACCTGCCAGCCGGTTGGCTTAAGCACGTTAATGCAGTTACGGAAAAACTCCCGATTCTGATTCACCGTCCCCATAGAGATATAGACGGTCTTATCGGCAGTTTTTTCAACAGGTTTAGTGATTGGCCGTATGGATGGCCCGATGAAATGATACTTTTTAGAGAAAGTGTCTGCGCATGGCTGAAAGTATCTGGAAGTATATACGATGGTATTTGTTTCGTTGTCGTTTTGAACGATATCAAGCAGGCTCTTTACTGGATAGCCCTTTTCACGCAGACGATTCAGCTGCTTGTTGATGCGCGGCAAAGCAAAAAGCATCAAAACGATGTCCCACACACTCTCTTTCATATATTTTGCCGAGTATCTGTTGAAAGCGAAAGTCGTGGTCGATGAAACATATGGCAGGCCATGTTTCATAGCTGCAAGTTTTCCCCAGTAGGCAACGGAATCAGACACAACTATATCAGGCTTGATCTTCTCTAATGTTCGCGTCGTCATGTCGTCGAGAGCGAGAGTTGATGAGACGAGGAGTTCTGTCGCGTACACTTTATCCTTGCCGACTCGATCGGCGTTGCCCTTATCTTCCATCTCAAAATCATATCCGTCGCAAGCTATGAAGTTTGCTCCGGTAGCTTCGATTTTCTCTCTGAATTCCTCAAAGGAGAAATACCAGATCTCGTGTCC
>Ga0310695_10015556_pt1 | contig 10108 bp, 9 predicted proteins | sample RumenRJG_04DNA_FD_203882 | JGI IMG/M metagenome (GOLD analysis project Ga0310695, IMG submission 203882) | Bovine rumen microbial communities from Lethbridge, Alberta, Canada - RJG_04 (v2) (version 2) | ecosystem: Host-associated > Mammals > Digestive system > Stomach > Rumen | place: Canada... | reverse complement strand
AAGATTCGCGTGATTCTGGTATACTATACATTCAAGTGACATTTCAGCAGTAAAGCAAATAGGAGAAAAAAAGCAATGTCGATGATGAAAGGCTTTTCCAACGCGTTCCGGATCCCGGAGCTGAGGAAGAAGATATTCGTGACGCTCGGACTCGTGTTCGTGTGCCGCCTCGTGGCGCAGATCCCGACCCCGGGCGTGAACTGGACCGTGCTCCAGGAGATCGTGAACGACATCCGGCAGTCGGACTCGACGCTGTTCGGGTGGTTCGAGACGTTCACGGGCGGCGCCCTGGGCCAGTGCTCCATCGGCTTCCTCTCGATCTGGCCGTACATCTCGGCGCAGATCGTGATCCAGCTCCTCTCGTCGATCATCCCGTCCCTTGAGAAGCTGAAGAAGGAGGGCGAGAACGGCCGCCAGCAGCTCGCGCAGATCACCAGGTACCTGACGATCGTCCTCTGCGTCGTCCAGGCGTGGGGCATCGCGACGGTCCTCTCCCACCCCGGCATGCTCTCGCCCGATCTCGCCAACAGGGTGCTGGTCCCGCATCCCGGGCTCGGCTTCCACCTGATGACCGTGATTGGCATGACGACCGCGTCGCTCTTCGTGATGTGGCTCGCCGACCAGATCACGACGTTCGGCGTCGGCAACGGCGCGTCGCTCATCATCATGATCAACATCACCTCGCGCTTCCCCGACGCCATCCGCTCCGCGTACGAGCGCTACTTCGTCGCGAAGGTCGCGCCGGTCTCCGGCCTCGGCATCCTGATCGTGTTCTTCCTGCTCGTCGTCATGGGCACGGTCATGCTCATCCAGGGCGTCAGGAAGATCGCCATCCACTCCACGCGCAGGAGCGTCGGAGGCGGCAACACGTTCGGCATGCGCCAGTCGTTCATGCCGCTGCGCGTAAACTACACGGGCGTCATGCCGATCATCTTCGCGCAGCCGCTCATCCAGATCGCGGCCGCCGTCGTCAAGTACTTCGCCGCTCCCACGGGCAGGCTCCACGACATAGCCATGATGCTCTCCGAGACCACCTGGCTGCACATCACCATCTACTCCGTGCTGATCGTGTTCTTCACGTTCTTCTGGGTGGCGACGCAGTTCAACGCGATTGACATCTCCGACAACCTGAAGAAGGACGGCAGCTACATCCCCGGCATCAGGCCCGGACGCGCCACCGCCGAGTACCTCGACGACGTCATGACGAAGATCACGCTCATCGGCGCGACGGGGCTCCTCGTCATCGCCCTCGTGCCGATGCTCATCATGAGCTGGACGAAGCCGCCGCTCGCGTGGTCGATCGCCAGCTTCTTCGGCGGCACGTCGCTGCTCATCATCGTCGGCGTCGCGCTCGACACGCTCAGGATCATGGAGAGCCATCTCCTGGTCCGCAAGTACGACGGCTTCCTCAGCCACGGCACGCTCCGCGGAAGGGGAGGCGTCTGACAGACGCGTCGGCACGGCCCGCACGAACACAACCACACCAAGCACAGGGAGTCCATTACATGAAGACAGATCGCCGCGAGTTTTTGAAGGGAACGGCATGGATGTGCGCAGCCGCCGCCTATGCGGGGTGCGCGACAGCCGGAGACACCAAGATAAGCGCCCCCGGCGCGATGACGGCCTACGCCGACAAGCCGATCCGCAAGGTCCGCGTCGGCGTGGTCGGCCTCGGGATGCGCGGCCCCGGCGCCGTGCACCGCCTGGCCAACATCCCCGGCGTCGAGGTGGCCGCCCTCTGCGACCTCTACAGGAACCGCGTCGCGAACCAGCAGGCGTGGCTCGCCAAGAACGGCAAGGCCAAGGCCCGCGAGTACTTCGTGTACGAGGCGGCGAGCGACGGCGGGGCGGACGAGACCGCCGCCTACAGGGCGATGTGCGAAAGCGACCTCGACCTCGTCTACATCGCCTCGCCCTGGGCGCTCCATGCCAAGATCGCCCTCTACGCGATGGAGCACGGCAAGCATGTCGCGATCGAGGTGCCCGCCGCGATGACGCTCGAGGAGTGCCATGCGCTCGTCGATACCTCCGAGCGTACGCAGCGCCACTGCATGCAGCTCGAGAACTGCTGCTACGGCGACGTCGAGATGTTTTCGCTCAACCTCGTGCGCAACGGCGTCCTCGGCGAGCTCATGCACGGTGAGGGCGCGTACATCCACGACCTCAGGAGCCTCAACTACCTCGACCCCGCCAAGGGCGGCTACCAGGGCTACTGGCGCCTCAGGTGGAACGCCGCGCACTACGGCAACCCCTACCCGACCCACGGCCTCGTGCCGATCATGCAGGCGATGAACGTCAACCGCGGCGACCGCTTCGACTACCTCTCCTGCATCTCGACCGCACAGGTCGGAATGGACCTCTACGCGAGCGTAAAGTTCGGCAAGGGCAGCTGGCAGGCCAAGCTGCACCCCAAGTGCGGCGACATGTCCACCACCGTCATCAGGACCGTCAACGGCAAGACGATCATGGTCCAGCACGACGTCACCAGCCCCAGGCCCTACAGCCGCATCAACCTGCTCTCCGGCACCATGGGCTGCCTCAACGACTACCCGTTCCGCATAGCGCTCGCCTCCAAGCCCGGCGAGGGCGCGCACGACTGGCTCGCGCAGGACAAGGCCAACGAGATCTGGCTCAAGTACAGGCATCCGCTCTGGAAGGCGGCCGGCGAGCTCGCCAGGAAGATGGGAGGACACGGCGGCATGGACTTCCTCATGGACCTCAGGCTCTGCTACTGCCTCCAGAACGGCCTTCCGCTTGACATGGACGTCTACGATCTCGCCGCTTCCTGCTCGATCTGCGAGCTCTCCGAGCGCTCCGCCCTCAACCGCGGCGCGTCCGTCGACGTGCCCGACTTCACCAGGGGCGGATGGAAGACGGCGAAGCCGCTCGGCATCGTGTCCGTCGACATCTCGAAGATGGGCCTGCAGGACGTCAAGCGCGACGACGCGCAGCTGAATGTTTAAGGCCATCAGGAAGATCCTGTCGCACGACTGCGGGCCCTTCTGGCAGTTCGTCAAGTACGGCGCGATAGGCGTGGGGGCGACAGTCATACAGACTGTCGTCTTCTACATCTTGGCGTCGACGTGCCTTCCCTGCCTGAAGGCGGACGACTGGGCCGTGAAGCTTCTCTCGCTGCCTTCGGCGGCCGTCGCCGACTCCGTCCGCGCATGGCGCTTCGTCATCGCGACCGCGCTGGCGTTCGTCGCGGCGAACATTCCGTGCTGGATACTGAACAGGCTCTTCGTCTTCCGTGCGGGCCGCTACTTCTGGCTTCTCGAGCTGCTGTTCTTCATGGCGGTCTCGGGCGTCGCGATGGCGCTTGCGACAGGCGTCAGCGCGATGATGATCAACTGGTTCGGGATGATGACGACCCTCGCCGTGTTTGTCGAGGTGTTCGTCTCGTTCGTCTTCAACTTCTTCATCCGCAAGTTCGTCATCTTCAAGGGCTGATTTCCGTAGTTGTCCTGCCGCGGCTCATAAATGCTTTTCAACCACGGAATACACTGAATACACAGAAAAATAGTCTGTGGGGACACTCCCCGCAAGGGATTCGCGGCTAAGCCTTCGGTCTCGGTCAACATGGCGCGTTCGGCGCAGGTGAATCTCGCCGTGACGACTTAGAACGGCTTTCGTCCCTGTGAGATATGTTACTTTTATTTTTCAATGAAATCTGCAAGCGCCACTTGCATTTTTCCATGAAAAATGCTATACTGATATACATGAAGTACAATAGAAACATAAAAGCATTCAACGGCAATTTCTTCCTTTTCGGACCTCGCGGCACAGGAAAGTCAACTTGGCTTCGCGACACATATCCCGATGCGTTGTTCGTTGACCTTCTGCGCGAAGATCTGAAGACGCGGCTTGAGGCCAATCCGGAGCGGCTTGCCGAGCTTGTGGATGGATCGCCTGATGTACATACTGTAATTCCATAATTCCACAATTCCATAATTCCACAATTACCCTAGTTCCACATTCACAAGTTTTCTGGGGAATTGGCTATTGACAACTGCCGAAAACTGTGTTACAATGTCTGCAAATTCAACAGCAACTATTGAATTTTAGGAGATGAAAGACGATGAACAAACTGATAAAACGACATATTTATGGTGAATTGCGCGAAAGTCTGGAAGATAATCCAGTCGTCGCGCTTATCGGCCCAAGGCAGTGCGGAAAGTCCACGCTGGCCAAGATGATCAAAGCGGAGTTTCCCGGTTCGCTCTATCTCGACTTGGAGAATCCGTTTGATTTGGAGAAGCTGGCGCATCCCGAGTTTTTCCTTTCGCGGAACAGGGACAGGCTCGTGTGCATCGACGAGGTGCAGCGGCGCCCCGAGCTGTTCCCTCTTTTGAGAAGCTTGTGTGACGAATGGGGCGACAACGGGCATTTCCTTGTTCTGGGGTCAGCCTCGCGCGACTTGTTGCGTCAAAGCTCAGAGTCTCTTGCCGGGCGCATCGCGTATTTTCGGCTCACGCCGTTTCTTTTTAGTGAACTGGAAGGCGCCGACTGGACGCAATGTCTCTGGCGCGGCGGGTTTCCGCGCGCGTATCTCGCCAGAAGCGACAGGTCTGCACAGAACTGGCTTGAGTCGTTCATCACTACGTTTCTGGAGCGCGACCTTTCGTACTGGCGGGAATTTGTGCCGGAGACTATGCGTCGGTTGTGGAGGATGCTGGCGCACGAGAACGGGCAGACGGTCAACTTCTCGAGGTTCGCGTCATCGCTTGGCGTCTCCGATATGACCGTCAGACGCTACATTGACCTTCTGAAGGAGACGTTCATGGTCGATGTCGTGCCGCCGTTTGAGACGAATCTAAAGAAAAGGCTGGTGAAGAGCCCCAAGGTCTATCTCTCCGACACTGGTGTGGCCTGCGCACTTCTTGGCATTTCATCCTTCGACGAGGCATACAGCCACCCTGCGTTTGGTGCGTTGTGGGAGCAGATGGTGCTGCAGAACATTCGGGGGCTATTCCCGGGAGCGGATGTTTCTTTCTTCAGGACGGCAGACGGGACGGAAATGGACTTTGTTGTGGCCATGCGCGGGAAGACGGTCGCGATAGAGTGCAAGGCCGGTTCTGCGCCGTCGATAGGGAAAGGCACGTATAGTGCAATCGATGCGATTCGTCCAGACCGCGCATACGTGGTAGCGCCGGTCGATGAACCGTATTCGCCGAACGAGAAGATTTCCGTGATGCGGCTTGACGATCTGGGCGACATATACAGAGGAATCACGGAGAAAATCCATCCCACATTCAACAAGTGTACGTCCGAAATTCGCTCTTGATATTTTCGGATATAGTGTGGTATAATGTCGTTGTTCTGCTGAAGGACGGGTAATGCCGTCTTTATGTCGAGCGCTAGATTTCCCGCGTGGAAGGGGTGAATAACAGTAGCCAATAACCGCGTTTGGGACGCGTCAGAGGTGAAGCCTAGGTAGTCTGTGGGGACACTCCCCGCAAGGGATTCGCGGCTAAGCCTTCGGCCTCGGTCAACCTGACGCCTTCGGCGCAGATGAATCTCGCCGCGACGACTTAGAACGGCTTTCGTCCCTGTGAGATATGTTACTTTCATTTTTCAATGAAATCTGCAAGCGCCACTTGCATTTTTCCATGAAAAATGCTATACTGATATACATGAAGTACAATAGAAACATAAAAGCATTCAACGGCAATTCCGGCAGGAGGTGGATTTTGTCGTGTATGGTGGCAATCGTTTCGAGGCGATTGAAATAAAGAACTCCGCCAGGCTCACTTCGAAGGATTTCTCCGGGCTCAAGGCGTTTGCCTCTGACTATCCTGAGGCCAAGCGGACATTGCTTTATCGTGGAACGGAAAGACTATTCCAGAACGGCGTCCACTGCATTCCTGTAGCCGATTTCCTCCGTGAATTGAGAGTTGGAAGCTAACCCACTCCGTGATTACGGAAGACGCCGAAAGCCCCACATTGCCGCTACACAGAGACGATGACATAATTACTCTCCACATCGACACGGCGATATGCTATAATATCAATCATTGCCCGAAGTCGGAATCATACCGTACGCTGTGTTGGCGTTGCGCAGGTCTGGCGGGAGGTAGCCGAAAAATGACATGTCGAATCAAGATACTGGCCGCCGCGCTCGCGTGCATGGCGGCGTCCTGCGCCGCGAAGGCGCCGGACGCCGCGGCGCTTGACGCGGCGCGGGAGGAGGTGCGCGCTCTTCTCGCCGCCGACTTCAGCGAGCTGAACGCCGGACGCCGGACGCTCGTCGACGTCGCTGACCATGTGGCAGACTTGGCGGCGGCGTCTAATTCCGCCGCCCGTCTGCGCGTCCTCCAGGAGGGCGCCTTCAACCTCTACCGGGAGGCGGGCGCGCTCGACCGCGCGGCGGGACGCCGCGTGCCTTTCTGGATCAACCTCGGCACCGACGAGGAGCTGGAGTTCGCGGCGTGTCCAGCCGGTTCGTTCACGATGGGCTGCGACGGCGACCGCAGAGGTCCGACATTCCGCCACAGGGTCAATCTGCCGCGTCCGTTCTGGCTTGCGAAGTACCAGACCACGAAGCGGCTCTACGGTACCTTCCGCCAGATACGTTCCCTGAGCGACGAGGAGAGGCTATATGGCGGGATGGACATCCCGCACGGAGGGCTGTCGCGCAAGGACATGGTCGACTTCTGCGAGTTCCTCACATACGCCAACAGGGACCGTCTGCCCAGGGGGTATGTGTTCCGCCTGCCCACGGACGCCGAATGGGAATACGCCCTGAACGCGAACTGCGACGATCCCGCCGATCCGTATGTTCGGTTCAGGCTCGGCGACAAGTCGGCGGCCGATGAAATATCCGTTTCATGGGAGAGCGTGCATAAGCTCCGCGTGGCGCATGGTCTCGGTCAGACGGGCCCTGCTAGAGACAGCCAGGGAACGGTGTTCACGGTCGGTACGCGGCGTCCTAACGCCTGGGGAATCTACGACATGCTTGGAAACGGGCAGGAGTACGTGCTCGACACCGTGCCGTGGAACGCCGCGCCATTGGGATACGGCGAGGGGTCGTTCAACGGCAAATACGATTTTGGCTATGCGGACGAGGAGACCGATCCGCTGCGCTACGTCACCGGCACCAACTATCTTGTCGTAACGCGCGGAGGCTCGCGCCATAAACGGTTCGCCCCGAGCTGGTATGATCGGACCGTCGTGCCGCCGGGTTCGCACTGGAATGGCCATTACGTCTTCCGTGTCGCGCTTGCGCCGGACATCCTGGGCGAAAGGAAAAGGGAGGCCGAGAAATGACGCCTGCGGCAGGGGACATCGTCGGCGGCTGCCGCGTTGTGCGTCTGCTCGGCACGGGCGGCATGGGCACGGTCTACGAGGTCGAGCGAACGGATGTCGGCGGCGGACGTTACGCGCTCAAGGTGTTCACGCGCGACCACGGGGATGTGGATGCGCTGCGGAGGCGCTTCCTGGCCGAAGGCAAGGCGCTTCAGCTTCTTCGGCATCCAAATCTCCTGCGCGTCCACGAGCTGGGCGAGGACGCGGCGATCGGGCTTCCCTATTTCGTCATGGAACTTGTCCTGGGCGCAGACGGCGGGGTGCGCACACTTGCGGACGTCGAGCCGGGATCCGTCGACGAGGCGCATATCGCGCGCTGGTACAACCAGACGAGGTCCGCCCTCGAATACATCCATGCGCAAGGCGTCGTCCATCGCGACGTCAAGCTTAGCAACATCCTGATCAACGCGGACGGCGACGCGGTTCTGGGCGACTTCGGGATTGCGCGTTTCACGGACGGGGAGCTTCGCCGTGAACTGGACGTAGAGACGACTTTGGAAGCCGTTGACGCGGACTCGCGCAAAGTCATGGGTTCGGTCATGTACCTCGCGCCCGAGTTGCGGCGCGGCGAAAAGGCGACGCCGGCCTCGGACGCATACGCGCTCGGCGTCACGTTCTACCGCCTTCTCACTGGCACCTGGTACGAGCCGGGTGCTGTCGCGGACGGGCTTATCGCCGAGTTCGGGCGGGAATGGATACGCGCGCTCCGGCGGATTCTTTCCGCCGCGCCGTCGGCGCGGCTGCCCATCCCGTCCGTGGATCTCTCGCGCCGTCCGGCGAAGTCGCGGTGGCTCGTCGTCGCCGTATGTACGGCTGCTGCGGCGTTGATTGCCGCCGGGGTGTATATGTGGATGGCGGGGAGGACGCCCCGCGCCGCCAAGCCGCAGGCCGTTCATGAATATTCGTTTGACCAGTTCTTCCCATCGCACACGGAGCAGCCCCAGAAATGAGCAACTTCCCGGAGACATCAACGACGCTTCTTGCGAGACTCGCCGAACGTGAGACGGGCATCGACCAGTCCGCCTGGCGCATCTTCTTCGAGCGGTACCAGCCGGTGATGGTGGAGTACGCCCGGATGAAGGGCGCGGGAGACGACGCGGAGGATGTCGTGCAGGATGTGCTTTCGAATCTCGCCAAAGTTTTCAGGGCGGGACGCTACGTGCGCGACAAGGGGCACTTCAAGAACTACCTTGCCAGGATGCTCAGGAACGAGATGATCAGCAGGTTCCGTCGTGAGCAGGTGCGTCCGGAGGGGAACAGCATCAACCTGGCGGCAGTCGAAGCCGCTGAGAACAAAGAGCTGCAAGTCGAGCCCGCGTTTGCGGGGATTGACTCCGACGACGATGAATGGGAGCTCGCGAGGCATCGCGCGGCGGTTGAGCATATCCTTTCCAGAACGGCGCTTTCCGAACAGTCGCGGCGCATCTACCGCGAGCTGATGGCTACGGGCGAGAGCTGCGCGGAGGTGGCGCGCCGCCTTGGCCTGCCCCCTGCGACGGTGCGCCAGGTCAAGTCGCGCGTCACGCGCATGATTGCGGCGTTCCAGAAGGCGATGTAGACGATCTACAAACTAGTGAATGAAAATGGCTCTTCAAAGTTTTTTGTGGAAGGCGCGGCGCTACGCGCGACCACGAACCCAGGCGCGACGAAGGATCGGCGCTGTCGATCCGGCGAGGACTTGCCGCCACCCGGCTTGAGACTTCCTCCTTCGCGCGATGCGCTACGGAGGACGAGTCGTCTCACCGATGGCGGCGCGCCCCCGCCGCCCATTCGGGCTCCTTCGCCGCGCCGGGACACGAACGCCGCCTTCGCGGCACACGAAAGTACACGAAATCCCCATCCTCGCCAAATCCCCGAAAAGCATGTAGTCGCGGGAATGTGGGACGCATCTCCATTTTTCACCCGTGCGTTTTGAGATTGAACACAACCAGAACAACTTTTTCTTTTCGCCGCGCATGGGGCCTTGCGGCACCACTCTAGCCCGCCTTCGGCAGCGACCTTCGGCCGGCGGATACGCTTCGCAGTTTGCGCGCACCCTCTTGCGACCTTGCTTCGCAAGGCTCCTCGCTTGGCTCGTCGGGGAACCTGACGGCTTCGCCGTAGGTGCATCTTGCGCTCACCCAACCTGATCGCTTCACGACAGGCGTATTCCTGCGCGCGTTCTTAAGCCGGCGGGCGGTTGCCCGCCGTAAAATGAAGTTGTTTCAAATAGTTGTTTCCAAACAACAGAGGTCTACCAACAGTCCGTGTCGTACTTTTCGTGAAGTTTCGTGTGCGGCGAAGGCCGCTTTTCGCGTCCGGCGGCATGGCGAAACCCGAAGGGGGCGGCGGAGATTTCACGACGGTCGAGGTAACGCCTCGAAGCCGGCCGTGGAATCGCCGACGCCAATCGCCGACAGGCGATTCTCCATGCCGCCGGGTTCGTGGTCGCGCGTAGCGCAACTCCGTCTACAAAATTCTTTGAAGTCCCAAAGTTTCTTTTAGGATTACTTAGCGAAATGGGGAGCGTGGTAATTTGCCGCCATCGCCGCTGTCACACTCTCTCTGTTTTTTGCGTTTAGCTTTTTGCGGCTTGTATGTTCCAAGGGAATGTGGTATAATAACCACCGTCTTCTGTCGAAAGACTGGTAATCGTTCGATAAGGGAAGATGCAACACAGGACTCCACCACTCGGCGGCGTCCCGTGCGTGATTCCCTTGGGCATACCAGTCGCCTCGACAGAACACGCACGCGGCGCCGCCTTTTTCGTTGTCGCGGGAAGGACGGCAAAAAATGAAAGACAACGAAAGGAACGGCTGATATG
>Ga0310695_10015555_pt1 | contig 10109 bp, 11 predicted proteins | sample RumenRJG_04DNA_FD_203882 | JGI IMG/M metagenome (GOLD analysis project Ga0310695, IMG submission 203882) | Bovine rumen microbial communities from Lethbridge, Alberta, Canada - RJG_04 (v2) (version 2) | ecosystem: Host-associated > Mammals > Digestive system > Stomach > Rumen | place: Canada... | reverse complement strand
TAAAGATGTAATTATGAATAAGATTTCAAATCCTTTTTTAGTCTTGGCAATTGCCCTTTTCTCTTTATCTGGATTTGCACAGGACAGACTCATACGTGTTGACAGTACATCAAATGCATGGCGGCAGAATGATTTAACTTTATCTCTCTACGACAGGGAATTGGCTCGGTTGCTTGTTCCAAAGAATTCTCAATTCGGTGTCATTCGTGTTCCAAATATCCATTCCGAATCATCGTTGACATATGATTCTGTCAACCATACACTCGTTTACATCAAGGCATTTAGAAACATTTATGAGGCCACAAGCATGGCCACTACCAAGAGAAAAAAGATTGGCGATAAGGTAAGGCAAGTGCCAAGGAAACACATATACAATTATGCGGCACCTGAGGTGGGAACCTATACGCTCAACATTACTGACGAACAGGCTCAAAAATTGAAAGAAGTTTGGACTAATGCAATCCAAAATGCAGAGGCCAAGGAAGAGGAATTAATCTTTAATGATCCGACTTGGGAGTTTTTCATTGGGAGCCAACGGGCCAAATCATACCTATTGCAAAACACACTTGTTGAGTTGGCCAACGAGTTGATGGATTCTGTCTATAATTGTAATTGGCGGACGGAGGAAGCCCGAAAAATGAATTGTAATAAGATAGAATGGATTAATCAAGACAGCCTTGAACATATAGGTTTTGCTGATACCTGCCGAATTAAAGATTACTATTTTAAAGACTTTCCACAACAAATTATTAAGGATTTCACTAGGGAATTAAAAATACAAGGGAAAAGTTATTATTGTTGTTTCTTACCAATTGGGTCAGGGGAATCTATTTTTCTTGTCAATATTTATAAGCAAGGGAAAAGTCAATGGGAAAATGTAGCAAGGGGAAGAGTGTATGGTCCTAAATTCATTACTGCTGATTTTGATTCTATCAATAATAGAATTGTATTCACTATGTTAGATGCTATAATTGACACCTATTCACTCAAAATCAAATCTTTTATAAAAGTGGGTGAAATCGGTGAATTATCCTTGGCTGATTTGGACTCGATAGGCGAATCTGAGGAATCTATGCAAATAGCGGAAATACGTGCCAGTTTCCCGGGCGGACAAAGGGAACTGATGTCGTGGCTTGCCCAAAACATGCATTATCCTGAAAAAAAGAAAGAAATTCAAGAACGAGTGCTTGTGTCATTTTATGTAGAGAAAGATGGTTCGATTAGTGATGTCAATGTGGAGCGACCTTGCATCAAGGAAGATGGCACGTCAAGCACAGTTATAGTAGAACAAAGTGAAATGTCGGCATTGGATAAAGAAGTGATTCGCGTGGTGAAGACGATGCCCCAATGGGAACCAGCAATGCATCATGGAAAGCCTGTGCGTGAAAAACACTTTTTGCCGCTAAATATTGACCCTCAATGAAGGATAAGATGAGTTCTCCCTATATTATGCCAAATAAAATAAAAACGATAATCAATTCCACTTTGTGGATGCTTTTCTTGGCATTTATTGCCTTGTTGCTGCATCCTTTGCTATATTTCGATGGAATAAGATTTTATATGGATTGCCCATCGTACTTTTTCCTCCATATTATCGCCTACACCATTTTTGGAAATCTAATTTGGAATGTATTAAAACACAAGGCTTGGTGGATTTCTGCATTAGCAATTGTCGCAGGGGTAAACATTGTTTTGTTAATCTATATATATTTCTTTGTGAAAAGTTGGGACGTGTGAGATGCATTGACGGTGTTATTGTTCTTATTTGATTTTGGTTTCGCGGCTGTTCTTTCTGCTATCCCAATCGGGATATTCTGCTATAAGAAACAAAAAAGATCAATTAAGCAAATTGAGTGAAATCAAGGAAAGAACATCATCTCTTCAACCCCCTTCCTTCATCGTCATCAACACCATTGCCAACCTCCCATTCCCTGTTCTGGTCATAGCTGCCGCCAGAGGCATGCAGAAGATACTTGAAAGCGAACAGTTGTTTTAGTCGTTCTCGTTCCATGGCATCTGCCGCCAATAGGTAGAAGCGTGTCTCTTCTTTGGAAAGGAAGAAAATCTCTGAATGGCCAAAGTTGTTGAAGACAACCCGTAGGTAGTATTTGCCATTTTTGTGCTTGGCGATGGTGATGGAATCGACATTGGTCAGTTTTGGCGTGCCGTAGCGCATGCCCCTGCGCCACGACCAGTCGTCTATTCCGATGCGCCTCACGTCGGGATAGTCCGGCAGTTCCTCGCGCATGACCAGCCGCAGGCAGGTGGTGTCGCTCACCTCCAGGCCCTGCAGGGACATCATGTGCTCCGCCTTCCTTGCCGACGTCTCCAGGGCGGTGTGGAGGATGAGGTCCTCCGCGCGCCTTGTCCTCCGCCTGTACCAGCCAACAGCCTCATGCCGCTCGCTGAAGACGTGCTTTCTGCCGTCCTCGTGTGGATGCGGACAGCGGAACCTGCGTGTGAGAAGGCGTATGGTGACCCTTCGGCCGCTGATGGGCAGGTCTGCCACCTTGCGGACATAGCTGGAGTGGACGCTCCGGCTGCTGGCCCCACATGCCGGGCACTTTGCAGAATGCCTGCGGCTGCATGCCTCTATGGTGACCGCGCCGGTGTCCTTGTCTAGAGAGAACGAGCAGACAAATCAAGGGGACAGGTTTTTGATTCTTCATGTTATGAAGCATCTATCCTTTTTTGGCAAGTCTGTAGATGAATGTGTACGAAAGACCTGTTACTCGTGACATTTGTCGTGGACCAGCGCCAAGTTCCGACATCACTTCCCGAGCAACATCTTTCTGCCTTTCTTTAGAGAACAACTGAAAATCTGCCATGCTCCTTATTCCGCATTTCTGTAGAATCAGTTGCCGAACTGTTTCATCCGCGATGATCTTGCGCCCGTCCAATTCCATGCAAACAACGTTCTCGGGTAAAGGCATATTCACCCAGGCTGTGAGTTCGTCCAATCCGAATCTATTGATAGCGGCCTGAGTATGACATACCGATGTCGCAGATTTGCCAAGATAATCATTCCTCCAACTGCTGTACTCATATTCCTCCGCTTTCGAAACCAGACCCGCCTTTACTGGGTTCTGATGGATATAACGGAAGAGCGTCATAAAATACTCCGGGTTGTTGCATGGCTCGCTCTTGAACCGGTCTTGAAATAAATGGCCGATTCGTCCATACTTCTTATTGTAGAAAAAGGCATAACTCGCTGCTATTGATTTCACCACCTCTCCCAATTTCCAATCCTTCTCGCATAACAAAAGATGTATGTGGTTCGGCATCAGGCAGTAAGCATAGATATGGGAAGTACATATCTGAGAAGAAAGGTCATCAGCCAATCTCGTCCGCAAGGCCGACAATATTTTTATGAAGGCCCAATAGTCGTCAGGTTCTTCAAAGATGTCCTGGCGGTTAATACCACGTAACATCACGTGATATATACCTGTTCCGCTTCGTTCCCTTCCTATCCTTGGCATAACAAAATCCCGCCTTTAGTTTTAAACTAAAAACGGGATACAATGATTTTTATTGCATGAGGAATCAAAAACCTGTCCCTCTGATTCCCTGTCCCTCTGATTCCTGCCTGTCCCTCTGATTCCCCGGTTTCTGTTCGGTTTTCTGATAACTTTTCTGTCAACCTTTGATTTTTCATATCGTTATCCTGACTTTTATATAAATCGTTACTATTCTTCTATTATTTTCCAGAAGCCGCCTTTGCCGGGGCCGACACGACGGAGATATTTGCCTCGCATGACTTCGATATTCGCACTTATGGCTGCAACACTGATACCTACAAGTTTTGACAAATCTGCTTTTGATATATATGGGTCATCCATCACTAAACGAAGGATGGAAATCCTATTTCCTGTCAACTTGTCTCCTTGTCGAGCTGCTTTTTCTATCAACTTTTCTATCAACTTTTGATGCTTTTCTATCAACCCAGGGCGGTTTTCTGTCAACCTTTCACTTCGATTTTCAGTTTCAGTTCGGTTATCTGATAACTTTTCTGTCAACCTTTTAGCCCGTTTCTGTGACGTTTTCTGTGACGTTTCTGTGACGTTTACATTCACCTTTTCTGTCACCTTTGGCACCGTGATCTTCAAAATGAACTCATCGGTTCGGAAGGACGGAGTTTTAGCTCCATTGGCCTCTTGTTCCCGACAGATGCGGTCGAGACCTTCGCCAAATTCCTTCACATAAGACTTCACCATGCGCGGTTGTTCTGTCGAGTCGGTATTTTGTTTTTTATTCATATTATCCTATTGTGTTGTGCAATAGTTAATATTTTTCAATCTCATTGCGAAATGAAAATGAAGTTTTATTGGTGCAGCCTTCTTATTGGTTGTCACAAAGCCGTTTTTATCTCGCAGGTATTCCAAAGATGTTTTTCCATATCCCACAATCTTTGCCGTATTTGGCAACGGCAACTATTGATGCACAGCATTACCCCCCCCGAACCATCCTTTTGTTGTTGCAAAGATAATGCATTTTGCTGCCATTGGTGTGTCATTTTCGTATGGACGTGATCTCAGGCCGTGTTTACTTTCGCGCGCGTACGTAGTAGGGGAGTTTTTATTTTATTTTTTTCTTTTGGGGTTAAAGGGGCCTTTTCTTTTTTGTTTTTCTTTTTAGGTCTTCCTGTGGCGGCAATCGCGGCCCCAAAGCAGCTGTTTCCTATATTGGCGGCATCGTCGTGCCTCTTGTTCCCTACGGGAATGCCCTCCATGACACGCTCCTCTTCAAAGGCAAGCGTAACATTCTTCTCGAAAGGGCGTAACATTCTCCACCTTGGACGTAACATTCTCCACCTTGGACGTAACATTCTCCTCTCCATTACATTAGTTGTCAGATTTTTTATTACTTTTGCAGAAATAAGAATTCTGTCAACCTAATTCAAATCATGTGGTTATGAGAAAGATGATAACAAAGACCTTGAAGAGAGTCTCCAACCATGCAGGGTGGATCCTTGTCGCGTTGATGGCGTTGATGACCCTTGGGGCATGCAACAAGAAAGGGGAGGTGTCGGTCGACAAACTCAGCAAGACCATCTCTGAATCGGTGATTGCCGAACAGAGAGACAGCGGACGCGTGCTCGTCGTGGATACCATATTCCTCAACCCGACGTCCGACAACAACTACACCGGTGAGCTCAGAGGCCATGTCAACGACTCCGTGGAAGTGGTTTACGACCTCACTGTCACCGACGAGGGAGACGACCTCTCTGCCGAGTGGACACAGAGATAACAATGGGCTCTTAATGATGTTGGCGGGCAATCGCCCGCCAACAGCCTAATATCCGATGGGATGATTCAGTTCGAGAATCTGCTTGTCGCCCAGGCCGAGCGCCTTGGCCACGGCTTCTTTGTTCATCATTGCCCGCGGCACCGTCTTCAAGCCTAATGCCGCGCACATCAGGCAGATGTCTTGAGAGGCGTATCCTGCGTCCATGGCTCCATACACCTCGGCGTTATGACGGAATTTCTCCTGGTCGCTCACGATCAGGAGGAACACGGGCGCGCTCTTCATGTTCTGCTGCCGCTCAGCAAGCAGGGGCCTGATGTCCTCGCCGCTCACTTTCTTCAGCGTGTTGTCATAGGGCTGGTAAAGGGCTACGCCGTCTTTGCGGCACACATACACCTGGATGTCTTGGGCATTGATGGCAGTGGGGATGGTCAGCAATTTCTTGTCGGGGCGGTTCACACCACAGGCGGCCCAAAGAATCTGGGAGAGTTGCTGGTCGGTGATGTCCCGGTCGGCATTGTATTCACGGTCCGACCGCCGTTTCTGCAGTGCTTCGGTCAGTGTCACGCTGAGTTGCATGTCGGGTTGGGGAAGTTGCTTTACTTCCTGTGCGTTCATGTTGACAGCCACTGCCGCCAACATGAGGGTAAACATTAATTTTTTCATCATTTTTTTCTTGAATTGGTAATTAGAATTGTATCGATAGAGAGGCGCCAATCACGAATTGGTGCATGTCTTTCTTCTGGTGAATCTCGGTTTTGGCCGTTTCGTTCATGAAATTATAGAGTGCATAGAGTTCCGGACACGCATCATTAAGATAATTGGCGGGGTCGTAAGTGAACGTGTAGTTCTTGCGGGTGTAGTCGTAGTCGCAGTACAGTTTCCAGCAGAAATTGTTGCGGTAGGCGTAGGAAATGGATATGCCGGTGCCCCATTTCGTGCTGTTGTCACCCGAGACACTTAGGTAGTCCCATTGGGTTTCGTATGATTCGTCGGTGTCGTAAAAACGGATGAGGTTGATGTCTTCAATAAAACGGTCGCGTATGTTGATGTCGTAGTCGAGACCTTTGCACTGGCCCATGAATTTAGCCTCAATGTCAAGCGACTGCATGATGCTGCGTCCGATGAGCGCTTTGGTGCCTATGGCCAGATGGTCGTTGATAGGAATATTGAAATAGAGACCCACGTCGCCGGCAAATTCCGTCAGGTGGTCGCTCTCAATCGAAATCCGCTTCTCTTCAATCATGTTGGTCAGTTTTCCATCGATAATTAAGTCGGTAGCATCTTCTTCCAAGGCTTTCAGCTCATCCATCGTTTCCTGGGCATCGACCTCAGCCAATTTCATGAAGTCGTTCCATCCCTTGATGGGGGAGGTGCGGACGCGAAGACGTCCACCAACACCCACGAAATTGTTGAGGAAGTAGGCTCCTTCGACCTGTACCGAGGTGGCCGACCGGAATTTAAGATGGATGGCCTCATCTTCATCTTCATCGAAAAAGTCGAGGTTCTTGCTTCCGAAGCCAATACCCATCGACACGTCGAAGAATGAAGGGTGCTTTCGGGTGAGGTCGGGGCGTGTGGTGATGGGGCCGCGGAGCAAATGGCGGTCCTTGTAGATGAGGTCACTCAGCATGTAGGCCAGCTCGCCCGACATGATACCGATGCCGGCGCCAGAGAGCACGTCGCTCACCCAGTGGCGGTTGTTGAGCACGCGCATGATGCCGGTGGCAGTGGCCACGCCATAGCCCGCCACCGAAAACCAGGGCGAGCGGGTCATTCCGTATTCCTTGTGGAGGATGGTGGCGCCAACGAAGGCCGTGGCGGTATGACCCGAGGGCCATGAGTTGGCGGTGCTGCCGTCGGGGCGCATCTCAGAGGCGGTGTATTTGATGCCGTTCACAAAGCCGGCCATCAGTCCATACGACATGGCGGCCGAAACCAGCGTGCGTGTCCAATCGGAGCGGCCCTCCACACCCCCTAACTTCAGGCCAATGGTGAGCGCTGGCGAGAAAAACTGACTGTAGTCGTCGATGTGGGTCTTGAAATCGGTGAGCAGACGGGTGCTGGCAGGCGAGTTCTTGTAGTCTTGCCTGAACGCCTCTTTCTCGCTCTTGGCGATGATGCCAGCCAAAAACAGGGGAACGCCTACCCATGAGATGTCGTCGAGCGGCTCGTAGTTGATCCCATTCTGGGTGTCTGGATTGGCGGAGGGAAGGCTATAGGTACCAGCAGCGGAAGCCGAGGTGAGGGCGGTCAGGGGGGCAGGGTAGGCGAGGCGAACCCTGCGGCGCTGGTCCTCACGGTATTGAGCCTCGTTGGAGAGGGCCATGAGATGCTGGATAGTGTCGGTCTGCATGAGTTGCAGCGTGGATTCGGGTGTTGGGCCTTCCACGATGTTTTTCAAGTCGTTGTAGGTTTGTGCCCCTGCCATGAAGGCCGTAGAGGCAAAGACCAGGGTGACTAAGATTTTTTTCATGAAAAGTAGGTTTATGTCGGTTCTGTGTGCGAAATTACAGTTTTATTGAGAAATAAACAAGAGAATCGTTGTGGTTTTTGTCGTAAACGTGTACAAAAAATCCATATTTTGTTTGCATATCCTCCCGATTTGCACTACCTTTGTTGTATGCGAAAGATACATTTCCTTGTCACGGGCCTCGCTCTCTTGCTGCCGGCCTTACCCTTGTGGGGAAACGATTACAACATCCGTGATTTCGGTGCCGTGAGCGACACCTGCGTGCTCAGTACCACAGCCCTGCAGGCGGCCATCGACCGCTGCGCCAAGGAGGGCGGAGGGCGTGTGGTGGTGCCCACGGGCAGTTATAAAATCGGCTCCGTCGAACTCCGGTCGGATGTGCACCTCTATCTGGAGAATGGTGCCACGCTCTATGGCAGCACTTCGTTGGCCGACTACAAGCCTATGCGGTCGTCGTATGTGTCGCTCCGCACGCAGACCCAGACTGTGCAGCTCATCTATGCCGACAGCGTGGAGCGGGTGACCATCGACGGCGAGGGCACCATCGACGGGCGCGGAAGGGCTTTCGTGAAGCAGTCGTGGAACGACGAGGGCATCACCCGGCCACACTTGCTGCGCTTCATCCAGTGCCGCGATATCACGGTGAGGGGCATCACCCTGCGCAACTCGGGCTGTTGGATGCAGCACTATCTGGCTTGCGACAATGTGCGCATAGAAGGCATCGTGGTGCAGAACCGCAACAACTACAACAACGACGCCCTTGATATCGACGGGTGTCACAACGTGCTGGTGCGGGGTCTGATGGCCGACAGCGACGACGATGGCATCACCCTGAAGAGCACGTCGCCACGGCTGTGTGAGAACATCCGCATCGCCGACTGCGTGGTGTCGAGCCATTGCAACGCCGTGAAACTGGGCACCGAGACCAATGGAGGGTTCCGCAACATCAGCATCTCGGGCATCGTGGTGAAGCCCAGCGACGACCAGCGCGAGAAGTTCTTCGGCCAATGGATAGGGTCATCGGCCTTGTCGCTCGAGATCGTAGATGGCGGGGTGATGGAGAACGTGAACGTCTCCGACTTCACCGTCGAGGGTACCGAGGCCCCCATTTTCGTGAGGCTGGGCAACAGGGCCCGTGGCTACCGCGAGGGACAGCGCGTGGAGCAGGTGGGGCGCATCTCCGGGGTCTCCATCTCGCGCTTCATGGTGCACAATGCGGGACGGATGGGCTGTTCGGTGACCGGCTTGCCCGGCCATCCTGTGGAGAACGTGTGGGTGAGCGATGTCACCATCCATCATCAGGGAGGGGTGGAGGAGTCGGCCCTGGACGAGATTCGCCGCCAGGCGGCCGATGAGAAGGAGGCCGAGTATCCCGAGGCCACGATGTGGGGCGACCTGCCTGCCAAGGGTTTCTTCGTGCGCCATGCCCGGAATGTGCGGTTCGACAATGTCCGCATACTCACCGCCCACCCCGACGCACGGCCCGAGATGGTGTGCGAGGATGCGGAGTGAGGGCATCACTGGCGTAGAAATCCCGGTGCATCTTGTCGTGCCGGCCTTTTTGGCGCAGTTTTTGCGGCAACATTTATCGGTGGCCATTTTCATCTCACGACCATGGCTTTTCATAAAAAACACAGCTTATGGCTAAACAGCAATCTTCCGTGCTCGAACGGCAGCGTGTCGATGTGAGCGAACCGAAACGGTACAAGGTATACATCCACAACGACGACTTCACACCTATGGATTTCGTGGTGAAGTTGCTCATCACCGTGTTCTACAAAAACAAGGCCGAGGCCGAGCGGCTCATGCTCAAGGTGCACCACAGCGACAAGGCCGTGGTGGGTGTCTACAGCTACGACATCGCTGTCTCGAAGGTGAGGCGCGCCACCGCCATGGCCCGCGAGGAGGGCCACCCTTTACGTCTAACTTATTTACCCGATTAGCCCATGCCCAAGAAACTTCAACATAGCGATGACGTGAACACGGTCATCAACCAGCTCACCAATACGGCCAAGCGTATGCGGCACGAGTTCTTCATGCCCGAGCACATGCTCTTGGCGATGTTGGCTCAGATGCCGTTCCGCAAGGCACTGTCTTACAGCGGGGGCAATCCCACAGCCCTCGAGAGTGAGGTGAGGGATTTCCTGGCCAGTCAGGAGCAGGTCCCCGAAGAGGTGGAATATGAGATGTCGCCATCGACGCAACTCGACCAGCTCCTCGGCCTGGCTTATCAGTATGTGATCAACTCGTCGGCCAAGCAGCTCAACGTGCCCCATCTCGTGATGGCCATGCTCCAGTTGCCCAACTCGCAGGCGGCCTACTTGCTCACCAAGGCAGTGAACCACGATGTGCAGGGCTTCCTCAGCAATGTCATCTCCGAATATGGTGGCAG
>Ga0310695_10015554_pt1 | contig 10110 bp, 10 predicted proteins | sample RumenRJG_04DNA_FD_203882 | JGI IMG/M metagenome (GOLD analysis project Ga0310695, IMG submission 203882) | Bovine rumen microbial communities from Lethbridge, Alberta, Canada - RJG_04 (v2) (version 2) | ecosystem: Host-associated > Mammals > Digestive system > Stomach > Rumen | place: Canada... | reverse complement strand
GGGCTGGGCTTAGAGCAAGACATGTCGAATGCTCCGCGCGTCCGCACCGTGCTAAGCTCTCCGACGCGGCGTGTCGATGCCGTGGTCGGATGGAAAATGGGAAGCTTCCCGGTCGGAGACACGCACCAGCCAGTCCTCGTCGTGTCAAGTTCGTTCGGCGGTAGCACTCTCTATCTCTACGCACTGAACTTCGTCCCGCAGGACGCAACGCCGGACGCCATGCACAGGGCCGCGATTCTTGCGGCAAACGCCTACTTCCGCCGCTGGAGCGTCGAAGTGCTGTTCCAGGATGTCAAACAGTGCTTCTCCATCGAGGACGCGCGCGTAAGGACTTTCAAGCGGCTGGAGAACCTTCTTGCATTGTGCACACTCGCCTATTCCTATTTCGCGCATGTCTTGCCTAATTGCGGCGAAGAGACAAAACGCCTGCTCAAAACAATGAAAGACAGCCTCGGCGAGATTGTCGAGAACTTCCGGCCATTCGTCGCCAACGTCCGCGAACTATTGCGACTGGAGCGCACGAGATTCATATCCGGCAGACCAAGAAAGCGCAAGCCTCCCGACATGACAGCCATCCTCCCTGGATTCGCCTTTTGACGGGAAGTAGCATCCTTCAGCTGCTCCATGCGACCTTCAGCAAGGTCGCCATCTCCCCTCTTGCAAAAATCCGGGATAAGGGTGCAAGGTCGGCGAGAACCGCTTTGCCGTATTCGGCCTTGCGGCTGCCCTGCTGCTCGTTCTCGACAATCAGATGCCCGACGCGCCAATACGTCTCCACCATCGCGAAATTCGCTATACGCGAAACGACGCGCCGGGACTCCTGTATGACCCGGCGGACGGACTGGTAGAGTTTGTCCGAAACGATGGCTTCTTCCTCTTTGTTCATGGCAGAATCTCATTCTTCGTTTTTGCAAAAGACGTACTCCATATCGGGAACTTTGTCCTTCAGGAAGACGGCGAGAGCGGAGGAATCCTTGCCGCCGGAGAGTGCGAGGATAGGTCGAACGTGCATATCGGCGGCAGTGCTCATGACCGCACCTCCGGGACATTATTCACTATGTCGCGAATGCCACATCCGAGCGCGTCGCAAATCCTGACGAGGATGGAGGTGTTCACGTCCTCGCCCTTGGAAAGCTTCGCAAGGGTAGAGGTAGATATACCGGCGGCAAGACGCATTTGCGTGCGCGTCATCCCCCGGTCAATGAGCAGCTTCCAACGCCGATTGTAACAGAGAGCCATACAGCGAACCTTCCCCAACAGGAAATGTGGCATGTATTATATTATTTTCTGTCCCCAATGGCAAACAAACGCCCGGGGTGAAAAATGGCGTAAAATGGCGTAAAAGTTTGCAAGGGCCAACTTTCGTCAATATTGCCGAAAGCGGCTATTTATAGGGGTTTGAGGGGGGTTTAATGGTCGGGGCGGCGGGATTTGAACCCACGACAACCTGCGCCCAAGGCAGGTGCGCTACCAGACTGCGCTACGCCCCGTAAAAAATCATCCGGCGGCAGGCGGAGGATCCGAATCCTCCGGCGCCTTTTTCGCGGACACTTCGCTTTTCTTCGAAGCTTCGTATTCGCCGATCCGCGCGGCGATGAGCGCCGTAACCTTGTTGCGCGCCGCGTTCTCCGCCGCGTTCACGGCATAGAAAATCGCGCGGTGCGACGAGGCTCCGTGCGTGATTATCACGGCACCGGGCACTCCGAGAAGAGGCGCGCCGCCGTAGATTTCCGGATCAAGACGGTTTTTGAGTGCGTGCAGCGCACCTTTGAGGAGCAGCGCCCCCAGAATGCGCGAAGGATAGCGGAACAGCTCTTTCTTCAGCCAATAGCCTACCGCGTGGGCTACGGACTCCGACGTCTTCAGCACGACGTTGCCGACGAATCCGTCGCATACGACGACATCCGTCTGCCCCATGAAAATGTCGTGGCCTTCTACATTCCCGCGGAAGTCGATTCCTTTGAGATTCTTCAGAAGCGGGAACGTCCGCTTCGTCATCTCGTTGCCCTTGCAGTCTTCCGTTCCAATCGAAAGAAGCCCCACAAGGGGAGCCGTGCGGTGCAAAACCGTGCGTGAATACGCGGAACCCATTATCGCAAACTGAACAAGCCATTCTTCGTGGCAGTCCATGTTGGCGCCCGCATCAAGCAATAGAAGCGGACGCCTCGGCTGGCGCGTCGGCAGCACGGTAGCGATCGCGGGACGGAGGACTCCAGGTATGCGGCCGAGCGTGAAGACGGCGGACGAAGCGACCGCGCCGGAATTTCCGGCGGAAACCATCGCGTCCGCATCGCCGTTTTTGACGAGCCTCATGCAGACATTGATGGAGCAGTTCTTCTTGCGCCGCACGGCGGCTACCGGCGACTCGTCCATCGACACTTCATCCGGCGCATCGACGACTTCAAGCGTATTGTAGGGAGCCTTGGGGTATTTCGCCAACTCTTCCTTGATGCGCTTCGAATCGCCGACAAGAAGCACTTTCACGTCTTTCAGCTTTGTGGCGGCTTCAACGCCGCCCTTGACGATTTCGCCAGGGGCGTTGTCACCACCCATCGCGTCTAACGCAATGCGCATCATAATACGGAGAACCCGCAACGCCGGGCGCGCGGCACCAATCCGCAACGCACGGCTTCAGGCTGAATGTCAGGATGCCGCTGCGGGCAGAATCTTGCGGCCGTTGTACGTGCCGCAGCTCGGGCACACATGGTGGGCCTGCTTTATGCCGCCGCAAACCGGGCAGGTCTGGACTGACGCGAGCACGGCCTTTTCATTCTGGGCCACACGCTGGCGTTTGCGCATTTTCGACTTTTTATGCTTTGGTACTGCCATTTTCTTCTCCTGAAACTTTCCGTTCCGCGCCGCTCCGGGAACGCATTGCGATTCCAAAGCGCGCGAAACTCTCCCGTCTGGAAACGGAAGGGCGGATATGATACTGAATCAGGCCCTTCCGGTCAAGTCCGAATAATTTTTTATTTTTTCCAAGAATGCGATTTTTTCTTGTGACATTCACTCTTCTTTTGCAATCACTTTGCTGGCGAGAGAAGTGCACTATGGTTAGAGGTCGGCCGTGCGGGAGGATGGAGACGGCGAAACCGGGATTGGAAGGGCTCGACGCAATGCAGGGTCGGCTACTCTAAAGAAGGAGAGAGGCCGACCCTTATGCGAAAAAACTTATGCCCGCGCCGTCGATCGCCCTTTCGAATGCGACAGCGCCGGAATCGACGGTCTGTCCTGTCACGTCTTCCTGCCATGTTCCGCCCGGCGCCTTGACGTCGAGGAAGGCCTTTACTTCAACGCCCTCGTGAATCGCCGGGACGACCACGTTTTCCGCTTCTATCCTGACGCTACCGGCCGCAGGCTGTTCGGAAGCCGCAACGCAGAGGACGACAGATGACGGATCCGAATGCGTCAGACCCAGGCACCAGCTTTGCCACACGGGAATTCCGTTTGCGCCGTTCTCCAGCAGGCTGGAGCGGATTTGCGCCGCAGTCTCGCTGCCGTCGAAGAGGCCGTTGCCGCTCAGCCATTCCTCGGGAACGCAAATACTGAAGTCCGTTTCCTCCGACTGCGCCAATCTCAGGTAGAAATAATTCAGGCGCAGATAAAGACCGTCGTCGCGGACTTCAACTTCGCAGCCCGGAACGTCGGTGCGGAAAGAGATGCCCTCCGGCGGAGCCGTCCAAGCGAGAATTTTGCCGAAACTGTTGTTTGAACCTGTTTTCACTGTGACGGTTGAGCCGGAAGCGAATGTAAGCCCGCCGCCGAGAGCGATGTCGAACGGCGTCGTGCGCTCGCTAAGGTCGAGAACTGTTGAAAGATGCGATGCGTCGCCGAGGACGACCTTCGGCGCACATACAGTGCTGACTGGCGCGTACGTTCCAAGGACGGTGGTCGTCTGCACGGTCTGCGCGGCGGCCGCCGTGCTGCGGTAGACGAGATTGCTTACCGTGACATTGCGCGTGTCGCCGCCGTGGTCGGTATAATAAGAGGCGTCTTCGCCGATCACGACCGTCGTGCCGTCAAGCATGCTGTGGGCGGTCCTGTACGGATAGAACACCAGATTCTCCATTACAAGCGTTCCCTCGCCGACGCTTTGGACGCTCGACAGGAGAAAATACGGCCACTGCCTTCCCGAACTTTTGCCTGTGACGTTCAGAGTATGCCCGTTCAATTCAAGATAAAATGTCGTATAATAGTCGTTAATAAAATTGAATGCGTACTCTTCGCTGTTTATCACAGCGTCATCCGCGAGAGTCAGCCGCGCACCCCATGCAACGCTCGCATTGTTTACTTTATTGAGAGCCCTTGCGACAGTGCGGATCGCGCCGGAGCCATCGGGTCCATCGCCTGCAATAACCCAGTGGATATTGTAAAGCGAGCCATTGCTGTATATGTCGTCGAGGAACTGGCCGCCTCTTTCTATTTCGATTTCTATTTCGCTTTCCAGAGCCTTGGGTATGCCGAATACGGTATTGTTGCTTCTGCCGTTCAAACCTGCCTTGAGAATGCCGGCGCTCACGCGGACGCCCGAGCAATTCAACTGTCCGCTCTTGGAGAGGACGAGCGTTCCAGCACCGTCCTTTACAAGTTTGACAGACCCCGACAGCCTCAGTGTTGAATTGGTTTGCACCTCCCCTTCCGAGATTTCGACATGAAGTTCGCTCTCTTCGCCCATTAACACGGAATACGCGAGTGCCTTGTTGGCCGTCGTGCACTTAGCGCCGGCGACGACATCGAGATCGGTCCAATTTTCGTTGTCGTTCGATGCCTGAAGACGCCACGAGACGGGATTTCTCGACTTCTGTTCGGTACTGTTGTTCGTATCAAGCCCGACATACCATCTGTAGCCTGCGATAGAAAGTGGTTCGGAATACTCGACTGTAACCCAGACTTTGCCGTCGGACATGCGATGATCGAACCATTCGGTGGCAAGGCTTCCGTCAAACGCCTTTTCCGGCCTGTAACTGGAATACGTGTGGCCGGAACTGTCCCAAAGAATGGCGGCGGGGGTCTCTGTTATCTTAGTTCCGTCTGCAGCGAGGAATTCGATTTCGCAAATCTGGAAATTGCCGCTGCCCGTCTCGTCGCATTTGTAGCGGTAGTACTTGTAGGCGTTCGTGTTTGCCGAACAAACCAAGCCAGATCCTGCGACGCCCGCCGTATAAAGCTTGTGGCCGTTCAGGTTGACCGTGCCGGAGATGTTGGCGACGCCTTCGGCGCGCCAGTCGGTGTCCTCGGTAAGAACAACATCTTCCGTTACGTTCGTTTCGCATAGCGCCGCGGCCGGGAACACCGCCGCCGCTATTGCGAGCCTGCGTAACCATGCGGAAAGGTTTGCGTTTTTGTTTGTTTTCATTTTCATGTTCCTTTTTTCAAATCGTGTCGTGCGTCAATTGCATTCTTACGGCGCTACGAGAAGATCGACCATTTTCTTGTCGACCTTGTGGCCGTCGATATCGACGTAATCGACATCCGGGCGGCGGGATTCGGAAAATCCGAAGGGTCCGTTGTAATGCCACATCGCCCAGCCGAGGCCGCGCTCGCGCCAGCCCTTCGTGTATTCTTTCACGTATTCAAGCGCGGATTCGTGGTCGATCGTGGCGTAGCATCCGAACTCGCCGACCATCACGGGATAGTCCTTCGGGATGGAATCGAACACTTTGAGTTTCTTGAGCACCCCTTTCTTCACCCATGCGTTCGCGGTGTCGCCTTCCTTGGGCCAGTGCGGACGCGGCGAAGTCTGGTTGCCGTAGGTTACGCGCCAGTGCGTGAACCCGCTCGGCTCGTAGCAGTGGATCGCAAAGCCCGTCATCGGCACTTTATAGAAGTGCGGCACGGGGACGCGCGCGATTTTGTTCGCGTCGAGGATGATGAAACGGCCAGGGTCTACCTTGTGTATCGCCTCGACCGTTTCTCCGAAGACGCGGATGAAATCCTTCTCCGTCATGTAAGGCTCGTTCACGAGATTGAACGAAAGCTCCGTATTCGGAATCCCCTTGTAGCGGCGGGCGAGTTCGCACCAGATGCGCTTGAACGCCTCGAGCGCGCCGGGGTCGCTCTGGAGCGTGGAGAAATTCCTGTTCTTCGGGTAGTACGCATGTCCCGGGGCGCGGTAAAGCCCGAGGTTTATGTGGATGCCGTGCTTGCGGCCAGCGGCCACCGCCGCGTCGATCGTCTCAAGACCGTCTTCGAGGAAATGCTCCCAGTCGTTCGCCGAAACGAAAAAGCGGTAGTCGATCGGCAGGCGCGCGAAATTGACGCCGAGTTTCGCGAGGAACGCAAACTCCGATTCCGGGTAGCAGCCCCACGCGTATTGATCGGACTTGTTCCACGGCGCGTAGAACATCGAAACCGCGTTCACGCCGCGCCACTTCGACATGTCCGGGACGACGGCCGGCGTCTCGCCGGAAGCGACGCGGCGCGGGAGGATTGTCGCCGCCTTGCCGCCCTCGGCCACGGCGAACTGCGTGGGACGCGTAAGCGTGAGATATTCGGCGCGGACGCGGTCGGGCGACATGGCGCCGTTTGCAAGGCGAACTTCGTCGATGTAGCCGCAGAAGTATTCGTCCGTCGCGGCGTCCTCGTAGCAGATCGCGTCGGCGAAGTGGCCGATGGCGAGCGGCCAGCCGGACGCCGAAGGCGCGTATCCGGCGGACTTGTCGGTGGCGACGAGCTTCCCGTTGTAGTAGATGCGGCTTTCGCCGGAAGGCCCGTCGAACGTCACGGTCACGTGCGCCCAGAGGTCGCGGAAGGAATACTGGTCATTCCCGGTGAGCTTATCGACCTTGATGTCGAAATTCGTCGTGCCCTTTCCGCACGACCAGATTTTCTCGTCCCCGCCCGCGGCGACTTCGAAGCCGAGCTTCGCGCCGTATTTCGGCTTGTTGCTGACGACGCGCGCGTGGGCGTTGCCGTCGAGCATTCCGAAGAGGAGAAAGGAGACGGTGAGCTTCCCGGTCTTCTCAAACGCAGTCCAGCGCGGGTCTTCGTCCACCGCAAGGAACGAGCCTGTTTTCGTAGTGTGGGAAGAGCAGAAATAACCCTTCCCCACGAGCGAATCGGCGTGGATGAATTTGCGCGTATCCTTGCCGCGCAGTTTCGCGGCAAGGCCGTGCTTCGAGTCGAGCGTCACGCCATTCTTGAATTTCGAGAAGTGCCACACGCCAAGATAGTCGTCGGACCACACGCCACCTTTAAGCGCCAAACTCTTAGCTCCAAGCTCTAAGCTCTCTTTCCCCCACTTCGCGACGATTGCCGTCGTCTTCGTGAGTTCCGGAACGCGCACCCAGATGTAAGAGTCGCCGTCGGGATTCCACGAATCGATTTCGCAGGCGAGACGTTTGCCGTCGGCACCGAAAAACGCGACGTCCGAGCCGTCCGGCGCGGCGTCCTTGTATTCGAAACCGGCAAGTCCGCCAGGCAGTTTTACGAGGGCGGGAAAATCCTTCAGCGTTTCCTTCCCTTCGTAGCCTGAAAAGACAAGTTTCGATTCTTTCGCGGTCGCCGCCAAAGCCGCAACCACTATCGCAACCGCTGTTATTTTTGTTTTCATTTTCATAACGATACGATTTTTTTCAATAATATCTATTTTGTTTATCATGCGTGAATCCTTTCCCAAGGTTGATGTTGTAGATTATTCACTATGATTTCATTGAAGTCAATTGCAATATTTCGTCAAAACTATTGCACTTTTTCTTCTTTCTTCTGTTGAATCTTCAAATGCTGCCTGCAAAACCGCTCGTTGCGGACGGCCTTGCGCTTGCATCTGTTGCCGGATTTCGTTGTCGCCTCGCATCGTCCGTCGTTTGCAGGCGGGGTAATGTTCGCGTGCGCGATGGTGTTCGTGGCCGAGACGCGGCTGACGGCATTGGTTGCAGACTGCCCTCCCCCGTATGCCAACAAAGAAGCGCACAAGGCACAAGCAAGAAATACATTCCTTTTCATTCGCCGACCTCCTTTTTTATTCCGCGTCCGGTCACCGCCACACCGGCTATGATCAGCGCCCCGCCTGCGATTCCCATCGGCGCGACACTTTCGCCGAGAAAACCGGTTGCGAAGACGACTCCCGCGACAGGAACGAGATACAAAAGCGCCGTAGCTTTCACAACGCCAAGTCCTTTGCATGTGCAATTCCAAAGCGCAAAAGCGGCGGCCGACGCAACCGCTCCCAAAAATGCGAGATTAGCCCAGTTGCGGACGCTTGAAAAGCGCTCGATATTGTCTTCGATATTGAAATTCACGCTGAACGAGCCGTCCATGGCGCAAAAGCCGCTGTCAGTCGCGCCCCACGCCGCAACCGGTGCGATCATGGCGAGCGACCAGAAAAACGCTTTTCTTATGGCGACGGCGGGCGGAATGCCACGGCGGTTTGCGACATCGACCAAAACTGAATATACGCCCCACGAGAGCATTGCGCACAAGGCCATCAAGTCGCCAATCGGGCGAAGTTCGAGAACAACGATTCCATTCAGGCTTACGCACGCAACTCCGCACATTGCGATGACTGAACCGAGGACGAAACGCAAAGAAAGCGACTTGTCTTTCAGAAAAATCTTTGCGGCGACGGCAGTCACTGCGGGGCCGAACGAAACGAGAATCGCGATATTGCTCGCATTCGTGTAATAAATGGCGCAGTTTTCGAGAAACTGGTATGCCGCAACCCCGGTGAGACCCATGCCGGCAAAAAGAAGTTCTTCGCGGCAGCGCCAGTCGGCAGTGCGGTTGCCACCCGGCCGCCGCCCAATCCGCGACGCCACATTCCACATCCACAAGGCAGCCCATGCGATTCCGAAGCGGAGAACGAGGATTTCAAGCGCAGAAAAATCCTCCAGCAGCACCCGCGTCGAGGCAAACGTCATCCCCCATACGACAATGGCAAACGCAGCGGCGAGATATGCGGATAGATTATACATAACATACTATCAAGTAGTATTTGCCTTCCAAAATGAATATTTATAGTATCGGGCGTTTCTAGTTTTAGCATAGAATAAACGGCCAGAATTTTCATCCGAATATGTGGGATTCCAGTTTCTTTGTGCGAGAAGTGCTTTCATACAAATCAACAATCTCATCATAAGCAACAAAGGTAAACCTATCTTTGTCCATTTGATAAGTCTCAAGTCCAATCGTCTGGTTGTATTTGTCACGATGTTTTTCTGGCGCAACAATAAAAAACTTTGTGCGGAAGTTACGTAATTGTAGACTTCTATTGAACGCGCCATTCAATGTGCCGATGCTATCCACAACCTCAAATACTTTTTGGGGGAATGCAAGACCTGTTTTATTGAACCAAACTACATCTATTCGCTGTGTTTCACGCAATATTTCATGATAAGAAAACTGCGGGATTTTTGTTAACGTCGTAAAAGCCCGGATCTGCAACTTGTCGCGATACACTGCTGACGGGTCTGCGGAAAAAGTATCAAAGCCGTTGAAATTGCCGAGTTCAACGCAAATACCCTCAATGTATGAGTGCATCTTAACTTTATCTTTCTCAAATGGTTTCCCTTCTACCTCATAATCCATCAAGGAATAAATGCTAAGACCGATTTTCTTGAATGTTCGATTATTACGGATTTCACGATACAATACACCGCGTATCCCTTCTTGCCACGATTGAGAATCCCGCGCTGATGGATAATATTTTCCAATGTTATCGTAAATCATACCAAGATTAGCGACTCCACCATTATCCAACATCACCTTTTTTATTGCCTGCACTTTTGTCATGCTTTTAAATCCTCATTCATCAAAACATTCACCCTCCCATTGTCTATATATAACATCATCTGGTATGATACTTACAAGTTCCTTAATGTCATAGTCTGAAACGTCATGACCATCCATATCGTCCCATTTTGGATTGTTGAATAATACCTCATTAAGGCATCCTTCCGTTTGAAGCATGTCAAGATATTGAATTTTTAAGTTAATCATATTGCTTCGTTTCATACGCTAATCGTAGGCATCATGAGGTTTAAGTCTATTGCTCCGGCAATTAAAGGGTTTGATTTGCATCAGGGAGGGACGGGCTCTGTCCCGTCCGTCATATGTGGCCGCGACGGAGCGCGGCCCTCCCAATGGATCAACCCCATTTGTTGCCGTTTCTAT
>Ga0310695_10015552_pt1 | contig 10111 bp, 7 predicted proteins | sample RumenRJG_04DNA_FD_203882 | JGI IMG/M metagenome (GOLD analysis project Ga0310695, IMG submission 203882) | Bovine rumen microbial communities from Lethbridge, Alberta, Canada - RJG_04 (v2) (version 2) | ecosystem: Host-associated > Mammals > Digestive system > Stomach > Rumen | place: Canada... | reverse complement strand
CGACTGTGACAGATGGTTGTAGACTGTCACTTTGCTCACGCCCGCGGCCTGTGCCACTTCCTCATAACTCATCTCGCGGAGGAAACGTAGTCGGAAGATCTGCTGGCTGAGCGGTGGCAGCTCCGCTTCAATGAATTGCATCAGTAGTTCCAGACGGTCGTCATCATTCATCGAAACGATATGGCTCTGCATCGACTCCTGCAAGAAGAGCCTTTCTACTCGTTCCCGTATCGACTTGTGGCTGAGCACGTCGCGACAGCGGTTACGTACGGCAGTCATCAGGTAGCCCTCCATCTGATTCTGTTGGGGGTGATACTTCATTCCCGCTGACGCGCCTACCCGTAGCCTTTCTCGCAATAATCGGGCGAAGATGTCGCTCACCACATCCTTGCTTTCGTCGGCATCATAGAGCATCGTCCTTGCCAGACGGTACATCTTGGCATAATGCTGACGGTATATGCTTTCAAATTCTTCTTTCGTCATAAACAGACTTTTTACTCGGTCATACACGACAAGGACGGTTCAGCGAACCGAAAAACTAAGCAAAACGATATTTTTTTTCAAATTTCCTTCATTTTTCTACTGTCTTTTGTCATTTCGTGTCACGAAATTACGGAAAGTCCCACGAAAAAACCCCCGACAAGACCGAAAAAGTGTCTGCCGAGGTGAAAGTCTGAAACTTGTTTCAGTGTTTTGATGTAAAAGTGCCATTTAGTCATTTTAATGTATCGTTTAACTGTAATGGGATAGCACCAGCGCAAGGTCGGCGGCTATCCCGATGATAAAACATCTTCAGAAGTCATTGACCACACGCTCTTTCACCTCGTCACTCTGATATTGGCGGTGGCTTTGGCGCAGACGGGCACCCCAGTTATAGGTGAGGGTGAGGCGCAGCTGGCGGTAGTTGAACTTGTTGTTGAAGTCCATCGTCGAGCCGCCAAGGTATTCCGTTCCCTTGATGCGCGAGGCGAGCAGGTTGCGGCAGGTGAGACCGAAGGTGAGGCGGTCTTTCCAGAATGTGTGCTGCAAGCCCAAATCCATCATATATAGGCTATTGAGAACCTTTGTAACGTCCTTCTCCCTCGAGTTATAAGTGAAGTTAAGGTTAACTATCCATTTGCGCTCATGGTCAAGGAAGAGTGATGTCTGCAAGACACCCACATAACTGAGACTCTCGATGCTGGGTTGAGCCCACTGCGACGTGCTGGTGGTCTTCGAGTAGCCGATGCCTTGTATCAGTATGGCCGTCATCCATTTCAGACGGGCAAAGTAATAGAACGAGTTGATGCCGAATGAGTGGGCATCGACCACATTGTCCCATGTAGTGGTGGTCACCTGCGCATCACCCATTCTTGAAATGACACTTGCGCGGTCTGGCTCGTAGGTATAATAGAGGTCGAAACTCAGTACGCCTTTGTAGGTGTAGCCCATCATCGCCTTATAGAAATAGGAGGGTTGCAGGTCGGGATTGCCTTTGGAGTTGTGGTAGGTATCATTCCATACAACACTCGGATTGACGTTGATGACATTCGGGCGGGTGATTCGATTGCTCAGGCTCCAATTGAAAGAATGGTTTTGGCTGGGATTATAGCCAATCCAGAGTGATGGGAAAAACTTGCCGTAGTCTGTGTGGCTTACAGAGCCAACACTTTGGTTGTCACCCTTCGTCCAAGTGTATTCGTAGCGCCCACCAACATTCATCGACCACTTGTTGCCGAAACGCTTACCCCACTCAGCGTATGCTGCCAAGACGCGCTCGTCATAGATAAAAGCATCGTGTTGAAGGTCAAGTTCCGTCACTGTGTAGTCCAGTTGTCGGTTGCTTCGGGTCTGTGTGTAGTGGCTGCCAAATTTTATGTCTCCCACGCAGGCATCGACCTTCACCGAGTAGTTATCGACGGTCTGAGCGATGTCGTTCTGGTAGAAGAGGTCACCTGGCCTGACCCCTGCGAGTGCATGGACGTTGCTTGCCGTACGATTGTCACCCATCTTCATACGGTAGTAGTCAAGGTTATAGTCTACCTTCGCGCCTTTATTATTCAGTTTCTGCGAGGCATTGACGTTCAGAGCATAGTTTTTGGTGTCCTCCTGGCGGTCAGTGCAGGTGTTGAGCTTGTTCATGCCTAATAGGCTATAGCCGCCGTAGATATATTCACCGTCGACGTCCAGACATCTTTCACCGTCAGCCATCATTGCGTAGGCTCCAAAACTGAGACGGTCGGAGGCATTATAGTCTATCTGCCATCGGGCTGAATAGTTCTCTTTCTTGATATGTCCGTTGTCAGTGTTGTAACGGACGTAGTCATCAAACTGTATCGTGTTCGTTTCACAGTAGCGGGTGTTGTCCCAAGTCCCCGCCACATTGAGCGAGGTTGATACCTTACCTTTGTTGTAGATGATGTTGGCGTTTGCCTCGTCGCCGTGTTCTTCATACTGCGTATGAGCATAGCCGATGGAACCACCGATGTAGTCATTGCCTTTCTTCTTCAATATGATGTTAATGATGCCCGCATTACCCGCTGCCGAATGCTTAGCACCTGGCGACTGTATAATTTCTATCTTTTCCACATCACTGGCGGGGTACGACTTCAGCATCTGAAGCATTTCTTTCTGCCCCATGCGCTGCTCCTTGCCGTTGACGTAGAAGATGATGCCACTGGTGCCGAACAGCGTGATGTCGTCATCGGTCAGCAGCACCCCAGGGGCGTAACGCAACAAGTCGGTGGCATTGATGGCACCTGTGATGTTGCGCGTATCGAAGATAATAGCTCCCGCCTCCCGACGCAGAATGGGGGTCTGCCCTTTGACCACCACGCCCCGTATTGCCTGCGTTTCTGGCTGCATCCGTATTGTTCCAACTTCTGGTTGGTTACAGAGCCGATAGACCGTTTTGTAGCCGACGTAGGAAATGCGGGCGAGGACTGTGGGCTGTTCATATGGAATGGCGAAGTAGCCGCTTTCGTTGCTGACACCACCACTGAGCAAAGTGGAGTCAGTGGGATTGAGGATGGCAACATTAGCGTATGCCACTGGCTGGCCCTGTTCGTCAACGATAGTTCCTGTCAGGTGGCGGTCGGTCTTGTGGGTACACTCCAGGTAAATCTCGTGGTCGTCGGGTATTACGGTCATGCGGACGGGGTAGAAGCCTATCATCTGCTGGATGGCATCGGGCAGCTTCTTATTCTTGATGGTGGCGGTGATGCGGAAGTCCTCCAGTTCGTTGTAGAGGAAGTTGATGGCGTAGTCCGACTGCTCGTTGTTCAACTGGAGCAGGGCCTCGCTGAGTGATACATTATTATATGTATGGCTTATACGCTGGGCTTGCACTGCGCTAAATGCCATTAGCAGGATTAACAGTAAACTCAGTCGTCTCATCTTACTATCAGTTTTTCGGGTTCATGGATGATGTTTACTGCCTCGAAGTTGTTCAGTTTCTCCACCAGACGGTCGAGGTCGTCGGTGCGCTTCCAAACGAAATGGAAACGAAGCTGGCGGGCTTCCTCACGCTCAAACTTCACACTGACATGGTAATAGTCGGCCATTTCAAAGAGCATCGTGTCAAGCGGCACGTTGTCGAAGATGCGCGGCTCAATGGCGAGGGTGTCGGTCTCTTCAAGTTGAGCGTTAAAGGTGGAGCGTTGAGGGCTTGCTACCGCTATTGTGTCTGTCGCCTGCGGAGTCTCAGGTTTCTGATATTGACGCACGATGTGAATGGCAGCAAGGGCGATGCCCGATGCCATGACAGCACCGATGAAGGATGCCGCTATTTTATGGGTAGAGAAGTGTAAGGCGAAACGGGTCTTGGAGTTTTCTTTATCGTGGGCATCCAATTCTTCAGCATGGGCAGTTGCAAACTTCTCCCACTCATCTGCTATGGGTAATTCCTCGGTCAGAGTTTCCTCGTTCTTGAATGCCCGCTTGGTGAAGGCCATCTGCTCTATCAACTCATGCATCTGCTCGTCGTTTAGCATCTGCCGTAATTGTTCGTCAGTCGTTTGCTCTGGATGCTCCTGCAACTCCAGAAGCCGTTCTATTAGCTGTCGATCTGTCTTCATATTGCTTATTGTATTGATTTGAAATAGACTCTGATTTGTTCCAGCGATTCTTTCAGGTGGCTGTGGACGGTCATGCGACTGATGCCCAGCGCGTCGGCCACTTCCTGACAGGTCATCTCCCGCAGGTAGCGCAGACGGAAAATCTGTTGGCTCAATGGTGGCAGATGCTCTTCCACGTACTGCATCAGTTCCGTCATGCGTAGCTGCTCGCTGTTGGTAATCGTCGGTTCAGTGGCCTCTTCAGACAGCAGTCGCAAGAACCGCTCGCGCACCTGTTTCCGCTCCATCACATTGCGGCACTGGTTGCGTACACCCATCAGAAGATAGGCTTCGGCAGTGTCAGGGCGCAGCGTAACGTCACTGTCCATCAGCCGCGCAAAGACCTCGCTCACCACGTCCTTGCTCTCGTCCTCGTCGTAGAGGATGGAAGCCGCCAGACGGTACATCCGCGTGTAGTGCGTCTTGAAAAGATTTTCAATTTCTCGCTTTGTCATACATATATAATACAGCTCAGAGCGGGAAAGTGTAAAGCAAAAGAGCCATTTTTTTCAAATCAATACAAAAATTGTTCTCCCGATAGTTTTCTTATGTATTTGCTGCGAAGTTACGGAAAAGGAAGGAAAAAGCCCTCGGCATAGGCAGAAAAGTGGATGCTGAGGGTGAAAGTCTGAACAAATGTTCAGGGTTTGGGGCGATTTTGATAATAGAACGTAGCGGACTGGCAGATTCTGTTTCATCTTCTTGTCTCTATTGGATAGTCCAAATTGAGTAGCCGCGATTGGGGGCTGACAGCGTAGCTTGGCCGTCATTGCCGACTGTGATGGTCTCTTTGGGATTAAGAAGATTAACCAGTGTTTGGCCTGACCAGTCGGTGAAGCCGTCGGGATTGACGTTGAGGGTGATGCTGAGGGTGTCGTTGTCGTGATTGTTGAGCACGATGATGGCTCCGTCCTTTTGACCATTACCCTGACGGCGGGCGACGTAGAGGTGTTTGTCTGATTCTGTTAAGACGGCTAATGTACCACCGAGATACTGGCGGCGAATGTCAATCAAATGACGGATATCCAACTGCAAGTCCGTAGGTGCCGTGACTTCTAATGACGGGTTATCCACGTCGTGCTGGGTGATGGCGTAGAAGTGCGGATAGAACACGCAGGGTGTACCCTCGTGGGTGAGGATATAGGCGTAGGCCAGGGCGTAATCCTTCACGAGCCATTTGTCATGTTCCTTGCCCGTGTCGTGGTTATCGACGAAGGTTACAACGTTATCAGCGGGCAGGCCGAAGCCACGAATCATCCCCGCATGAGCCAGGCGCGACATGTCAAACTCATCGCCCGACTTGTTGCACATCTCGGTGAGCGTGAACTTCAGCGGGAAGTCGAAGGCATGAACATCGGCACCGCCCTTGGCAACGCTGTCCACCCACTCCTTGATATACCGCCCGTCCTCGGCCCAATACTCACCGACGATAAACGGTTGCTTACCGTCATGCAACGGCAGACCATTTACCCAACGGCTGACAAACTCAGGCTGTAAGCCCCGCACAAAGTCGAGGCGGAAACCGTCGAAGCCAATCGTGCCCTTTAGCCATTTGCCCCAATCGCAGAGTCGCTGTTGCACCTCATCGTTATAAGTGTCGAGGTCGTTGCCGAAGAACTTGGTACGTGGACGCAGCACATCGTCGGTGAAGTCCGTCAATGAATCCGTTGCCGACGATGGATGGAAGTGCTGGTAGTGCCATTCATAGTTTGGTTCACCCTCGCCAGTGTGCTTGGGGAAGAAAAGATGCGTCCGCGTATAGGCCGTATCGTTCTTCCATTGGATGTCGCTCTCTGGGTACGGCTCGCCACGGTCTGCCTTAACGTATGCCGTCACGACGGGATTTGCCTCGAAGTTCTCATCGCCACCATAGAGATGATTCAGCACCACGTCGGAATAGACCTTGATGCCCGTTTGGTACATCGTGGCAATCATCTGCTCCAGTTCGGCACGACTGCCGTAGCGCGTCTCGATGGTTCCCTTCTGCTCATAATTGCCGAGGTCATAATGGTCGTAGATGCCGTAGCCGCTGTCGTAGATGCCCCAGTTGCCCTTTGCGGGAATGGGCGTCCATAGGCTGCTGATGCCAGCGCCCTTCAGTTCGGGCGCCAACGAAGAAAGGTGATCCCACCATGTGCCATCCTTTGCTTGGTCATCCACAGGCACATCCCAATAGAACGCCTGCATCATCACATCGTCCAACGGCTGCAACGGCTCCTCCTTCTGAGTAGAGCAGGCAGCGAGAGAGAAAACCGCAACCCCTAAAGTAATGTCTTTCCAAAATCTCAGATTCTTCATATTGCTTATACTTATTAGTTATTTACGATTCTTTTCCATCCATTCCACGGCAAAGTCCACCAGTTCCCGTTGGCATATCAGTCGTAGGGTGCCATGACCGAGCCGTACCTTTGCCACACGATGGGTCTGTTCGAAAGCCTTGCCGATCTGCTTGAAGTCACTGCTATCGACAGCAAGCGTCTCGTATGCTTTCCAGACCCGCTTGCCGCACTCGAAGTCGGCACTATGGGCGATGGTGTTATGCTTGCCCGGATAGTTGGAACGGGCCTCGGCAAGATGGAGTGAAGTCACTTTGTCGTAGCCTACGCCAATCAGCAGGACGTAGGCATCGAGTTCGTAGAGCCGTCCCATGGGTGATGTGTCGCCGTAAATATCTGAAAGGTCGTGCTTCACGGTCAGGAATGTCGCATGCTTGCCGTTGGCGGCAATGGAACGGGCTGGATGGTCACTGCGATAGGTCCAAATCCAGAGACGGAACATTTCGGCAACTGTGCCCATGCCGTCTGTCGGCGTGAGGCGTTTGTCGAATGGTGGCCAGTTGTCGCGGATAGCCTGCCAGTCGTCGCTACCTACTTCGTTGTGAACGCCTGCATCGGGGTCGAGGTTCTTCCAAGACTCGGTAGCCATCACGATAGTACCCTCGCGTGTGACTGTTTCAAGCAAAGCCCGGATAACGGTCTGCGCCCCTCCACACACATAGCCCAGACTGCTCAGCGAAGAATGAACCATCACCGTCATCCCCTGTTGCATTCCAAGTTTCTGGAATGCAGCAAGCATGTCTTGTTTGAGGATGAGTCTATTTATCATTGTAAGACATATTACGGAGTCCAAAGACTCTTGACATCCTGCTCGAAGGTATCACGATTGATGGCCTTATTACGCATATTGGTGCGATAATTATAGACCGTAGAAGAGGAACAGCGCAGGAACTCCTGCACTTTCTGACCGTCGGTAATGCCGAGTATCATCAGGGCATAGATACGCAGTTCGGTATTTAGCCGCTCGTTATTCTTTAGCGTAACCTGTGCATCGGGGCGCAACAGGGCATTGAAGTCTTTCAGGAAATTCGGGTAGATATGGAGAAAAGCCTCGTCGAAGCTGTTGTAGAAGTCGTTCACCTCCTTATTGATGTAGCGGGTGGACTGGATGGTGTCATACAGTTCGTCGAAATTGCGCTTTCGTGCCACTTTGTTCAGATGGGCACGGTAGTTTTCCATCTTATTGATGTAGTCAAGGCAGAGGTGCATAAACCTTGTGATGTATTCTTCCTTGATTTCGTTAGCAGCCCGCAACTGCACATTGGTATCGGTCATCTGATCGTTCACCCTCATCAGTTCCTTTTCCGAGTGCCGCAGCAGGTTCATCTTCCTGCGAAGCACTATCAGCGCGACAGCCAACAAAACCAACAACAGACTGATAACGGCAGCAGTCATGATAAGTATGTTCCTCGATTTCTGCTTCTGCTTTACCACTGCGGAGTCGATGACAGACAGGAATGTCGATGTCTCGACCATCCTCATCCGCGCATTGCAGGCATTGGCATCATCGATACAACGGTGGATGTAAGTATAGGCCCGGTCGATGTCGCCTTGCTCGTAAAGCAATACGGCCAGTTTGCGGAGCGAGATGTATTCACGCACGGCATTCTTGATTCCTGCTATAGACGACAAGGCAAGGTATTTGATCTGCTCATCACGCTGGTGCATCTTCTCATAAATCTCGGAGAGAATGTAGTATCTGAGTCCTACCTCATGGGTGGTAAGACTGTCTGGCAGGTTGTTGGAAAGCAACTCGACCGCTTCCTGCATTTTCCCGTTATCGCTCAACCGCTCTGCACGGAATATGACATCATCGGGCGCGTATGCTAAAGCTGAGTCGCGGCAAATCTCCATCTGACGACGGTAATAATCCCTTTGCTCCTTGTCAACAGAATATAGGGAGAGGTTTTTATAAACATTCGTGCCCAGATAGAAATGGCTTCTCCGCAACCAGTCGGAGTGCCTGGTCACATCCTGCTCCTTGAAAATCTCCAGAGCCTCATAGTGCATTCCCACATAGTTATAGAGGAAAGCCAGACTGAGGTGGGTGTCGATGATGCGCTCCTGCTCGCCGAGCGCGTCGGCCAGTTCCAACGACTGCTTGATATAGACAAGGGCGGAGTCAAGTGAAAAGTCCTGGTAGGCACGGTAAAGTTCCATCGTCGCGGCATATTTGGCCTCCCTTGATTCTGATTTCCGCAGACGTTCTTTCAATTTCTCTAACTCAATATCCTTTTGCTCAATGTACCACTGATAGTCAGACAGCGTATTGTCAAGCTCTAGCAGAACATCATCGTCCTTCGTACATGACAAGCAGCCCAACAGGCAAACCAATGACAATAACACATGTTTCATAATCGCGTGCAAAGGTACGAATAATAATCTGACTATGGAATAGCACTATCCGAAAATGTAGATGTTCCAGTAAGCCAAGTCGCTGATATTGTAGTAGATACAGAAAACAGGCACATCAAAATATGTAGTTCCTGAAAATGCGAAAGAGTGAAGTGTAGTCAGCCTGAATTCCTGAAATCCAACCTCTGCATTCCAATTTCTACCTCCGATTCCTGAAATCCGGCCTCGCTTTGTGGCAAAGTGACCTCGGATTCCTGAAATCCGAGGTCACTGGGCGGGTTTCCTGCTCCGATTTCTCAAATCCGGGGGTGCTTGGGTCGTACAGCTCAAAATCTTCCAGAAATCTGACAGATAATCGTCAACCTCGTCATGCCTCGGGCTGTACGGGCGTCACGTCGGGTTCGGGCTGCGGCTCCGGCTCGGGTTCGGGGTCGTCCTCGCCCTTGCCTTTCGGCAGGTAGTACTCGCGGGCGTAGCGCTCGAAGCCCTTCAACTGGGTGTAGAGGGCGGTGAGGGCGTCGCTCGGCATGAGGTCCATCATGGCGATGATGGTGCGGTAGAGGTCGGCGATGGCCACGTCGGTCTGGCGGCGGGCGGCCTTCAGCTCACCCTTCACGAACTCGCCCTTCGTCTTGGCTCGCTCGCCCAGCAGATAGCGCACCTGCTGTGCGGCCTGCGCGGCCTTGACGTACCACTGCCAGGCACCTATCTGGGTCAGGAACTCCTGCTTCGTCTGCAGGTTCTGGCCCATCTGCAGAATCTTGTCGGCCTCGGCACCGTAGCCGTCGTTGACGCGGAACTTGAAGTCCTTGAACGTGCGCTGCACCACGAGCGCGTCCGCCTTCTGTGCCTCGCCGTCGGGTAGCGCGGCATAGCCGTCGTTGATGTAGCGGAAGGCGGTCATGTAGGAGTCCTGCTGCTTGTCGGCGGCCTCCAGCTGCTTCACCACGGGGTCCACCTGCGACTTCTGCCACACGTCGTCCTCCTGCACGCGGGCCTGGTGTACGGCCTGAGCCTTCTGCAGGAACACCTGGTTTTCGGTCTCAAAGTTTCCGACGGCATCGTCAATCTGCTGTGTCGTGCCGTCGTGGTTGGCGTTGCTCAGCGCTGCCAGCCAGTTGGTAGGTAATGTCGGGTTCTCCATAATCCTTACTGTTTTTTGAAAGTTTGACATAAAGTGAATGGGTCACGAATTGTTATTTGAGTTTATTTGTTATCGTTGAATATCTCTTTGAGTTTCTTATCGATGTCCTTACCACGTAGTCCTCGGGCGAGGATGGTGCCGTCAGGGGCAAAGAGGATAATATGGGGGATACCGCTGATATT
>Ga0310695_10015551_pt1 | contig 10112 bp, 8 predicted proteins | sample RumenRJG_04DNA_FD_203882 | JGI IMG/M metagenome (GOLD analysis project Ga0310695, IMG submission 203882) | Bovine rumen microbial communities from Lethbridge, Alberta, Canada - RJG_04 (v2) (version 2) | ecosystem: Host-associated > Mammals > Digestive system > Stomach > Rumen | place: Canada... | reverse complement strand
AAGAATATTGCCGCGTAGCCATCAATGACGAAGGCAACCTCACCATCGCCATTGAGAACAAACAGGAACACAAGCATGAGGATAGTCACCATCACTATCTGCGCCGCGAGTTCAGCTACTCAAACTACGAGCAGAACTACGTGCTGCCAGACGATGTGGTGAAGGATCAGATCTCTGCCAAGGTCGAGGACGGCATCCTGACCATCACCATGCCGAAGACCGAACCGAAGGAGAAAGTCACCAAGGCCATTGAGGTCTCATAATGAGGATTCGTCTTGTTAAAACAGCAGCAGGCAGCACCCCGTCGTGGATACTGCCTGTTTTTGTTATCTCTATGAGGTTCAATTATTAGGAAATTTCAATTTATTGAATTAATTGGCCTTGTCATCAAAGGTTGCCGAAAATCGGGCATCAGCTAATTCAATCAATTCATTTAAAGGCATTATATTGAATTAATTGGCCTCAATATTTTTCTAATTCAGAAATAATCCATACTCTGACTTCGTCGAAGATAGGCTGCATCTCAGAAATACTCAAATAAATTTGGTATTTCGTTCGATTTGCACTATCTTTGCACCAGATTTTGCATCAAGAGCGGCTACATTAGCCCACCAACCGGCCTGAAGGAGATCGTTGGCAGCGGTGGTAAAGAGATGCGAGTGAGAATGTTTAATTCACTAAAGATTAACGATTATGGAAATCAAGAAGATTGAAAAGAGTGATCTGGTACTGTTCCCGCGTCTTCAGGAGCAAGGTGTAGAACCGAGGCATGTGGAGCGCGAGGCCTTCAGGGCTGAGCTGCGGCATGTAGATGGGCATGGCGACTACTGGCTCCTCCATCAGCAGGCCGAGCCCCACGTGGTTGTAAACATCCAGTTTGCCGCTGATGAAGCCGAGTTTGACCGGAAGCTGGGCTGGTTCATCGGCCAGCAAAAGCTGCACGAGTACGTCCGTGGCGACCTGAGTTTCCTCAGTGCCCTGGCAGGCTATAACCAAGAAGAGGTTCCAAGCCGATTCCCCGACAACATCAAGAGCATCGTCTACGCCCTGAGCGACTCTGCCCGTTGGTGGCATGAGTATGGGATGGAGGTAAGTTCAAGAGCACCCGAGTTCCGTCCCAAAATCGTCCCAAAAATATGTAAAGAAATAAGAAAATCTTGGGACGCAAGCACAAAAAAGCCGCTAACTTATTGAAAGTCAGCGGCAAAAATTTTTAGGGTGGTCGAGGTGACAGGACTCGAACCTGCGACAGCCTGGTCCCAAACCAGGAACGCTACCAACTGCGCTACACCTCGTTTCGCGAAAAGCGATGCAAAGGTACGAAAAAAAAGTAAAAGTGAAAAACGAAAAGTGAAAAATTTGCTACCGCCTAATAACTTTTTAACGTTTCACCATTGCGGTAGCAAATTTTTCACTTTTCACTATTATCTTTTCCCTTACTTGATGATTCCTTGTTCTACGAAAATCTTCTTCAGAGCCACCACCGAGCGGTCTACCTGCTCCTCAGTATGGGTAGCCATTAGGGCATATCGTACGAGGGTGTCCTGTGGTGCACATGCAGGAGGAATAACAGGGTTGATGAAGACGCCTGCCTTAAATGCAAGTGCAGTAACCAAGAAGGTCTTCTCTACATCACGCACATAGAGAGGAATAATGGGGCTCTCAGTCTCACCAATCTCAAAGCCCTCTTCACGGAAGCGCTTCAAAGCATAGTTGGTGACCTTCCAAAGTGCTTCGATGCGCTCAGGCTCCTGCTGGATGATGTGCAAGGCCGTCATTGCAGCTGCTGTAGCGGCAGGGGTATTAGAAGCCGAGAAGATGTATGTGCGACACGTGTGGCGCAGCCAATTGATTGTGTCGCTATCGGAGGCGATAAAACCACCGATGGAGGCGAGTGACTTCGAGAAGGTTCCCATGATGAGGTCTACCTCGTCTGTGAGTCCGAAGTGGTCGCACACACCTCTACCCTGACGGCCGAAGACACCGATGCCATGGGCCTCGTCGACCATGATCGAGCAGTTGTACTTATGCTTCAGTTCTACGATTTCGGGCAGTTTACAGAGGTCGCCCTCCATAGAGAAGACACCGTCGACGACGATGAGTTTGATGGCTTCCTCTGGCAGTTTCTGGAGCACACGCTCAAGGTCCTGCATGTCGTTGTGCTTGTAGTGGAGCTGCTTGGCAAAGGCAAGTCGGCGTCCGTCGACAATAGATGCGTGGTCGCGATCGTCGCAGATGACGTAGTCGTCCTTACTAAGCAAAGCGGGAATAACGCCTTGGTTGACGCTGAAACCAGTGGAGAAGCACAGGCAGTCGTCTTTGCCAATAAATTCGGATATTTCTTTCTCAAGCTGGATATGCAAATCGAGCGTACCATTGAGGAAGCGGCTACCTGCACAACCTGAGCCGTATTTGTCGAGTGCGGCCTTGGCAGCATCGATGATGCGCTGGTCGCCAGGCAGACCCGTGTAGGCATTAGATCCAAACATGAGCACCTTATGGCCTCCCATTTCCACTTCCGTTCCCTGTTTTCCTTCGATGGCGCGGAAATAAGGATACACATCTGCTGCCATGTATTTTTGCGGCTCACGATACTGCTTGTATCTTTCTTGTAGTTGTCCCATATACGTTTTTATAGGTATTACTTTTTCTTTCAGCCTGCAAAGTTACATAAAAATATTCAAATTAGGCACGTTTTTCAAAAGAAATGTCAGCAGACTGCAAAAAATCTTTTCTTTTGTACCGAAATTCATATTTAATTTGTAATTTTGCATCACATGGAGAAAGAAAAAATAAAGATTGCTTTCATTGTCAACCCTATTTCGGGCACGCGGAAGAAAGATGATATTCCTTCAATCATTGAGGGGACACTGGATGACTCACGTTTCGATGCCGACATCATCTTTACGGAGTATGCGGGGCATGCGGCCGAGATTGCAAGCCGATGTGCCGACGAGGGTTACGACATCTGCGTGGCCGTTGGGGGCGACGGAACGGTCAATGAGGTGGCGCGTTCGCTTGTACACAGGCAGACTGCCCTTGGCATCATTCCCTGCGGAAGCGGCAACGGACTGGCACGCCATCTGTGTCTGCCGATGGATCCCAAGCGCGCTGTCGAGATTATCAACGTTGCTCAGATTGAAGCCTTCGACTATGGCATCATCAATGCCCTACCCTTCTTCTGTACCTGCGGTATGGGCTTCGATGCATTTATCTCACTGAAGTTTGCCGAGGCTGGCAAGCGAGGTCCCATCACCTACGTGGAGAACGTGCTGAAGGAGGGACTGAAATACAAGCCCGAGACCTATGTCGTTGAGGATGAGACGGGTACGCAGCGCTACAAGGCGTTTCTCATTGCCTGTGCCAATGCTGCACAGTACGGCAACAACGCTTATATTGCTCCAGGGGCATCGATGAAGGACGGCGTGATGGACGTAATTATCATGGAGCCGTTCGACGCACTGGATGCACCGACGATAGCCTACGACATGTTCTCGAAGACGCTGACCCAAAATTCGAAAATCAAGACTTTCCGCACCAAGCGCCTACACATTCACCGCAGCCAGCCAGGAGCTATCCACTATGACGGCGACCCCATCATCACAGGGCCTGACATCGACATAGAGATACAGCCCTTAGGCCTGCGAGTAGTGGTGAACCCCAAGGCTATCGAGGACGATGCACAGCCCAATCCGATGCTGAATGCCTTCAGCGATCTCTTTAATAATATAAATAATGTACGCGAAGACATTGTCCGTGGAGGTCGTCGCATCCATATTATCAACAAACTGATGCTGCGTCGCTTGTCTCGTTTATAAACTTTATCAGTAGCCGTTATGCAGTTCATCATCGTCATACTGGTCATCGTACTATCCATTGTCTATGCCCTACTGCGCATCTACAAACTGTTCGTAAGCGAGGAAGAACCGTGTGCAGGCTGTTCAGGATGCGACTTGAAGAGAGAAAATGGTGTTTTTAAGTCCTGCGAATTAAAAAAGAGTCAAAAAAATTTGCAGGAACGGAAAAAATAGAGTAACTTTGCAACCGCAAAAACGAAGGGTGCCCTGACAATGGTTTAGTCACCTTGCGTTTGAAAGAGGATACGAGCATCGCTCTTTACTCACTAAATCGGTGCCTTGGATGAGTGGCTTAGTCAACGGTCTGCAAAACCGTCTACGGCGGTTCGAATCCGCCAGGCACCTCTGGAAAAGCAGAAAACGCGCAAGAGTTTTCTGCTTTTTTATTTGTATCTTCCACTTATTTTGACTAATTTTGCACGCATGAAACTGATAGAGCAATATTTTCCTGAGTTGACAGACACGCAGCGTAACCAACTTGCTGCCCTGGAAGAATTGTATCGTGAGTGGAACGATAAAATCAACGTCATCTCACGCAAGGACATCGACAACCTGTATCTACACCACGTATTACATTCAATGGCCATCGGCAAGTTCATACATTTCAAGGCCGACACTACTATCCTTGACTTAGGTACTGGTGGTGGCTTTCCTGGAATTCCACTGGCCATCCTTTTCCCTGACTGCCAATTCAAACTGATTGACGGGACGGGAAAGAAAATCAAGGTGGCACAGGAGGTTGCCAAAGCCATTGGCCTGAAAAACTGCGTTATTGAGCAATTGCGAGCAGAGGACGAACGCGGCAAGTTCGAGTTTGTGGTCAGCCGTGCAGTGATGCCTCTACCCGACCTGGCAAAGCTTGTACGAAAGAACATTGCCAAGCAGCAGCGCAATGCCCTGCCTAACGGTATTATCTGTCTAAAGGGCGGCGACCTGCAGGCCGAAACACAGCCATTCCGCAAACTTGTAGAGACGGCCGAGCTAACTCAGTGGTTTACTGAAGATTGGTTCAAGGCCAAGCATTGTGTCTACCTGCCCATGTAAGAAATCCCCCAAACATTTCCCTATGCTGAATATCAAGACTTTCGAATGCAACATGCTGAGCGAGAACTGCTACGTGGTGAGCGATGAAACACGCGAGGCCGTCATCATCGACTGCGGAGCACTCTATCCTGACGAACGGCAGGCCATCTGCTACTACATCAAAAAGGAGCAGTTGCACCCTGTTCACCTGCTCTGTACCCATGGTCATCTGGACCATTGCTTCGGCAACGCGTTCATCGACGAGCAATACGGTCTTAAGGCTGAAGTGAGCAAGGAAGACGTGTTCCTGGCTGGTGACCTCGACCTACAGGCAAGGAGTTTGTTCGGCATCTCGATAGAGGAAGCCACGCCTCCCTTGGGTCGTCTGTTATCGGGAGACGATGTCATCGCCTTTGGAAGCCATCAACTACGCGTGCTTCCCACGCCAGGCCACACGCCTGGCTCCGTGTTCTTCTATTGCGAGGAAGAGAAGGTAGCTTTCTCAGGCGATACGCTGTTCAACATGAGCATCGGTCGCACCGACTTCGAGAAGGGCAGCTGGACAGACATGATGCATAGCCTTCACGAGGTGGTGGCCAAGCTACCTGCTGACACGAAGGTGTACACTGGTCACGGCCCTATGACTACCATCGGAGCCGAACTGAAGATGAATCCCTATCTGAGATAATCCCACGCAAAACAGCTCATCATGCCCGTCATAGAAATCGATTCGCTGAACCATCCTGGAACGCAGGTGTTCAGCACGCTGACAGAAGCCCAGCTACGCAATAAGCTCGACCCGCAGCAAGGCGTGTTCATAGCCGAGAGTCCAAAGGTTATCAAGGTGGCACTCGATACTGGCTTAGAGCCTGTATCGCTATTGTGTGAACGCAAACACCTCACGGGCGATGCTTCGTTCTTCGTGGAGAGATACGGCGATTTTCTGCCCGTGTATACTGGCAGGCGCGAACTGCTGGCCCAGCTTACAGGCTATACACTAACACGTGGTGTGCTCTGTGCCATGCGCCGACCAGAAGAGCGCCCTGTTGCCGAGGTGTGTAAGGATGCACGTCGCGTGGTGGTAATCGATGGCGTGGTCGATACGACCAACATAGGAGCCATCTTCCGTTCGGCAGCAGCATTGGGCATAGATGCTGTACTGCTCACTCGCAATTCGTGCGACCCCTTGAACCGACGGGCAGTACGTGTATCTATGGGATCAGTGTTTCTCATTCCTTGGACGTGGCTCGACGAGCCCGTTGAGCAGCTGCGTCAATACGGATTCAAGACTGCAGCAATGGCCCTCTCAGACAACTCGGTATCCATCGACGACTCCAGCCTTTTGCAAGAGCCCCGCCTTGCTATTATCATGGGCACTGAAGGCGACGGGCTGCCCAAAGAGACCATCACAAACGCAGACTACGTGGTGCGCATACCTATGTCGCACCACGTAGACTCGCTGAATGTAGCTGCCGCCTCAGCCATTGCCTTCTGGCAGCTACGTGTTCGATAAACAAAGCGTTTGCTTACTCCTCGGGCTTCATGTTAGTGTAGACCGTCTGAACATCGTCAAAGTCCTCAAGTCTCTCGACCATCTTGTCGATAGCCTCGCGCTGCTCAGGCGTGACGTCTTTCAGGTCGTTGGGGATGCGGGTGAACTCGGCTCCCGTAACTTCGTAGCCCTCAGCCTCGAGGTGCTTCTGAATGGCGCTGAAGCTCGAAGGATCACCGTAGATGGTAATCTCGCCCGACTCCTCGTCCTCGTCGAACTCGTCTTCCACACCATAGTCAATCAGGTCGAGAATCATCTCGTCCATGTCCAGTCCGTCCTTCTTCTTGAAGGTGAACACGGCCTTGTGGTCGAAGAGGAACGACAAGCTTCCCTGTGTGCCAAGGTTGCCGCTGAACTTGTTAAATACTGAGCGCACATCGCCCACAGTACGGGTGGTGTTGTCGGTCAGTGTCTCCACGAAGATGGCAACACCGTGAGGGCCATATCCCTCGTAGGTCACCTCCTTGTAGTCGCTCTGGTCCTTGCCCATAGCATTCTTGATGGCACGCTCGATGTTGTCCTTCGGCATGTTCTCACGCTTGGCGTTGGCAATGATGGCGCGCAGTGCGGGGTTGTTCTCAGGCTCCGGACCGCCAGCCTTCACGGCAATGGCGATCTGCTTGCCAATCTTGGTGAATGTCTTGGCCATGTGGCCCCATCTCTTCAGCTTTGTAGCTTTACGGTATTCAAATGCTCTTCCCATATTTTTAATACTTAATTCTTAATGCTTAATTCATAATTATCTCAGTTCAGCATTGAGCTGTTTCTTCAGCTGAGCGATGAGCTTCTGCATGATGGCGTCAATCTGCTTGTCGTTCATCGTCTTCTCAGTGTCCTGGAGAATGAAGTTCACGGCATACGACTTTTTACCGGCTGGCAGTTTGTCTCCCTCGTAGACATCGAATAACTCTACCTGCTTCAGCAGTTTCTTCTCTGTCTGGCGGGCAATCAGCTCAATCTGGGCAAACTCTACGCCATTGTCAACAAGCAGGGCAAGGTCACGGCTTACGGCAGGATGCTTCGGGATTTCTGTGAAGAGTACCTCGTTCTTCTTCGTGGCCTTCATCAACTGGGTCCAGTTGAGCTCAGCGAAGTAGACGGGCTGCTGCAGGTCGAACTGCTTCAGCAGCTTCTTCGAGAGGATACCCATCTCGATGAACTTCTTGCCTCCGCGGTTCTCAATGACCACACCAGCCGAAAAGTCAGGATTTTCCAACTTTTTCTGCACGGTGGCACCCTGCTTCAGGCCGATGCGCTGCAGGATGTTCTGCACGTAGGCTGCCAACTCATAGTAGTTGCTGTCCTCGTTGGGATGTGCCCAAGAACCTTCCACGCGTTTGCCTGTCACCCAGATGCCCATGTAGTTCTCCTCCTTATAGGCCTGCATAGGATTCTCGTCGTTTTGGCGCTCTGGGTCGAAGAAGTAGCAGTTGCCAAACTCAAAGAACCTGAGGTTTGCGTTCTTACGCTTCACATTGTGCTCAATGCTCTCCAAGCCACCGTAGAGCAGCGTCTGACGCATTACGCCAAGGTCGCTCGACAAAGGATTCATGATTCGGACAATACCGGATTTTCCGGACTCTCCGGATTCTCCGGAATGATCATAATATGAAACCTTCGTAAGCGAGTTGTTCAAGATTTCGTTGAAGCCAGCACCTACCAACTGTTCTGAGACGAGGTTCTGCAACTTGTGCTTGCGGTCTTCGTCGGCCTTGATGACAAGCGAGGACTTCAGCTGGGTGGGAATCTCCACATTATTATATCCGTAGATGCGCAAAATGTCTTCCACTACATCGCAGGGACGTTGTACGTCGACACGATAGGCAGGCACCTCAATCTTCATCATCTGGTCGTTCTCTTCGAGCGCTTTCATCTCTAACGACTCACAGATGGCCTTGATGGTAGTCTTTGGTATCTCCTTGCCAATCAAGCGGTTCACGTAATCGTATTCAAGCGTTACGACGGCATTCTCCATCTTCACAGGATACTCGTCGCGAATCTCCATCGACACCTTGCCGCCAGCAAGTTCCTTGCAGAGCAGGGCTGCCTGTTGCAGTGCATAGATAGTGCCGTTGGGGTCTACGCCACGCTCAAAGCGGAACGAGGCATCGGTTGACAGACCGTGACGGCGGGCCGACTTGCGAATCCAAGTGGGATGGAAGTAGGCACTCTCCAGCACCACGTTCTTCGTGGTCTCATAGGTTCCGCTGCCCTTACCGCCAAACACACCGGCTATACACATGGGCTCCTCGGCATTGCAGATGGCCAGGTCGCGGTTGCTCAGCTTGTGTTCCTCTCCGTCGAGTGTCTGGAAGGGCGTGCCCTCAGGCATGGTCTTCACCACAATCTTGTGACCCTTCACCATATCGGCATCGAAGGTGTGCAAGGGCTGTCCATAGGCCATCATCACGTAGTTGGTGATGTCAACGATATTATTGATAGGACGCAGGCCAACGGTAGTGAGTTTCGTCTTCAGCCATTCAGGCGATTCCTTCACCTCACAGCCTGTAACGCTCACGCAGGCATAACGGTGGCAGGCCTCCGTATTCTCGATGACCACATCGATGGGGAGGTCGTGGTTGTCAACGGCAAAACCATCGACCCCAGGGCGGTGAAGGCTTGTCTCGTAGCCGTTCTGCTTCAGCCAAGCATAGAGGTCGCGAGCTACGCCCCAGTGGCTCAGGCCATCAGCACGGTTGGCGGTGATGTCGATCTCAATGAGCCAGTCGCTCTCCAAGTGATAGTACTCAGCGGCAGGCGTGCCTACTACGGCATCGTCTGGCAGTACGATAATGCCGGCATGGCTCGTACCCACGCCAATCTCGTCCTCGGCACAGATCATACCGCACGACTCTACGCCGCGCAGCTTCGACTTCTTGATGACAAACTCCTTGTCGCCGTCATAAAGCACGCAGCCCAAATCGGCCACGATTACCTTCTGGCCGGCAGCCACATTGGGCGCACCACAGACAATCTGCGAAGGTTCGCCCTTGCCTAAGTCAACGGTAGTCACATGAAGGTGGTCACTATTGGGATGCAACTCGCAGGTGAGCACCTTGCCCACGTAGAGTCCTTTCAGTCCACCACGGATGGACTGCACTTCTTCCAGAGCGTCGACTTCAAGTCCCGTAGAGGTCAGTGCATCGCACACCTGCTGTGGTGAAAGGTCGAAATCAACGTATTCTTTCAGCCATTTATAAGAAATGTTCATTCCTAAAACTATTATTAATTCGAATTCGGCCGCAAAGGTACTAATTTTCATTCATCCATGCAAGCAAACAAAAGAGAAATCTCGGACAAGCAAGCGAGTTCTTTTCATTTTTTTCGATTTTTCCTACTTGACCTATCTTGATATGCTGTTAGCCGAGAGCACGATAAAAAACCACACAAAGGATTAGAATCTCTGTGTGGTTTTGTTCTCAGGCCTTAAATTGCAAAAAACGGATTATTGTACCGCTTAGGTACGTATTTTCTGATATATTGCCATATACATGAACACCTATCCCTTAACATTAAACTCACAAACATCACGATTTGGGGTTTATAAACCTTATAGAGTCCACTTTAAAAAGTCAGGACATGAGAAAAAAGGGGGAATAATCAATGCGCAGCCACTCCCCTCCCTTGTAGGGGAGGGGTTGGGGTGGGGTCAGTATCTTTCTCACAGACAGGATATTACA
>Ga0310695_10015549_pt1 | contig 10115 bp, 7 predicted proteins | sample RumenRJG_04DNA_FD_203882 | JGI IMG/M metagenome (GOLD analysis project Ga0310695, IMG submission 203882) | Bovine rumen microbial communities from Lethbridge, Alberta, Canada - RJG_04 (v2) (version 2) | ecosystem: Host-associated > Mammals > Digestive system > Stomach > Rumen | place: Canada... | reverse complement strand
ATTCCGGCTTGTATTCAAATTCGCGCATGCTGTATTCGCTGGCGAAGCAGGGCAACGCGCCCGCGTATCTCGGCCGACTGAACAAGCGCGGTGTGCCGGCTGCGGCAGTGCTGACCTCGGCAGCGATCACGGTGATCGCTGTGGTTGTGGTGTTCCTGTGGCCGCAATTCGCGTTCAACTACCTGATGAGCATCGCGACGATCGCCGCGGTGATCAACTGGTCAATGATCATGCTCACCGAAATGCACTTCCGCAAGGCCGTCGCCGCGGGTGACGGGCCGAACGAGCTCGCCGGACGCAGTGGGCAGGACGCGCTTGACGCGATTCACTTCAAGCTGCCGCTCGCCAAGGTCACGCCGTGGCTGGTGCTCGCGTTCATGGCGCTCGTGGTTGTGCTCATGTGCTTCTCCCCCAGCTACCGTGTGGCCGTGGTGATTGGGCCGATCTGGCTCGCCGTGCTGCTGATCGCCTACCAGCTGACTGTCTCCCGCAAGGGCGATACCGCCGGCGCGAGTGCGACGCAAGCGTAAGTACACAGCAATCGTGAGCCTGAGCGGCCTGTCCCCCCAGGCTGCCGTTCCCCCTTCCCAAACTGGTTACGCTAAGGACCCCCTCAGCGTAACCAGTTTGTGTTTTCGGGGGTTCCGGCCTGCTTCTACCGACGCTCAGGAGCCAGTCAGCGTCGGCAGAAGGTTGGGAGAGATACACACCGGAACGGCACCACGGCATGACACCCGGGTATGGCACCCCGGACAACACCGCGGTCCGATGCTCCGGACGACAATACACAAACTGGTTACACTGACGACGGTCCTAGCGTAACCAGTTTGTATGTGGGGAGACGTGTATGTGGGGAGACGATAACAGGACAGGCCGCGGTTTACTGGAGGGACGCGAAATCCCGCAGGTGGTCAAGCACCGTCAGTTGACGCTCATCCAGCACAATGCCACCCAGCCACGTCCCCAACGCGAGAACGCCGACACCGTTGAGCAGCGCGGCGAGCGCGACGCACCACGGCAATCCGGCATCGCTGACACCCGCCATCGCAAGCGCCATCGCAACCAACCCCGTCGGCAACAGCACAATCATCGACCCGAACATATGAATCAGCGGAATCAGCGCCTGACTGGCCGCACGGCCCTGAGGCGTGGAAAACGGCCGATCCGCAGGGGCTATCGGATACATGAACACCGGTGAAATCACCTCGGCCACACCGACCGCGCACAATCCGAGCCCCACACTCAACGCCCAGAACATCACTGACATGTCCAGTCCGGTCTTCGGCGTCCACGCGCCGGTCGCCGCCACGCACACGATTGAAAGCAACGTCAAGTACACGAGGATAATCGCCACGTGCACGCGAACGCGACCACGCCGGTCGTCAATCCCCCGCACGCCGCTGAGCACTTCAAGCGTGAACCCGAGCCCGTCATATGCGACACCGTTGCCCTCAAGCGCGGCAAGCACCAGCCCGCCCGTAGCGACGGCGAACCAAACCGCATACCGCGTATCCTCCGGTTGCAACAGCATCGCCACCAGCACCAGCACAGGCGCCGCGTACATGACCAGCTGTCTGGGATCCCGACGCAGATACGTCGCCAAACGCGCGGAAATCGCGCCGGGCACACTGTCGGGAACACGAGCGAACATGCCGATGCCGCGCTGCACTTGCGCCGTCGTAGACCGGCCGCCGACCGTGCGTTCCCTGTGCAAACACCACAGGCACGCCCGATAGCATATCCAACAGGTGACGGCGATAATTGCCAGACGCGCCGCAATCAGACCCCAACGCCCCTGCCCCGCGTCGAAGGGCAGCTGGAACGCCGCTCCGAATGGCGTCCAGGCGGCGACCACCGCATATTTTGCGTAGGTGACTTCCTTGACGCCGGAGCTCATCAGGATATTCGGCAGCTGGAACGCGAAGAAGCACAACGGCATACTCAGGATGTACAGCCAGCTGCGGGTGCGCCGCGAATCCGCGAGCACGGAAAACAGCGAAATCATCGCCTTCGACATGGCCAGAAGCACGGCGACCGTCACTGGAGCCGACAGCACGGCCACAACCACCATCAACGCGCTCGTCCCCCGGTATATCGGCGCGAACGCAAGCAGGGTGAGCATACCGCAGATCGCCGGCAATCCGCACATACCGGCGGCGAACAATCCACGCGTCAGCCTGCCGTCATCGATGCCGAACAGTTTGAATTTCTGCGGATCCATGGCGCTTGCCTGACCGACGTACATGAGTTGGAGCAGCAGGACGCCCAGCATGGCGACGGCCCCGCCCAGCACCACGATTGTGTTGAGCAGGTCGCCGGCGTGGGTGGCGGCGGGCATGACATCGTCGCCGAATCTCAACGCGGTGACGGCGGCGCCCACAATCAGGCAGATGGCAACAATCAGCGACACGATGGCGGCGATGATGCGTTGCGGGGAATGCTTGAGCGAGGCGAAGGTGAGGACCCAGCGCAGACGGATGAGCGTGACGGCCGCCTTGGGAGCGCCGGAGGCGGGGGCGGAGGCAGAGGCGGGAGCGGGCGCTTGAAGAGGAGCGGCTCCGGGAGCGGGCGCGCCGAAGGTGGGAACAGCTGGTGCGCCGGGGGCAGGAACCGGCGCGGGAGCGGGAGACGGAACGGAAGCCGGGGCCGGAACGGGAGCGGTCATTGCGCGCCTCCATCCAACCACGCGATATGCGCGGCGCCATGCCTGCCGCCGACCAATTGCAGGAACCGCTCTTCGAGATCCTCGCCGGCGGCCACTTGGCTGATGGTTCCGGCCGCGCATACCACGCCTCGATTGATGACCGCGACATGCGTGCACATTTTCTCGACAAGCGCCATCACATGCGAGGAGATGATCACCGTGCCGCCTGTGGACACGTATTCGATGAGGATGTCCTTGAGATTGGCACTGGAGACCGGATCAACCGATTCAAACGGTTCGTCGAGCACCAGAATGCGGGGGCTGTGAATCATGGCGCATGCGAGGCAGATCTTCTTAGTCATTCCCGCTGAATAGTCGGCGACCATGACGTTGGCGGCATTGGACAGGTCGAAGGCGGTAAGCAGGTCTCCAGCTCGCTGAAGCGCTTGAACACGAGGCATGCCGCGCAACATACCGCAGTAGACCAACAGCTGCATGCCGGTGAGACGGTTAAAAATCTCATCAGGCTGCGGCATGACGCCGATGGTGCGCTTGACTGCGTTCACGTCGCTCCACACATCCCGCCCGAGAATCGTGGCGATACCGCCATCCGGGCGAAGCAGGCCGGTGACCATGTTGAGCGTGGTGGTTTTGCCGGCGCCATTGGGGCCGACCAGACCGTAGAAGGAGCCGACGGGAATATCAAGCGACAGACCGTTGACGGCGACTTTGTCACCGAAGCGCTTCAGCAGGCCGCGGATGGATACTGCGGCGGCGGGGTTGGGAGGCACAGGTTGCATAGGCCGCGCGGGCTGAACAGGCGGTACGGCTTGCACAGACGATGTCGTGATACCGGGTTGCGTTGACTGCACAGGTTGCGCTGACTGCACAGGTAGCGAGGGCTGAGCGATTGGCGTAGTCGGCGTCGGCGTGACGGGCTGCATCATCGCAGGCGCGGTCGCGCCGGGAACAGGGGCATCCGCGCCGGGGAAACGGACAGAATGTCCCGCATTGTCTAGTGTCATGGATTCAGGCTATCACGCGGACGCAAGGATGGCTGGAATTCGCGCGAAATCGTCATTGCTGAAGATGACATCCGGGACGAAAATGGAGTGCCAAGAGGACGATGCAGCGCTGAAGACGATACTGAAAAACACTGAAGACCACACGGTGCCGGAACCGGCTGCATCAAGTCCAAGGCGTCCCCTGCCGGCGCTCATCATCGTCGCACTGATGGCGATACCTGTGGCTGTCGCCGTATGGGTGCCCGGAGGATTGTTCTTCGTCGGATTCTTCTGGGGACTGCTGTTTGCCGGGTGCAGCGTTTGGCTTGATGTCGTGGCTATGCGGCACCAACGCGTATTCGACGACCCGCTCGTCACCGCAGATGAGGCGCGCAATCCCCGCAGCACGCCGTCGCCAACCTCCCGCCCCTTCACAAACTAGCTACGCAAACAGTCTCCCCAGCGTAGACAGTTTGTGGAAGAAAGGCCCGGGGACACGCCCACAATGCCCGACAACCCGGAGACACACCACAAATCACCCGAGGCCTGGCTACGCCGCCTCACTCGGCGCGGGGCGCGGCCGTTGATTCGCGGGTGATGAGCCGATATCCGGGCTCGAACTGGTTGGCGACGGATTCGCCGTCGATCAACGCATACAGCATCGAAACGACCTGCCCGCCAAGCGCGGGAATATTGCGGGCGAGTGCGGTCAGCCGCGGTTCGGTGACCGTGCACAGGTAGGAATCGTCCCACGAAATAAGCGACAGGTCTTCAGGCACGTTGATTCCCTTGGCGGACGCCACATGCAGGCCTTCGATCGTCATCACATCGTTGTCGTACACAATCGCCGTAGGCGTTTGCGGCAATGTCAGCAGCCGTTTCGTGCAATCGCGGCCTTCCTGCGGCGTGTAGTCAGCGTGCAAGCAGTCATACCGCATGCCATATTTCGCGGTTTCCTCACTGAAGACCCGATCGCGCAGATACGTGTGACCGAATCGTTCAGGACCGGCGACGCGCGCGATATGAGTATGCCCCAAATCATGCAGGTATTTGACGATTTGGCGGGTCCCATCGGCGTCGTTGCTGCTGATGGTCGTCAGGCCGCCGGATACGGATGCATCAGAGAACACCAGCGCCGGTACTTCAGGATGTTGCCGATACAGCTCGACGCGACGGTCTCCGATTTCGACGTTGAAAATCATCACCGCGTCCACGCTGCCGGCGGCAATCCAATTGCGGTGTACGCGAAGCGCCTCGTCGTCATCATGCGCGAAGCGCAGCAGCAGGGAGTAGTCTTCCTTCTCGAGTTCCACACCAACGCTGGAGAACAGCTCCATGAAGTAGGGCTCCACGCCGAGCAAGGTGCTGCTTGCGTTCAGGACCACGCCAATGGTGTGCGTATGCGCCACGGACAAGGCTTTGGCGGCGCTGTTTGGCTTCCAACCCATCGAATCGGCGATTTCCAGCACCTTTTTACGCGTTTGTTCGGAGACGCCGGGCTTGCCGTTGAGGGCGTAGGATACCGCGCTGCTGGAAACTCCTGCGGCTCTTGCCACATCGGTGATGGTCACCTTCGACTTTCCACTGCCCATGGCTTTCACCCTTCAGTTCATATGTATTTGTACATGTTAACCCCTTCATCTTATAGCAGCGCAACCCCAAGGTTCCCCAGCGCTCATGCCTTGAAAGACAACGATGATATCGTTACCATTCGCCGCAGGTGATGCCGCATCCGCCGTGTACGCAGCTCGCCCCAAGTATGCGGCGCATTGCGCTGAACTGCCGTTCATCATCATCCAGCTCCCGCAATGGATCGACCGCGCGACCGCCGAAGCGCACGCCGACCCGCTTGACTGGCCAGTCATCCGCGACGCGCAATGGGCCGCAAGCCGCGAAATTCCAAGCGTCGCCACCGTATGCACCATTGACTGCGGCGAGTTCGACAACATCCACCCCTACGACAAGCGCACGGTCGGCGAACGCACGGCCGCCATGGCGTTGGGCACGATGTACGGATGCCGCGAAATCGCCGTTTGGGGGCCGGGACCCTTGGCAATACGGGCGGTCGACGGCTCTGCTGATTACTCTGCCGACGGTTGTGCCGGTGGTTGTGCCGGTGGTTGTGCCGGTGGCGGCGACGGCTCAGATGGCAGCTCCGATGACTCCGAGCGCGGCGGAGCTGTGCTGGTGCGGTACCGTCATGCTGCGGGACTCCGATTCGACGGGACCGTGCCCGGCACGACGAACGCCGACGGACTGGATGCGGTGTCTCGTTCGGCTGAGCAATCCGGATTCGAGCTCGCCGGCGCCGACGGCGTCTTCCATGATGCTGCCGCGCGAATCGTGCCTGATTGTGCAGTACACGGCGGGAAGACCGGTCTCTTCAGCGAGCCGGGTACAGCGGGTAGCGCGGCGAGCGGCACGACGGGCGACACGGCCGGCGAAGGCGACGGCGTAATCCGCGTCTTCAGCCCAGATGTGCCGCAACCCGTCGCAATCCGGTACGCGTGGAAAAGCTGGGGGCCTGCGCCCGTGCGCAATGCCGACGCTGAGGTGTCTGTCAGCGCCGGTAGAAGGTTGAAGTGCGCACGCGTACATGCGTGTAGCCCCGCCTCGTCCATCACAAACTGGCTACGCTAGGACCTTTGGTTTGCGTCACCAGTTTGGGAGAGTACACGAACTGGCTACGCTGGTGGCCTCCCCAGCGTCACCAGTTTGGGAGGAGATACAAAAAGACCGCCGGCCGGACGAACCGGACGACGGTCTCTTTCAAACGCTATGCGGAACCTCGGCTAGCCGGCCACTGGCTCAGCCGCCGAAGCGCCGCCCGCAATCACTGCACCTGGGTACGAGCGATCTTGCCGTTGAAGGACTCGGTCATATCAGCGTCAGCGTCCTTCTGGTTGTTCCAGGAGAACATAGCGCGAAGCTTCGGGCCGACGGTCTCGAGGTGCGGGTGAGAGTACTCTTCCTGCAGCTTCTTGAACTTCGGGGCACCAGCAGCCTGGTCGTCCATGAACTCCTTGGCGAAGGAGCCGTCCTGGATGCGCTTGAGCTGATACTCCATGCGCTTCTTGGTCTCCTCGTTGATCACGGTGGAGGTGTAGTCGCCGTACTGAGCGGTGTCAGAGCAGGACCAACGAGCCTTGTTCAGGCCACCCTCGTTAGCCAGGTCGACGAGCATCTTCAGCTCGTGGAACACCTCGAAGTACGCGATCTCCGGCTGATAACCAGCCTCGGTCAGCACGTCGAAGCCCATGTCGCACAGGTGGTTGATGCCGCCCATGAGGACATCCTGCTCGCCGAACAGATCGGTCTCGGTCTCTTCCTTGAAGGTGGTCTTGATGGCGCCAGCGCGCAGAGCGCCGAGGGCCTTCGCGTAAGCCAGGGTGATATCCCAGCCGTCGCCGCGAGGATCCTGCTCGACAGCCACAACCACCGGGACGCCACGGCCGTTGGTGTACTCACGACGGACGATGTGGCCCGGGCCCTTCGGAGCGACCATGAACACCGGGTGATCCTCGGTCGGCTTGATGTAGCCGTAGTGGATGTTGAAGCCGTGAGCGAAGGCCAGAGCAGCGCCCGGCTTCAGGTTCGGCTCAACCTGCTCCTTGTAGACCTGAGCCTGGTACTGATCAGGCAGCAGGATCATGACGATATCGGCTTCGGCGACCGCTTCCGGCACGGACTTGACCTCGAGGCCCTGCTCCTTGGCATAATCCACGGACTTGGAGGTCGGGCGCAGGCCGACGACGACGTCAACGCCGGAATCGCGCAGGTTCAGCGCATGGGCATGGCCCTGGGAGCCGTAACCGAGAATGGCGACCTTCTTGCCATTGAGCACGGAGAGATCCGCATCCTTCTCATACCAGATAGTTGCTGCCATATGTAGCACTCCTTGTTTTGGGAAAATCCCTTGCCGGCTTGATACCGGCACTTTGCTTGTAACTTCTGCAAAAAGGATTTTGTCCTTGATTGATGCCCATCATACTAGAACCGGCGTCCTGTATCGAACGCGTTCCACTAGTTGAACACCTCGGCAAAACTTTTTCGCAAGCCATCAAGCACATGGGTAGTTGGTCTCCGGACCGTAGTGCGGAACCGGGACGCGGCGGGCGGAAAACCAACCGCCACGCCTCGGAATCGCGCCAAAATCCAAAGTGGAATCGATATTCAGTTATGTCGTCTTCAGTTATGTAGTTATGTACTTACGTGTTCAGTTATTTGTGGTCAGATATCAATATTCAGATATCTCAGGTATTGACTGTGGACAAACGCCGAAGCGTGCAATCCGCAAGGACGCCCATGACGGGGAGCCGGCAATCCGCTGACCGCCTGCCGAAAGCCGCGACCGCGACCGCCGGCTCCACGCGCCGACATCACTTGGTGAAATCGGCGTCCTTCGTCTCACGGCAGCTGAGCACCGCGACCAGGCAGCACACAGCCATCACGCCGAGATACAGGCCGACCGAACGCACGCCCCAATGATGGGACAGCCAGGTGGCGATCGTCGGAACGAACGCGGCGCCCACAATCGCGGCGAGATTGTAGCCGATGCCGGAACCCGAGTAGCGCACGTTCGCATCGAACAGCTCAGGCAGGAACGCGCCGATCGGGCCGAACGCGATGCCCATCAGAGCAAAGCCGACACACAGGAACAGCTCAACCTGGAAGAAGTTACGGTGACCCATGAGCAGGTACGGGAACACCAGCGCGAACACCACCAGCGCGACCGAGGAGAACACGAGCACGCGACGGCGGCCGATGCGATCGGCATACACACAGGACAGCACGATGAACAGTGCGAACACGCAGATGGCGATCATGAGCATGAGCAGATACTCGCGGTTCGTGAAGCCGAGGCCGCCGCCACCCTGTGCGGTGGTCTTCGTGCCCCAAGCGAGCGACCAAGTGGCGAGCGTGTAGAACAGCGTGTAGGTCACAGCGACGATGAACGTAGCCTGGATCACCTGGCGCCAGCTCTTGCGGAACACCTCAGTAAGCGGGGACTTGACCACCTTGTGCTGCTGCTGGGCGAGGCGGAAGACCGGGGTCTCCTCCATCTGCACGCGCACAACAAGGCCGACGATCACCAGCACGCTCGACAGCAGGAACGGCACACGCCAACCCCAAGAGATCATCGCGGCGTTGTCGTTGAAGCTTTCGAGCAGGAAGTACGTGCCGTTCGACAGGAAGAAGCCAATCGGGGCGCCCAACTCCGGGAAGGAGCCGTACAGGGCGCGCTTGCCTTCAGGCGCGTTCTCGGTCGCCACTAACGCGGCGCCGGACCATTCGCCGCCTAGGCCGATGCCCTGAACGAAGCGGCACAGGCACAACAGCGCGACCGCAGCGACACCCCACATGTCATAGGTCGGCAGGCAGCCGATCAGGAAGGTGGCGATACCCATCGTCAGCAGAGAGACGACCAGCGTGGTCTTGCGGCCCATGCGATCGCCGAAATGGCCGAAAATCAGGGAGCCGACCGGGCGGGCGATGAACGCGATGGAGAAGGTGAGCAGCGACATCAGCAGCGCGACCGTCGGGTTGGTCGTGTCGCTGAAGAACACCTTCGGGAAATAGTTCGCAGCGGCGGTGCCGTATGCGTAGAAGTCATAGAACTCGATGGCTGTGCCGACCATGGAAGCGGCAATGACGGTGCGAACCGAATCGCGCGTCATCTGTTCCACTTTGCCGGCGGCCTGTTGAAGGCCAGTCGTCTGTTCGACTGCTGTCATGATTGCTCCTGGATTGCTCCTGGACGTGCCGACGTTGCTCGCGTGCGACACGGTTCCATCTGTTTTGTTTTGAGCTGGATGCTGGTTGCGAATCTGTGGCGATCCTTGTGGGATTTGCAGCGCAACAAAAAAGCCCCGCGATGTATGCAGGGCGAATGATCTGTCCGGCCCCGCATTCGTCAGCGGGGCTCAGCATGTACCGAATCAGTCCGCCAACGAAGACGGGCTAATAATTCGTGCGGAAACTCGCAGCAACAGCAGACCGTTCATCGTGGCGTCCTCCTTTCGGTTCTCTTTGGGATGTCTTCCCAACTGGCCCCTAACCATAGGAGGGTTGGACCGGTTCAAGGAAGCGATGTCCACTATGTGGACATGTCGGGAAGGCCGTAATATCAACGGGTTGAACGTTTGACTTCGATGTGGTGGAGTTGCGGCGCGAGGCGGAGTGCGGCAGGGCGCGGCGCTGAGCGGGGCGTGGGGATCATGGTCGGTTGCGGGGAATGCGGCCGGTTGCGGGAAATCGCGGGAGATTGCGGCGAATCGGCCGGCTGGCGCATAATCTCCCGGGAGAACAGTGGAGTCAGAGCGAATTTTGCCGGAACTCCCAACAGAATCGTTGGAATCATGCGGCTCGCAAAATCAGGGAGGCGGGAGTTCAGCATCAAATCAACACGAACACGATAAACTCCCGGGAGAACAGTGGGATTGGGACGGGTTGCGCCAGAACTCCCA
>Ga0310695_10015547_pt1 | contig 10115 bp, 6 predicted proteins | sample RumenRJG_04DNA_FD_203882 | JGI IMG/M metagenome (GOLD analysis project Ga0310695, IMG submission 203882) | Bovine rumen microbial communities from Lethbridge, Alberta, Canada - RJG_04 (v2) (version 2) | ecosystem: Host-associated > Mammals > Digestive system > Stomach > Rumen | place: Canada... | reverse complement strand
TCCAGCCGCTTAATTCGAAGTGATGGTGAATAGGAGTCATTTTAAAGACTCTTTTTCCCGTCAGTTTAAAACTTGCGACCTGAATAATAACCGAAAGAGTTTCGCACATATATATAAAACCGATTGGTATAAGCCAAAGTTCAAACTTACCCATAACGGCAATTGCACCGAGAATACCCCCTAATGCCAAAGAGCCCGTATCGCCCATAAAGACTTTTGCGGGATATTTGTTAAAATACAAAAATCCTGAAGTTGCACCTGCAATAGCGGCAGATATTATTGCAATATCATAATTTTCAGTCATAACTGCAATTATAGTACAAGCAATCATTGAAATTGTTACAGTAGAAGATGCAAGACCGTCAAGACCGTCCGTAAGATTCACCGCATTTGAAACACCCACAATTATGAAAATGGCGAATAACGGATAAAACCAAGCCAAGTCAATACTGTAAATTCCGAAGGAAACACTTGTTTGATGAGTAAAAGTTACATACAAAACAGGAAGTAGAGCTATTGCAATTTGCAAAAATAATTTACCTCTCGGTTTAAGCCCTTCGTTTTGTTTATGACTGATTTTTAATACATCGTCCATCAAACCTGCGAACATATAAAATCCGAAAGTTAAAAGTAAAAGACAAGCTTGTGTAGTTAATTTTTGAGCCATTACGAGAGTAATTATTGCCGCAACAACGGAAGAAAAAACTATAAAGACACCGCCTGTTGTCGGTGTTCCGCTTTTAACCGCATGAGATTCAGGCGCACAATCTCTGACTTGTTGTCCGTATAAATGTTTTTTCAAAAAATCTATATAAACAACACCTGATAATAAAGATATAACAACCGCAACGAGTGCCGCAACGATAATTAAGTACATATTTCGGTTAACTCCTTTATTATTTCTTCAAATTTCATACTGCGAGAGGCTTTTAAAAGAACATTCGCACCGTTTTGGAAATTTTCCTTTAAAAATTTTGCAAGTTCTTTTTTGTCACTAAAATTTTTGTAAGGAACATTTTTTGTACGAATATTTAAGGACAAACTTCCGCAAGTAATCAAGTAGTCAAAAGTATAATTATCTAAAAATTCGCCAATTTGTTCGTGATACAAGATTTCTTGATTTCCGAGTTCGCCCATATCACCTAATACAATTATTTTAGGAGTTTCTGCCATTTTAACAAATGTTTTAATCGCAGCCTTAACAGAATCCGGATTGGCATTATAACAGTCATTTATGATATTAAAATTACCGATTTTTACTGACTGCCAGCGATTTTCAACTGATTTATAGTTTAATAAGCCTTTTTGAATATCTTCTTTATTCATACCGAGTTCTTTTGCCGCTTCTATTACGAGAGAAGCATTTTGAGCATTATGTTCGCCCGATTGAGGAATTATATAATCTTCGTTTTTATACATAAATTCGGTTTTTTCATTTGTAATATTTGTAATTTTTATGTTAGAGAAATCAACATATTCTGTTCTTCCCGTAAAATCATTAAATTTTCTTATCAAATCTGATTCAGGCGCAATCAAAACACCTTTTTTATTCAAATATTTAACAATTTCACATTTTGCTTTTGCAATATTTTCAACAGAACCTAACCTGCCTATGTGAGCGGTTCCGACATTTGTAATGATGGCAATATCAGGTTTTGTATATTTTGAAAGGAGTTCTATTTCTCCGAGTCCTCTCATACCGCCTTCAGCGATTAAAACTTCCGTATTTTCAGGCATTGAAAGGAATGTTTGACACAATCCTATTTCATTGTTATGGTTTAATTTTGTTTTGTGGGTAAAAAATTTTTGTTCGGAAACAGAAGCCATCATTTCTTTTACGGTTGTTTTTCCGCTGCTACCTGTTATCATTATTACTTTAGGAGCTATTTTGTTTCTGTAATATTCCGCTATTTGAAGATAAGCCTGTTTTGTATCGGGAACATAAAGAATAATATCGGAATCCGGATAAATATCGTTTTTATCGTCTGTAAAATAACCTTCAGCCCCTTTATTTAAAGCGTCTTGAATAAAATCGAAACCGTTAAAATTTTCCCCTTTTAGAGGCAAATAAATCATATCAATACCGATTTGTCTTGTATCGGTTGAAACCGTAAGCAAATCAACATCATCTGTTGCAGCAATAACCGTTGCATTTGTTGCTTTTATAAGTTCTTGAAGAGTAAAACCCATATTACCTCAAATTTTAAGTGTATATGGGCATTTTATCACATTCTTTATAATTGGTTAATTATGTTAAATAATGTGTTGATTTCTTCCGAAAGTTCGTTGTTTGTTTCAAGTTCTTTTTTTATCTCATCGTATGAATACATAACGGTTGAATACTTTCTTCCGCCGAGAATTTGCCCTATTCCCTGCCAAGTTTCATTTAAAATTTCCCTTACGGTATAAATTATAATTTTTCTTATTTTTGCAAGATTTGCTACTCTTGAAGAACTTTTTACATCTTCAGCGGGAATATTGTAAAATTTGCAGACTGTATTCAAAATTGTTTCGGAAGTTATTTTTTTAGCATTTTCTTTGTATTTTATTGCTTTTTTAATTGTTTCAACCGATGGTTTTTCGTCATAGATTGAACAATATGCACAAACTTTATTAAAAGCACCTTCTAATTCTCTTATATTGTTTTTGTAAACAGATGCCAAAAATTCAATAGCATCAAGTGAAAGGTCAATTTTTCCGTCTTGAGCAATTAACTGTTTTATAATTGCCATTCTTGTTTCAAGATCCGGAGTTCCTATATCAGCCATTAATCCCCATTCAAAACGAGTTTTAAGTCTTTCGGATATTCCCGGAATTTCGGATGGAAGTCTGTCGCTTGTAAGGACTATTTGTTTTCCGGCTTGATAAAGAGCATCAAATGTATTAAACAATTCTGTTTCAGTTCTGTCTTTGCCTGTGATAAATTGAATGTCATCTATAAGCAAAACATCAACATCTCTGTATTTTTGACGGAATTTTGTCATTTTTTTATTTTTTTCAACACCTTTTGTGAAGGTATCTTTTTCAACACCATACATTAAATTTCCGACCAAATCATTGACAAACTCTTCGGTCGTGACATATTTAACTCTTTTTTTGTGTTTAGAAAATATGTAATTTCCTATGGCTTGAAGAAGGTGAGTTTTTCCTAATCCCGAACCGCCGTATATAAAAAGAGGATTAAATCTTTTGTCAGCATCACCTTTTGCAACTCCGAATGCTGCTCCGTAAGCAAGTTTGTTATATTCTCCGACAACAAAATTGTCAAATTGATATTTCGTATTCAAATGACAATCTGAAAGCATTTGTTTCAGACCGTCATATTTACTTTCAGAAAAAGTTGTTATATTTTTCTTTTGTTCTTCTTTTTCTGATTTTTTACTTTCTTTTTTATATTTTTCGTCTAATTCTTCGTTGTAAATAATCTCATAAGTAACAGGCACTCCCGCAATATCACTTATCGTCTTTGAAAAGAGTTTATCATAAGATAATTTAACCGTTTCAGAAGTGAATGTATGCGGAGATAGAAGAACTAATTTATTATCGGCAAAAGAATGGGGAACAAGAGGCAAAATCCACATACCAAAAGATGTGGCAGGAATTTCCTTTTCCAATATTTCCAAAGTTTTTTGCCATAATTGATTAAGTTCAATCATTTGTCTAAATTGATTTTCTTACGGTAGATTTCAAATGCAATTCGCGTAATTGTTCTTCCGTAACTTCTGCGGGAGCATCGGTCATAAGACATTTAGCACCTGAGTTTTTCGGGAAAGCAATAACGTCACGAATTGAATCTGTTTTAACCATAAGAGCGATTAATCTGTCTAAACCGATTGCAAGACCTGCATGAGGAGGTGTTCCGTATTTGAAAGCATCAACGAGGAAGCCGAATTTTCTTCTTATATCTTCTTCGGAGAAGCCCAATGCTTTAAATACACGTTCCTGAATATCACTTTTGTGAATTCTTACACTTCCGCCACCGAGTTCGGTTCCGTTATAAACAAGGTCATAAGCGATTGAACGACAATGAGCCTTATCTGTTTCCATTTTGTCAATATCTTCAGGATTTGGCATAGTGAACGGGTGGTGAACGGAAACGTATCTTTGTTCTTCTTCGCTGAATTCAAACATCGGGAAATCAACAACCCAAAGAATTGCGTGTTCATCTTTATTTATAAGGTTTAATTTATTTCCGAAATGCAATCTGAAACGACCCATTGAATCGTAAGCAACTTTAGGTTTGTCGGCAACAAAAAATACTGCATCACCGTTATTTGCTTTTGCTCTTTCTTTTATTTGTTCGAGTTGACCTTCTTTTAAGAATTTAAGAACAGGTGATTTTGCTGTTCCGTCTTCGTTAAAGATAATGTTTGCGAGTGCTTTTGCACCGTATGACATAACGAGAGGTCTTAAATCATCTATTTCTTTTCTTGAATAAGAAGCGGCACCGGGAATTGTAATACCCTTGATAATTCCGCCGTTAGCAAGAACTTCTTTCATTGCATCAAAGTCTGATTCTGCAAGAATATCACCGAGGTCAAAAAGTTCCAAACCGAATCTTACGTCAGGTTTATCGCTTCCGTATTTATCCATTGCTTCTTGCCAAGTCATTCTCGGGAATTTTTCGGGAAGATTTACGTCAATTACTTTGAATGCTTCTTTTGCAAGACCTTCTACGGTATTAATAACATCTTCCTGTTCAACAAACGACATTTCAAGGTCAATTTGAGTAAATTCAGGTTGTCTGTCTGCTCTCAAATCTTCGTCACGGAAACATTTTGCAATTTGGTAGTATCTTTCCAATCCGCCAACCATGAGTAATTGTTTAAAAATTTGCGGAGATTGAGGAAGAGCATAGCATTTTCCCTCATGAACACGGCTCGGAACGAGGTAATCTCTTGCACCTTCAGGAGTTGTATTAATGAGAACAGGAGTTTCAACTTCCGTAAAGCCTTGACCGTTCAAATAATTTCTAACAGCAGAAACTACTTTATGACGGAGAATGAGGTTATTTCTCATATTTTCACGTCTTATATCCAAATATCTGTATTTGAGTCTTACATCTTCGCCGACATCTTCGTCATTAAGAGGGAAAGGAAGAACTTCCGATTTTGCAAGAACCGTAATTTTTTCAGGATACATTTCAACTTCACCTGTTGGGAGTTTCGGATTATAAGTTTCTTCAGGTCTTTTTGAAATTTCACCTTCAATTTGTACTACATATTCGCTTTTTAAACTTTTGATAGTTTGATAAACCTGAGGATTTTTTTCCGGGTCTGAAACAAATTGGAAAAATCCTGATTTATCTCTTAATTCAACAAATATAATACCGCCTAAATCTCTTACGGTATCAACCCAACCTGCGAGGGTAACTTTTCTTCCGAGGTCTTTTGCTCTTAATTCACCGCAATAATCGGTTTTCATTGATGTAATTGTCATATTTCATTCTCACTTTTAATTGTATTTGAAATAAATTTACAACAAAATTAAGAGTAAATCAAACGATTATAAATGGTTTTTCTTTACACGCACACCTTCGACTTCATGGACATTTTCAATTGCAATAAAGGCATGGGGGTCAATTTCTTTTGTAATAGTTTTAATTTTTGTAATTTCAAGCCTTGATATAACGCAATAGACGAGTCTTTTTTTACGACCCGAATACCCGCCTTCAGCGTCAATATAGGTTACGCTTGTATCCATAGTTTTCATGATTTCTTTACCGATTTGTTCGGAAAAATCTGTAATTATAAAAATTGATTTAGATTCATTTAGTCCGTCAACAACAGCATCAATAACTTTTGAAGTTATGTAATAGGTTAGAACGGAATATAAAGCACTTTCCCAGTTTGCATATACTATACCTGCCGCAAAATATATGAATAAATTGAAAGTCATGATTATTTCGCCGACAGAAAAAGGTGTTTTTCTGGCAAAAATTACCGCAAGCATTTCCGTTCCGTCGGTTGAACCGTGGTTTTTCAAAATTGTTCCGACACCTATACCGAGGACAACACCGCCGAATACACATGCCAAAAACGGATTATGAAGAGCCTTTCCGTGGGCTAAAATCGGTACATAAACAGTTGCAAGAGCAAGCATAACAGTTGCAAAAAGAGTATATCCGACAAAAGATTTACCAAGTTTTTTAAAAGCGAATAAAATGAATGGTGTTGTGATACAAACGATAATCCAGCCAAGAGGAATATCTGTTTTATAAGCGAGCATCATAGAAATACCGACTGTACCGCCGTCAACAATTTCATTAGGAATTAAGAAACATTCCAAAGCAAATGCCGCTATTGTTGCACCAATCGTTAAGAACAACAAGCGTTGAAGTACTTCTCTGATTTTCTTACCCACGAAAAATTTTTTCACTTTTTTGAACCTCTTAAAGAAATTTTATTATTATGAAAAAGAAAATTTAAGGGTTATTTGATGTATATTTAGTCCATTACCTTGTGAGTAAATTGTAATAAATTACCCATCAAATTTTCATTTAGAATATGAATACCTTCAATCGGTTTTAAAACTTTAGGGGTAAAATTCCAAATATATTTTATATCAGTTTGAGCAATAATATTTGCGACTTCCTGAGCGGAAACCCAAGGAACCGTCAGTATTGCAATCTCAATATTATCGGAAGAAACCCTTTCTTTTAAATCCGATATGTTATAAATATTTTTTCCTTCTATTTTAGAACCGATTTTTTTCTTGTCATTGTCGAATAACGCTTCGACATGAAGACCGTAAGACTCAAAATTATCGTATTTGGCAAGTGCTTTTCCGAGGTTTCCCGCCCCGATAATAACCGCATTTTTTGTTTTTGAAATTCCGAGAGTTTTTTCAATAGAACGGGTTAAATCTTTAACGAGATAACCGACTCTGCTTTTGCCTGTATTTTTAAGGCAATTTAAGTCTTTACGGACTTGTGAATCATCTATGTTTAATAAAAAAGCAATTTGAGGACTTGAAATAATATCTATGTCTTTTTGAGCATAATCTTCAAGAATGCTGTGATAGAGAGTAAGTCTTCCGATAATTTTATCTGATATTTTTTGTTTCATTTTAATGTGCCAATCTATAAGACTAAATATACAAACGACAATGCAGAAACGATTTTGCAATCGTTTCTGCAGTTAAAAATTACCTGTTAAATCTCGCCGTTAAAGGCTTTGATGTATATTTCCTTTATTTCACTCATTAAAGGATAAGCGGGGTTTGCTCCCGTACATTGGTCATCAAAAGCCAATTCAACGATTTCATCTAATTTTTCGTAGAAATCTTTTTCGGAAACTCCTGCATCTTTTATTGATAAAGGAATATTTATATCTTTTTTCAATTCAGTTATAGCGTTAATAAGATTTTCGACTTTTTCATCATCATCTTTACCGCCCAAATTAAGTTCGTCTGCAACTTGACCGTATTTAGCCTTTGCATTCGGGAATTTATATTGCGGGAATGCACATTGCTTATTCGGACAATCCGTAGCGTTATATCTGATAATTTGATTAATTAACAATGCATTTGCAATTCCGTGAGGAATATTGAATGCCGCACCCAATTTATGAGCCATTGAGTGGCAAAGTCCGAGGAATGCGTTAGCAAATGCCATACCTGCGAGAGTTGAAGCATAGTGCATTTTTTCTCTTGCAACAGGGTCATTAGCACCTTCATTGTAAGAACGTCTTAAATATCTGAATATCAATTTAGATGATTCTAACGCAGGTGAATTTGTAAAGTTTGTAGCCATTGAAGAAACATACGCTTCAAGAGCGTGAGTTAAAGCATCAATACCTGATGCCGCACACAAGCCTTTCGGCATGCTGTCAACAAAATTCGGGTCAATGATTGCCATATAAGGAGTTAATGAATAATCTGCAATCGGATATTTAATATGAGTAGTTTCATCAGTTATAACCGCAAACGGAGTAACTTCAGAACCCGTACCGGAAGTTGTCGGAATAGCAACGAGTTGTGCTTTCTTACCCAATATCGGCAAATCATAAATACGTTTTCTGATATCCATAAATCTCATTGCCAAGTCTTCAAAACTTGTATCGGGTAATTCATACATAAGCCATAAGATTTTTGCGGCATCTATCGGTGAACCGCCGCCTAATGCGATTATTAAATCAGGCTCGTAAGTTTTTACCATTGTAAGAGCTTCTCTAACCGTTTGAATAGTAGGATCAGGTTTTACATCAAAGAATATTTGATAATCAATACCCATTGATTCAAGGACATCTGTTACGGAGTATATTGTTCCCGAATTAAACAGATATCTGTCTGTTACAATGAACGCTCTTTTTTTATCGACGAATTCTCTTAAAGCCAAATCAGTAGCACCACGTTTGAAATAGACTCTCGGAGGAACTTTAAACCAAAGCATGTTTTCTCTCCTTTCGGCAACGGTTTTATAGTTTAATAAATGTTTAACTCCGACGTTTTCACTTACGGCATTTTCGCCCCAAGAACCGCAGCCGAGAGTCAAAGAAGGTTCAGTATCAAAGTTGTATAAATCACCGATTGCACCTTGAGATGCAGGCATATTTATAAGAACACGACCTGTATGAAGTCTTTTTGCAAATTGGTTAATTCTTTCCTTTTTGCGTGCATCGGTATGAAGAACGGATGTATGTCCCGCACCGCCCATTTCAATAAGTGTGTATGCGGCTTCCACAGCATCTTCAAAATCTTTTGCTTTATATAAACCTATACAAGGTGAAAGTTTTTCGTGAGCAAACGGGTCTTCATTTTTAATTTCTTTTATTTCACCGACTAAAACTTTTGCCTTTTCAGGAACTTTTACACCTGCCATCTTTGCAATCGTATAAGCCGATTGACCAACAATTGCGGCATTTAATTTTCCTTCCGGCATTATTGTTTTTCCGACTTTTTCTTTTTCTTTATCGGACAAAATATATGCACCTCTGTATTGAAGTTCTTCTTTAACTTTGTCATAAATTTCAGAAACAACAACGATTGATTGTTCAGAAGCACAAATCATACCGTTATCAAAAGTTTTTGACATTAAAATTGAAGAAACTGCAGTTTTAATATCTGCCGTTTCATCAATAACAACAGGAGTATTTCCGGGACCTACACCAAGAGCCGGTTTACCACTTGAATATGCAGCTTTAACCATTCCGGGGCCGCCTGTTGCAAGAATTGTATCAACATCTTCGTGTTTCATTAACATATTTGAAAGTTCAACAGTAGGAGAATCAATCCAGCCGATTATATTTTCGGGGGCACCTGCGGCAACCGCAGCATCTAAAACTATTTTAGCCGCTGCAATAGTTGATTTTTTTGCTCTCGGGTGAGGTGAAAAAATAATGGCATTTCTTGTTTTTAATGCGATTAATGATTTAAAAATTGCCGTTGATGTAGGGTTTGTTGTAGGAACAATACCTGCAATAACACCTAAAGGCTCAGCAACAATTTTTGTTCCTTTGATTTTATCCTCAGAAATAACACCGCAAGTTTTTGCGTGTTTATGCTTGTTGTATATGTATTCTGAAGCAAAATGGTTTTTAATAACCTTATCTTCAACAATACCCATTCCTGTTTCTTCGACAGCCATCTTTGCGAGGGGTATTCTTTGTTTATTTGCTGCAATTGCAGCTGCTTTAAATATTTGATCAACCTTCTCTTGTGAGAAAGTTGCATATATTTTTTGAGCCTCTTTAACTTTTTTTATTAATTGCTCTAAAGATTCAGGGCAAACAACACCATTATTTAATGTTTCCGTTTTTCCCTTTTTATCCTTTTTATCTGACTTAGAAGCCATTATAACCTTCTTTCACGACAATAAATGTATAAACTTTCAAATATATGCTATCACATACATTCTTCAAGTAAATTTTACATTAACCATATAAAGAATTTCAAGAAGAAATTTCAAAATATTTGTTTTAAATGTTAACCTTATGGTTTTTGTTAACTTTTGTAAATAAAAGTATATACAAAAAAGCAATTTTTTAGAGTTTTAAAACTTTATATAGGAGTAGAGAGAAAAAGAGAGAGCAAAAAAGATGTCACAATTCGTTTTAAATGTATCTTCAATATACGCAGCAACAGCAAAGGCTCTCAATCAAGCAGCAGAACAACCT
>Ga0310695_10015544_pt1 | contig 10116 bp, 10 predicted proteins | sample RumenRJG_04DNA_FD_203882 | JGI IMG/M metagenome (GOLD analysis project Ga0310695, IMG submission 203882) | Bovine rumen microbial communities from Lethbridge, Alberta, Canada - RJG_04 (v2) (version 2) | ecosystem: Host-associated > Mammals > Digestive system > Stomach > Rumen | place: Canada... | reverse complement strand
CAGTCTGCCATCGCCTCCACCAGCTGCCCCCGGCGCAAAAAAGCTGTCGCCCGGTAGGAAAGAAGATCTTTCTGAAGAGCTTTACTGACGTTTTCGCAGGCAAGGGCATTGGTCAGATAAGTAACCGCATCCTCATAGTTTCCCATACGAAGACTGCATATGCCCGCGCCTCTGTACGACATCTCCGGATGTACCTGATTCTGAATGCTTGTCTGAAAGCCGTTCAGCGCATAGGCATAGCTTCCCTGTTCAAGATCCCTGCCCGCCTGCTCATAGATCTGTTGTTTTTCGCTGGCCTTGCATCCGGACATCAAAAGCACGCCCGCGCAAAGCCAGACTGCCCATCGTACTCTGTTCGAGGTTTTCACAAAAGGAGTCTCCCCTAAAATATTTTTTAATAAACTGCTCAGCTCCTGCCGGGATACAGACCGTCCGGATAGACACCGGCCTCTGTCAGTCTGCGGAAAGCTTCCTGCACACTGGCCCTGTCCTCCTGATAGGTCACGCCGAACCATTCATCCGAGGATTCCAGCACATGCACCACTGCTCGTTTCTTTTTGATCAGTCCGTCGATCCATTCAGGCAGAAGGAATTCCTGCGGGCTTCCTTCTTTTCCAAGACCGGAAAGAAAACGCTCAAAGCCTTCAGAGAGAAGCCCGATCGCCTCCGGGGTCATTCCCCACATATTCATGGAAACAAGGCTCTCCGGGTCAAGGTCCTTAACAGTGCCGTCGGGGCGATGAATCTGTGCTCCGCTTCCGGCACGGTAGATATTTCGTGTCTCGACTACTTCAGCCAGATTTCCGTCTTCCACACGGCAGATTCCCCTGGTGACGCTTCCGTTATCGCTCAGCGTATTCCCGAGGCGGAAACCCACCATGCATACGGGAAGCACCCCCGGCTCAACAGCATTTTCCTGCGCAAGGTAGTTGTGAATCTTCCTGTAGGCAGTCTTTCCATAGTAATCGTCAGCATTGATCACGGCAAAAGGCTCATGGAGAATGTCTCTTGCAGCCAGCACGGCCTGACCCGTACCCCAGGGTTTTTTACGGTCCTCCGGTACGGAAAAACCGGCAGGAAGATCATTAAGCTCCTGAAATGCATATTCTGTCTCCACAATGGTATCCACACGGCTGCCGATCACCCGCCTGAATTCCTCTTCGATCTCTCTGCGAAGTATAAATACCACTTTATCAAAACCGGCTTCCACTGCGTCCCGGATGGAATAATCCATGATCAGTTCCTGGTGCGGGCCGACCGGTGCAAGCTGTTTGATCCCGTTTCCGTAGCGGCTGCCGATTCCGGCTGCCATAATAACCAGTGCTGTCTTTTTCATACCTTTCTCCCCTGTACCTTTCAGTTATGGTTACTATTTACGACCGTAAACGGCCGGTTTATGAAGCCATTTCCTGCATATTCCCGAGCCTTTCCGCCTGGTCCGCTGCAATCAGCGCATCGATGATCTCGTCCAGATCTCCTCCCAGCACGCCGTCCAGACGGTGCAGGGTCAGATGGATTCTGTGGTCCGTCACTCTGCCCTGCGGGAAATTGTAGGTGCGGATCTTCTCCGACCGGTCCCCGGTACCCACCTGGCTTCTGCGCTCTTTTGCCTCCTCGTCATGCCTCTTTTCCCGTTCCAGCTCATACAGTTTTGCTCTGAGAACCTTCAGTGCCTTATCCTTATTCTTCAGCTGGGATTTTTCATCCTGGCAGGAGACAACGATCCCTGTGGGAATATGCGTGAGACGCACGGCGGAATCCGTCGTATTTACGCACTGGCCGCCGTTTCCGGAAGCGCGGAATACATCAAAACGGCACTCGTTCAGATCCAGATGAAAATCGATCTCCTCCGCCTCCGGCATAATGGCCACCGTGATCGTGGAGGTATGGATCCTTCCACCGGATTCGGTCTCCGGCACTCTCTGAACACGATGAACGCCGCTCTCAAATTTGAGCCTGGAGTAAGCGCCGGCGCCGCTGATCATGAAGATCACTTCCTTAAAGCCGCCTATGCCGCTTTCATTAAGGCTGATCATCTCCGTCTTCCATCGTCTGCTTTCTGCATATTTGATGTACATACGGTAAACATCCGATGCAAACAGCGCGGCTTCCTCGCCGCCTGCGCCTGCGCGGATTTCCACAATAACATTTTTTTCATCATTAGGATCCTTCGGGAGGAGAAGTATCTTGAGCCTGTAATCCAGGTCCTTTTCCGTTTCCCTGGCCTCGGCGAGTTCCTCCTTCAGCATGATCCTCATGTCTTCATCATTTTCAGTTTCCAGCATCGAAAGGCAGTCTTCTATCGTCTGCCTGGCATTTTTGTAATCCCGGTATGCCTGGACAATCGGAGCCAGCTCACTCTGCTCCTTCATCAGCCGGGTCATTCTGCCGGGATCCGAAGCCAGCTCTCCGCTTCCAAGCTCATTCAGAATCTCCTCAAAGCGGAGAAGCAGCGCATCAAGCTTATCGTACATATTATCTACTCCTAAGCAAAGCTTTGTACTCTGACTCACAGTTTTTCTGATTTCAAACGGTCAGTCTTCCTGTTTTTCAGGAGAAGAGGCACTGACGACACGGTCGTGTCCTGCCAGATCCTTCAGAACATGTATATCCTGCCAGCCTGCCCGGGCAAAAAGGCTGCTGACCTCCTGTCCCTGATCATATCCGATTTCACAGAGCAGCCTGCCGCCTGGACGTATAAAAGCACCGGCCTGCAGCGCAATCCTGCGGTAAAAGTCCAGACCGTCCCTTCCCCCGTCCAGAGCCATTCTGGGTTCATAGACGGACACCTCCGGCATCAGGTCATCGATCTCTCCCGCGGGAATATAAGGCGGGTTGGATACGATCACATCAAAGGAATTTCCTTCGGGCAAAGGCGCGGAAAAAAGATCACCGTGCAGCCACCGGATCCTGTCCTCCAGATGATGCCTGCGGGCATTCTCACGTGCGATCCGCAGAGCCTCCAGTGAGAGATCGGTGCCCATGCCGCAGGCCCTGTCCTTCTCAAGCAGAACAGAGATCAGGATGCAGCCGGAGCCGGTGCACAGATCCAGAATATCCCCCTCCGGAGGAAGATATTCCAGCGCAGCCAGCACAAGCGTCTCCGTATCCTGCCTGGGCGTAAGGACATCCCCGCTGACCACAAAATCATGTCCCATAAACCAGCCCGTGCCCGTCACCTGGGCAAGCGGACGGCGTTTCGCACGCTCCCGGACAAGCTTCAGGAAAGCCTCCCGGTCCTGTCCGGATACCATTCTTTCCGGCCGGGCATAGAACTGTGCTCTGGTAAGATGAAGCTGATATTCGAGAAGGAGCCAGGCATCCAGCCTGGCCTCTTCTATTCCTGCCGCTTCCAGTATCTGTGCGGCATATTCATACAGCGTTTTTATGCAGACAGGCTCTGCCGTCCTGTCATTCATCGGACGTACCGGAGCCCAGCTGTGCATCTGTCAGGCCAAACTCCTCCTTCAGGTAGGCTCTCCAGTCAAATACAGCCTCCACGGCCTTGATGGCCACCTCTGCCATATCCGGCTCTGGCTCTTTTGTCGTAAGCCGCTGCATGGCAAGACCGGGTTTACTCATAAACCTGGCACATCCATTGTCCGTCCTGCCGGCCCACTGGATGATCTCAAAGGAAATCCCGGCCACCACAGGTACCATCAGCAGCCTTCCGAAGAGTCTGGCAGGATAGGAAGGCACAAGCACAAAGAAAAAATGAAGGAAAATGCTTACCAGCATGACAAGGAAAAGAAAGCTCGTCCCGCAGCGTCTGTGGAAACGGGAGCTTTTCATCACATTCTCCACCGTCAGGGGAAGGCCGTTCTCCACACAGTTGATGCATTTGTGCTCTGCCCCATGGTACATAAATGTCCGCTGAATGTCCTTCATGCGTGATATAAGCAGAAGATAACAGGTAAACAGAAGAAGTTTGATAAACGCCTCTGCCACTGTCACAAGCACCTCGGAAGCTCCTGCCTTCCTCAGCAGGCTTGCTATGGCATAGGGAAGCAGCATAAAGGCCGCCACGGATATAACGATCGAAACGGCTACAGTGACATACAGAAGCCACTTAAAAGACTTGTCTTCCTTTTCTTTTTTAGCCTGCAGCTCTTCCGGTGTCAGCGAAGCATTTTTCTTCTTTTCTTCTACGTCCTCTTCCTCATCCCCGGCAATCTCCGCGGAGTACATCAGGCATTTGGTCCCGATCACCAGAGAATCCACAAAGCTGACGACACCCCGGATCAGGGGTTTTTTAAGGATCTCGGCGCTGCCGAAAACCGACCGGTAATCCTCTGTCTTGATCTCTATCCCATGATCCGGACGACGTACACCAACCGAGTATTTATCCTTGTGGCGCATCATGATTCCTTCCATGACTGCCTGGCCGCCGATATTAGATGGTTTCATCATGTCCTCCAGAAATATATTAATGACCATTCATGGCCATGTCATAAACAGTAACAAAGAAAGGCTGAGATCTCCCAACCTCAACCTTCTCTACATAGCCATATTAAATAATAACCGATTATTTGTTAAGTCCATACTTCCTGTTGAACTTATCAATACGTCCGCGTGCCTGTGTAGCCTTCTGCTGACCTGTATAGAACGGATGGCACTTTGAGCAGATTTCCACATGGATATCTTTTCTGGTAGAACCGGTGACAAATGTGTTTCCGCAGTTGCAGGTTACAGTCGCCTGATAATAATTGGGATGGATTCCTTCTCGCATAATATCACCTCTTTTTTATATATTAATCATGTGCAGGCGCACAAAATGAGCCTTTTTTAAACACATCTTTATTAATATATCACAGCTGTTTTTGAAATGCAAGTCCATTACATTATTTTTTGTTTTTTGATCGTCTGGATAAATTCAGCGTTCGTACGGGTGCGGGAGAACATGTTCAGGATCTGTTCCGCGGCATCCTCGCTCTTCAGACCGTTCAAAGCCCTGCGCATGATATAGACCGCTTCCTGCTCCTGCTGCGAAAGAAGCAGATCCTCCCGCCGGGTGCCGGATTTCTGAATGTCTATGGCAGGGAATATTCTGCGCTCCTGAAGCTTTCTGTCCAGCACAAGCTCCATATTGCCTGTTCCCTTGAACTCCTCGTAGATCACGTCATCCATTTTGCTGCCTGTATCCACCAGCGCAGTCGCGAGGATAGTAAGGCTTCCGCCTTCCCGCATGTTTCTGGCTGCGCCGAAGAAGCGCTTGGGCATATGAAGGGCAGCCGGATCAAGACCGCCGGAGAGCGTTCTGCCGCTGGGAGGGATCACCAGGTTGTAGGCCCTTGCAAGGCGGGTGATGGAGTCCAGGAGAATGACCACGTCCTTCTTGTGCTCTACCAGACGTTTGGCTCTCTCTATGACCATCTCCGAGACGCGTTTATGATGCTCCGGCAGTTCGTCAAAAGTAGAATAGATCACTTCCACGTTCTGGCCCTGGATCGCCTCTTTAATGTCTGTCACTTCCTCCGGACGTTCATCGATCAGAAGGATGATCAGATGCATGTCCTTTGTATTGCGCAGGATGGATTTGGCCACATCCTTCAGCAGCGTCGTCTTTCCGGCTTTCGGCGGAGAAACGATCATCCCGCGCTGGCCTTTTCCGATGGGACTGATCAGGTCCACCACACGCATGGCCGTTGTGCCGCCCTGCCGTTCCAGCAGAAGACGCTCGTTGGGGAAGATGGGCGTCATATCCTCAAAATTAAACCTCTTCTGTCCTTCGCTGGGATGGAAGCCGTTGATGGACGTAACGTACAGCAGGGCGCTGAATTTCTCTCCCTGCGTTTTTATTCTGATATTGCCCTGAATGATGTCTCCGGTTTTGAGGTTGAATCTGCGGATCTGCGAAGGTGAGACGTAGATATCGTTCTCCCCGGGAAGATAGTTTTCACAGCGTATAAACCCATAACCGTCCTGCAGTACTTCCAGAATGCCGTCTGCCTTCTCTCCGCTGTCCAGCTGTTGAACTGTCTCTGCAGGTACATCATAGATCGTGCTGACCCGTTCCGTCCTGCTGTCCAGTGTATTATCCCTGTTTTCCCTATCCTGGCCGTATGCGGGCGCAGAAACTGTCTGAACGCGCGGAGGCTGTTCCTGGGGTTTTGTACGCACTGCTGCCGGCCGTACAGCCTCCTCCGGGACGTTCCGGACAGGTTCCGCCGGCACAGGCTTCTGCTCAGCAGCCTTTTCTGCCTTTTCTGCATTCTCTGTCTTTTCTTTTTCGTCCTCTTCGAGCATCCGCTCGATCAGTTCCGTTTTTCGAAGGCCGGACACTCCTTTGATTCCCCGTGCTTTCGCAAGATCCCTGAGCACGTTAAGGGAAAGGGTTTCATATTTTTCTCTCATATTACTCCTTATTATAAAGTAATTATATTTTCTGTGATAGCGGATAGCACGGACGAAATGTCCCGAAGCAGTGATGATATTCTGAACTCTGAAGCCATGAAAGCCCCAGTGTATAGGAAGCGCCACACTAACTGAGAGAAGAATACTACAGAAAATTATGTTTGTAAAGAGAAAAAGCTGCGGCTTTCAGCCGCAGCTTTTCCAGTCCCTGTTCTCAGCCTCCGGCATAGGTGATCGCACGGTCAGCCATCCTGATCTGAGCAGTGGTGATTTTGCGGATGGCCTGTTCGATAGCTGCCACGGTCTGAGGACAACGGGATTTAAGAGAGGACTTTTCTGTGATATAGAGGCGGGTGCATTCCCCAAAGTATTCCGATGCGTTCTGCGATGCATACGCTTTGTAAATCCCGGGAAAACTGCTCACTTCCTTTTTAAATACAGCATCAAAATCAGCGGATCTGTCAACATTTCCTGCCACAAAGGCTATAAAATGTCCCAGCTCATGATAGATGGTCGAATCCCACTTTTTCAGTGTAATGGATCTGGTTTTAGCCACAAACCGGCCGCTGTAGGACACTGTTGGGTCTAAGATCACTTTAAAGCGAAGCATCTCAAACGCCTTCAGAACAATTTCATCCATCTGAGGAGCGATGTCTCTGATGTTCACTTCCGTAACCCCGGAGCCCGTAGTGACGTTTGATGTAATTGTATTCCCGGAATTTGCCGAACCGGATCCGGTGTTGACGCTGCTGACTGTGACCGTCTTCGGCGCAGTCGTCCCGGAACCTGTACCGGTACCGCCGGTTGACCTTGTAGTGGTAACAAATGTGCCGTTTCCGGAATCTGCCTTTGCGATAGTCACGACTGCCGGCACAGATACGGAAGTCTGCTGCACTGTGGTGGTGGTCTTGACAGTGGTAGTCACCTTTGTCGTGACGACCTTCTTTATGGACTTTTTGGTATATTTCTCTTTAACATTGGTCAGGACCGCCGTATCGGTCTTGATCGTTGTAGTACCCCGTTTGACCGTCTTTGTGGTTCTTTTTGTTTTGCTGCCCAGGTCCTTTGTATAGGTCCTGGCTGCTTTCTTTTTCAGTTTAACGGTTTTTTTGGTGGTTTTTGTTGTTCTGGTCGTCTTTATGGTGACCTTTGGCGCGCCGGCCAGAGGAGTCTCCTCCTCTTCCAGGTTCGTTTCAAGAATCGGGTCTACGATTTCCGGAAGCTCCGGAAGCTGTGTGAACTGTCCGTAAATACCGGCAGCTGCGACTGCACCGGCGGCGAGAAGCGCCAGACAGCCTGTACGTATCTTTTTTCTGTTGATCAGTAATGCCGCTTTTATTCCACCCATCCCTTTTTACCTCCTGTATACTTTTCACGGCAATAAAAAAACCATTCATCTAAAAAGATAAACGGCCGCATACAGAAGGATAAGTGACTTCTGTTAAATATATATACACATTGATTCCTTCCATCAATGCGGCAACCGGCTGTCATAACTTTGCTGATCAAAGTTTTAGACCCGTGGCTTTGCGTCCCTGCCTTTCGGCAGGTTTGCTTTTACGTTTATGTCATGATTATAACCGAAACGTTCTGTATTGTCAATTGTTTCCTGCCATACATTTTAAACAAATTATGTATCTAATCAGAACCCCTCTCAAACATTCGTCAATCCCGGTTTTCATTCGATCAGTACGTCCATAACAGCCAATCCGGCAGTCTCTTCGGCCTTTTTCTCTGGGCTGATCCAGTCATCGATGGCGGAGGAAGGAAGGATCAGCGGCATACGGTCATGAATCCGCCGGAGTTCTTCCACAGGCTCGCGGGTCAGCACAGCAAAGACCGGATATTTCAGATCCCGGTATTCCTCCAGTCGGTACAATCCGGCCAGCCAGGTCATTTCAGAGCCCTTTGTCTGTATCATATGTTTCTGTCCGGTCTTTGTTCTTCCGCCGGCCAGTGGGATATGCTCCCATTCAAAATACCAGGATGCGGGAATGATGCACCGGTGCGATCTCCAGCCTTCCTTCCACACGTCTTTATAAGGAGCCGTCTCCATCCTGCAGTTTACGACCGGGCGATCCAGACCGGGAATGCTGTATCCCCAGACCATGGGAAATACGGTACGGGCACCGTGCCGGTTCGGTGCGATGACCGGCACCATATCCGTCGGTCTGATCTCTCCTTCTGTTTTCATCGGTCTCGCCAGCCGGTCTGTCATCCACGCTGCAAGGGAGGAAGCTTTTGCCTCTTCTACGATCGGCCGCAGCTCGGGCGACATCTCCATATAATATCTTGTGCACATTTTCTCTCTCCGCTGAGAACAGGTCTGCAGCTCCTGTTCAGGGGCATCATTGTATTGCTCTTTCCACAGAAAGCAAGCCCGCTGTTTTCTGCCTTTCAGATGTACCGGTCTTCCCGGCTCATCTTCACCACAGACCTGTAAGACACGAAGAACAGGACGGCAATGAACACAACGAAGTACAAAGCATGTATATCGGCACTTGCGATATAGTCATAAGCTCCGTGCAGGATCACAGGAACCGCCACTGCAAGGCGTCTGTATAATAGAGACTTTTCATGAAGTCCTCTGTTTTCATACCTTCTGGCCAGGCCGTAAAACACGCCCATGAAAACGCCAAAGCTCAGATGCCCGGGTATGGCCGTGACCGCCCTCACCAGAGCCGTCGAGAGACCATAATGGAGGACATAACTGATATTCTCCCACAGGGCAAAGCCAAGGGATACAAAAGCAGCGTAAACTACGCCGTCATACTGACAGTTGAATTCAACCGACTCCCATGTGCTGCGCCGCAGAAAAAAGTATTTTGATCCTTCTTCGGACAGGCCGACCACGACAAAATAGAGTAAAACCTGATAAAGACCCTGTTCGTGTACCATTGAACCAAGCAGTCCGCTCAGAATCCTCTCGAGCACAAGGGCCAGGAGAGATGAAAAAACACCTGCTTTCACAAGATTCCACAGGATATAAGAGCTTTCTTTCTCCAGCCGGTCGGACTGATATACCTTGATCATAAGAAAAACAGCCGGAATAACAGCTGCCAGGATCAGAAAAATATTGTAACCCATCAATGGTGCCAGAAAGTAATAAAACATACTGACCACTCCTCCCAAAACAAAGGGTTGTACTTTGACTTATACGCGTATGCTCCTGAAAAACAGTGAACCATCGACGCATCACCGTTCCGTCAAAACCGCTGCCGGTTTCTGCTTTCAGCTAATCATGCCCCTTTTTGAGACTTTTGTCAATCTGGCGGAAAAGAGTTTAATTTCCGTAACAGTATCGTAACAGTACCAGGTACCATTACGGTTAATTCGTGCCCGGACTGACAGAATACCTTAATGCACATCCGCATGAATAGATGCTGTTTTTGACGCAGGCCGCTCGTCGGGGAGTATTTCGCATGGGTCCCTGGTCAGAATTATTACCTGATAAGTGTCACGTAAGGCATCGCTGAATGGCGATGCCTTTTTCTTTGATCGGTAATGGTACCTGGTACTGTTAAGCGTAATGGTACCTGGTACTGTTACATTAACCGTGCTTAGCCCGATAGTAGTAAAACATGTACTGCTGATAAATGCCGTTATACGGGCTGTACTTCTCTTTCGGATATCCTGCAGGATACTCGTTTTCCAGGATCCGGCGGATCCATACGTCAATGGGAAATGCGTCTATGTGATGCAGACCGAAAAGAGACACACAGTTTGCCACCTTCACGCCGACGCCGCAGACTGCTGTCAATG
>Ga0310695_10015543_pt1 | contig 10116 bp, 8 predicted proteins | sample RumenRJG_04DNA_FD_203882 | JGI IMG/M metagenome (GOLD analysis project Ga0310695, IMG submission 203882) | Bovine rumen microbial communities from Lethbridge, Alberta, Canada - RJG_04 (v2) (version 2) | ecosystem: Host-associated > Mammals > Digestive system > Stomach > Rumen | place: Canada... | reverse complement strand
TCAAACATACAGTTCATATCAGTAACATTTGACACATTCCATGTATCTAACGGCTGATTGAACGATTCTGCCTGATAGAACATACAAGCCATATCAGTAACATTTGACACATCCCATGCACCGCGATCTCGAACTACAGAAATTTTTATTTCCGACCATTTACTAATTTTTTCAAAAATGATACAGTACTGTGTAATTTATTTTCGAGATCGAATGAAAAAAACTAACTAAAGAAAGAGAGAAAATGGATATAAATAGTTACAATATTACAAGAGCCACCGGGGGGGGGTAACAGGTAATTTTTCTCACAAAATCAGCGTTGTATACTCATCAGACAATAAATTCGCTGAAATACTAGGTGTAAGCCTTGTTAGTTTATATGAAAATAATACTAATTTCTCTAATATCGATGTATACGTAATTGACGAAAACATATCAGAAGAAAACAAAGAAAAACTTCAATCAATCCCTGCAAATTACAATCGAAGCCCAATAAACTGGCTTCATTGTCCTAACTTAAACAACCTTCTAAATCTAAATATTGCAACCGATAGAGGAAGCTTGAGTCAGTTTTCTCGTTTAATGGTTGGCTCATTATTGCCAAATGATTTAGATAGAGTGATTTACCTTGACTGTGACATTGTTATAAACAAGTCACTTAAAGATTTATGGGAACTAGATCTTGAAAACAGTGTTGTTGCAGCGCTTGATGACTGTTTTTCAAAATATTACAGAAAAAACCTTGGATTAGCCCCAACAGCAACTATATTCAATTCTGGTGTTCTTCTAATAGATTTACAATCATGGCGCAGTCATGGAATAGAAAACAAACTTTTAGATTTTATAAAATTAAAAAAAGGTAAAGTTCAACAATCAGATCAAGGTGTATTAAGTGCAGTCCTATCAGAAGAATGCCAAATCATTGACCCTAAATTCAACGCTGTAACCATTTTCTTTGATTTTAACTATCAGGAAATACTTACCTATAGAAAACCGCCTAAAGAATACTATTCTGAAGAGAGCATCAAAGAAGCCACAAATCACCCTTACATTATCCACTATACCTCTTCTTTCTTGAGCAAACGCCCTTGGATGAAAGGTTGTAAACATAGATATGCATACAAATGGCTATTCTATAAGGATTTGACTCCCTGGATCGATTCTCCTCTCTGGAATGACAATCGAAATAAATTGAAATTGTTATGTTTTGCCTTGGCAAAAATGTTGCCACGAAAAGCTCTTATCTTCGTTGCGAGTATTTTTCAGGTTTATATAAGACCTATAAAAAATCGAGTAAATATTTAAAATCCTAATAAGTAAGAGCAATGAAGCAGATCATTAAAAATTTTATAAATAATTATCCTAGTTATAATTCCGATGATCTAATAGAGAAAATCCGGGAATACGACTGCATTTCTTTTGATTTATTCGACACTCTTGTAAAAAGAAATGTAAGCTCTAATTCGTTAATTTATAAGCTCGCTTATCAAGATTACGTAAATAAAAATACCGAAGTATGTAATAGGGATTATGTATCTGAACTGTGTTCCATCAGAGAACAATCAGAAAAAAAAGCAAGGGAGACTTTGAAAAAAGAGCCCACGATTGAAGATATTTACGGATTTTTCCCTCTAGAGCTAGAACATAAAAAAAATGCACTCAAAGACACTGAGCTTTTGAGCGAAGTACAGCATTGTTATTCGAATATAGAAATCAAAAAAATTTATGACTGGTGCGTTTTAAATGGCAAAAGAATAATTGTAATCACGGATACCTATTTAAGACAACGTACTATTGAAAAAATCCTACGCACCTGCGGTTACAACAAGATTACAAAGGTCTACATTTCATGTGAAATACAAAAGACAAAATCTAAAGGAGACCTCTTCGATTTTGTTCTTAATGAAGAAAAAATTTCTCCAAATAAAATTATCCATATTGGAGACAATCTAAGAGCAGATTTTATTAAAGCGAGATTCAAAGGAATCAAAAGCTTAAAAATTGCAAGATATCCGAATAATTCTTTATTTTGGAGATATTCTAATAAATGTTCCTCTATTAAGCGATTAAACCTAGCAATGAGAGGACATTTTGATAAGAATTGGAATGTTTATTATCAATATGGCTATGAAGTAATTGGACCTTTATTGTATGGATTCTCAAAGTGGTTACATTCTGAATTAAAGGATAAAAAGTTTGAAAAAATCTTTTTTTTAGCTAGAGATGGATATTTATTGAAGAATGCCTATGAAGCTATTTACGGAACAACTGGAAATAAATCTAAATACTTATATATTTCAAGACAAGCTTTGAGACTTCCTCAGGTTTGTAATAATACCAGTACAACAGATCTACTTGATTTACTGCCACAATCAATATGCTTTTCTTGTAAAGATTTTTGCAACTTTTTTAATCTGGATTATGAACAGATTATTCCTTGTTGGTTACAGTCTGGATTAAAAGAAGATTTTTTTTCAACTCCACGTGGATACTCAAAAACTCCTGCATTCGAGACTTTTATAAAAAAAATATTTTCACAAGTTATTTGTACAGCAAATCAAGAAAAAGATAACGTTATTCAATATCTTCAACAAATTGGCTTTCACTCTAACGTGGCAGTAGTTGATATCGGATGGAAGGGGTCTATTCAGAATAGCCTTGAAAAAATTATAAATTCCAAACCATCAAAGATAAACTGCAAATTATATGGTTACTATCTCGGACTTACCACAAATAGACACCAAACAATGACTTCATTTATACCAAAAGAAGCAAATGCTCCTGAATTTGTGGGACCGTTTTTCGAATATCCTTTTTTAGCACCAGAAGGAAGTTTAAAAACATATGGCAAGGATGATCAAGGAAAAATAAAGCCCGTACTTAATAATTACGAATATGAAGGTGAAGAAAACAGCATTGTAGATTTAATGCAAAAAGGCGCTTTATTCTTTATAGAGTGTATAAAACAAACAAAAGAAGATTTCTCTCTTGATAATTATAAGAATGCATACGATCCAATAAGAAGAATATCAAAAAAACCAGTCCTAAAAGAAGTTAATCTTTTCGGACCTCTTAAATATATGGATGGCAATGTACGCACTTTAGCAACGCCAAAATCCATTTTCTATTATTGCCTTAATCCAAGGAAATTTTCTTACGATTTATCGAATTCCGGATGGAAAATTGGCTTTTTTATAAAAATCTTCAAATGTAATTTGGGGATTATTTCAATACTTAAATTTCTAAAAAAGGCAAAGTAGGTTAACAAATGATTTTACTAGATCAGCATCCTCTTGTTACAGTTATTGTCCCTGTATACAAAGTAGAAAAATATTTAGAAAAATGCGTATATAGCATTCTGAACCAAACCTATTCAAGTCTAGAAATAATTCTCGTTGATGATGGTTCACCTGATAATTGTGGCGCACTATGTGACAATTACGCAATAAATGATGAAAGAATAATTGTAATTCATCAAGAAAACCAGGGATTATCCGAGGCAAGAAATGCTGCAATTGATATTGCATCAGGGGAGTACATTACTTTTGTCGATAGTGATGATTGGATTGATATATGTTTTATCGAGAGTCTTTTAAGCCTACTAATAAGGGAAAAAGCTCAGATTGCTGTAACGTCCCTACTCAATGTTTTTGAAGATGGAAGTACGCAAAAGAATACAAATGAATCTTCGTTAATTAAGTTAAATAAGATAGAAGCCTTGTCTTGTTATTTATTTAATGGATACTTGACGCCATGCGCTTGTGGAAAGCTATATAAAAAAGAACTTTGGAATAATATTCGTTTTCCAAAAGGAAAGCTGTTTGAGGATCAATTTACCATATACAAAGTACTAGAAAAGGCCGAAACAGTAATTTTTTCACCAAAAGATTTGTACTTCTATCTTAAAAGGAATGGCTCAATTGGGCATTCAACGTTCTCTAGTAAAACTATTGATCTTCACGAGGGGATCAATATGCAATATGACTATCTTACAAATCAATATCCTTCCATAAATAACGATCTGTCAATTGGGAAAATAATTTGGGAACTAGTCTTTATCAATATATTAATTTTTAACAACAAAGAAAATGAATATCAAAAACTATTGTCAGAATTAAAATTCTTTATTTTTAGAAACATTTTTAACGCAATAACTTCAACAAAAATCCCCTTTGTTAGAAAAATTCAGATTGCATTGTTTTCCATTTCATTCCCTTTATACAAAAAAATATATTTGTTTTTAAAGAGAAAAGGAAGAATAGCATAATTTACAATTTAGGATGCCATCTTGGAATATACATTAGTTTTGTATTTATTACTAATTGGACTTACTTGCACTACAAGTTTTTTCAAATTTAAATTAACAGGTATCCAACGTACTGTTATTGCTGTTTGTTTGTCTGCTAGTTTCCCAATTTTTTTATCTGCTTTTAGATATGGAAACGGAGCGGATTATTTTTTGTACGAGAAAATTTTTAAGACATTTTGTAACGGGCAAATATTTCATGAGGTAAAAAGTCTTGAATTAGGCTATATTGTTTTGACAGAAATATGTTCAACTATTAGCAATTCCCCTTTTTTCTTTTTTCTGATAAATGCCCTTTTGATTAATATTTTTTTCTTTTGGGGTATTTATAAAGAATCGTGTAATGTACCTCTCAGTATTTTATTATTTTTCATTACAGGTACGTTCTTCGACTCATTTAACGGATTAAGGCAATATATTGCGACAGCAATCATTTTTTGTTCATATAAATACATTCTAGAAAAAAATAAGAAAGAATTTTTACTAACAGTACTACTTGCCAGCCTTTTTCACTATTCTGCCTTAATAATGATTCCGATTTACTACATTAGTAGATATAGATTAACTATGGTAAAGACAACACTCCTACTATTGTCTGAAGTAATAGCAGGAAGCTTTATTTATCAAATAATAACCTATCTTCTTCAATTTACAAGATACAGCTTTTTTCTTACCTCTGTTGAATACAAAATAGACATTACGTATGGCAGTATCTTGTATACAACTATTATAACGATAGTATGTTATATATATTTAAATAATAAAAAAGGGGCTATAGGTCAAATGCTAACAACACTGCAGGTTATTATATGCGCCTGTAGTCTTACATCATTATTTATTCCTTTATCAGCCAGACTTCAATATTATTTTCTGCCTTTTGAAATAATAATTATTCCAGAAATCATTAACTCAATAAAAATTCGTTCAAATAAAATTCTTATTTCTTTCTTTTTCATAATAATGTATTCAACAATAGTTGGATACGGAATGATTTGTAACGATTGGTTTAATGCTATTCCTTATCACTTATATCCATTCTAAAGGAAATATTAAGATTCATGATCCCTAAAAAAATTCATTATTGTTGGTTTGGTAAAGCTCCACTAACTGAAGAAGCCAAAAAATGTATAAATAGTTGGAAAAAATTCATGCCCGATTATGAAATTATTCGATGGGATGAAAGCAACTTTGATATTGGTTTCTGTAATTACACTCAACAGGCATATGAATGTAAAAAATGGGCTTTTGTAAGTGACGTTGCTCGTTTTTATATTCTCTACAATCATGGTGGTATTTATTTTGATACCGATGTAGAACTAATCAAATCACTAGAACCAATCCTTTTAAAGGGCGGTTTTATGGGGGCGGAAAACTTTGTAGATAAGATTGCAGAAGGTCAATCTCAAAAAATCGCTATAGCGCCTGGACTTGGATTGGCAGTAAATCCTGGACTTGGATTGTACAAAGAAATCCTCTCATATTATGAGAATGTAGATTTTCTTGATAAGACCGGAAAATTTAATAACAAAACAATTGTTCATATCACAACAGAAATTCTAAAAAAACATGGACTAAAAGATATAAACGAAATTCAAAAAATAGACCAAATAAGCATATATCCAAATGAATATTTTTGTCCACTAGATCAGGATACTGGTAAGTTAGTTATTACTGACAATACATATTCCATACATTGGTACTCTGCATCTTGGCAGTCAAACTATTCAAAGATTAAAACAAAAATTAAAAGATTATTAGGACCAAGAATAAGTCAACACATAATGAAATTAAAAAAGCATTTAAAAGAAATATAGGAATCGCTCCGTAATGAAAAAAATAGGGCTAATTACTTTTTTCAAAGATAACTTTGGATCTATTCTCCAATGTTATGCAACAAAAAAATATGTTGAATCGTTAGGATTTGAGTGCACAGTTTTATTTGAAAAAGAAAATATTTTTTTTCTGAAAATAAGAAGATTGCCTACTTTTTTAAAGAAGATAATTACCGATAGAAATTTCCTAAAAAAAAGGAAAATAATAAAAAAAATAGGGACATCTTTATCTATGGAAAGTAAAAGAAATATGGATATTTTCATTGATAAAGAGCTTCAGCCTAGAGGGTGTACATTTGAAGAATTAAAAAAGCTCAACTATGGATTCGATAAATTCATCGTTGGAAGTGATCAAGTATGGAATGCTAATAACCATATTCCAAAGTCTCAGTTTTTATTATTTACATCTAACGAAAAGAAAATAGGGTTTTCTGTAAGTTTAGGAACAGATAATCCATCAAAAAATTTTGTTAACATCTTAAAAACAAATATAAAAGGCTTTATGGATATTTCAGTAAGAGAGGAATCAGGAGAAAAGATATTAAGGACAATCAATAAAGAGGCGAACATTAAAAGAATAGCGGATCCTACCATGCTATTTACAGCTAACTTTTGGAGAAGTTTTTACCTGCCAATAAACAAAGATAACTTTATTCTTGTTCATTTTTTAAATGAACCAAGTAAAGTCGCAATAAACACTATCGAATTATTAAGAAATAAATACAAATTAAGTGTGATCTGCATTGGCTATAAATATGACATATTCTCTAGCTATAACTGGCAGTTTGATGACTGTTCTCCGTACACATATTTAACTTATATTGATAAATCATTCTGTGTATGTACTGATTCATTTCATTCAACATTATTCAGTATTAATTTCGAAAAATCTTTCTTTGTTTTCGAAAGACAATATCTGCATCATAATCCCCAAACAAGCAGAATTATTGATTTGCTAACAAGATTTGAATTGAAAGAAAGATTTATTAACGAATTCAATCCAAATTTGAATGTTATTTCCCCATCTCGAGAAAAAATATTTAATAGAGAAATGACGTTAACTCGAAATTACCTGAGAGAAAAATTATTAGAAAAATGAATAAATACAGATATTTGGTAAAAAATTTTAGTGTATTAACTATTTCAAGTTTTACAACAAAATTCCTAACTTTTTTGTTTCTTCCTCTATACACAAGTATTTTATCATCTGAGGAATATGGAATATATGAGCTTATTTATATAACAGTCTCATTATGCGTTCCGATTTTAACGCTGAATATAAATGAAGCTATTTTAAGATTTTGCTTAGATAAAAATGTAAATCTTTCTTCTTTGATTGTCATATCGATTAAATATGTATCTTTAGGATTATCTTTCATAATTCTATTTGTAACTATAAATAATAACTACAAATGGGTGACATTTATTTACAAATTTCCCGTAGCATTTGTTTTTCTTTTTTTATCAAGTGTTATTACAGAAATATGTAATGCATATGCTAGAGGTTGCGAAAAGGTAAAAGAAGTAGCTGTTTCTGGAATAATTGGTTCAATAACAACTATTTTTTTTAATATTATTTTTCTTGTAATTTATCCTCTATCTCTTGATGGATTTTTATGGTCATCTATTCTTGGTTTACTTTTTCAAAGTTCTTATCTGATAAGAAAAACAAAAATCCACGAGAAAGTTTTGAGCCTTCATTTTGATAAGAAACTCGAAAAAGAAATGATTTTCTACAGTTGTCCTTTGATTCTTAATACTGTTACATGGTGGATAAACAGCTCTTTTGATAGATATGTTGTTACCTATTATTGTGGTATGAGTGAAAATGGAATTTATTCTATTGCTTATAAAATACCAACAATACTTAGCGTTATCAATTCAGTATTTAATCAAGCTTGGATATTATCTGCAACAAAAGAAATAAAAGATGTAAATGCAGAATCTTTTTATTCAAACGTCTATAAAGTATATAACGCTGTTATAGTAATTACATGTTCATTACTTTTAGTTTTAAATAAACAAATTGCATATCTACTTTTTCAGGCTGACTTTTTCAGAGCCTGGCAATACGCCCCATTTCTTTTAATCTCAGTAATATTTGGGGCTTTATCAGGATACTTTGGGACTTTATTTTGTACAATTAAAAAGACGAAGATAATTGGTCTTTCCGTTTTTATTGGAGCCATTATTAATATTGCATTAAGCATCTATCTTGTACAATTGCTAGGTGTAATAGGTGTTGCGGTTGCAACTATCATCTCATACATACTAATATGGCTATTGAGGTATTTAACTCTATCTAAATACCTGTCATTACATCTAATATCATTAAAAGATCTACTTATTTACAGCATATTAATTATTCAAGCCTTGCTGTACCTAACAAATATTGACTCATTCAATATGTTATATATCCAATCATTAATCTTTGTATTTGTAATCTTTGAACACAGACAGCTTATTAGAAATGTTGTTTCAAATTATTTAAGGTCCAGATAATATTTATGAATAAGAATACCCCACTGATTTCAATAATCGTTGCCATATATAATGTAGATAAATTCATAACAAAATGTATAAAATCGGTCTGTTCGCAAACGTATCAAAATCTTGAAATAATACTAGTCGACGATTGCTCAACAGATAATTCGGGAAAAATTTGTGATGAATTTGCCTTGATTGATAAAAGAATAAGAGTTTTTCATCATACAACGAACCGTCGACTATCTGCGGTTCGCAACACTGGACTAGATAATGCAAACGGAGAGTATATTGTTTTTGTAGATGGTGATGACTGGCTGGCAGATGATTGTGTTGAGTATTTCTTAAAGTTAATAACCAAATATTCTGCTGATTTGGCAATTTCTTATAATAACTTCACCTCAAGAGATTTCAAGCAAATTTCAGAAGAATATACTGAAATTTGGAACAATGAAACGGCAACCGCAAATTTTCTATATTCACGTATTTCTATTGGAGTTTGGAACAAAATTTACAAAAGAGAATTTATCGAAAAAAACAGATTACGTTTTAAACCACTTTTTACTGCAGAAGGATTTCGTTTCTTAAGTGATTGTTCCCAAAGAACAGAAAAAATCGCTGTTGGACGTAGAAAGGTTTACTACTACAGGCTAAATAATGAAAATTCAGCGACAACACTTCCTGATATTAGACAAGGATTAAATTCTCTAAAAGCATTAAATGGGATTGAACATGATCTGATTATAAAAACACCTTTAGTGCTGGCTTCAATTCGACACCATCGATGGATTAATCACTTTTACACACTCATGATAATAATAGAGACAAAGTCTATTGAAGATTATTTATCAATTTATAAGAACTGCATTAGCTATATAAGACATCACGGATTAAGAGTAGCAATCGAATCAAATAACATTAGTTACGGGCTTAGAATTATATTAAAAACGATATTTCCAGTTTGGGTAGCAAAAATTGCAATAAAAAGAAAGCAGTTAAGATTAAGAATGGATAAAACTGACTAACAATTTATTTAGCAAATAATATTATCTGCTTAGTATTAGCTGACAAATTATAAATGAATAACTTGTGGTCAATATTTATGAATATGGTGTACTTAATGAATACGTTCTTTCAAAAGTTTTTCCACAATAGAATAACTCTATATAAATAGAAGATCTCTATAAGATCTCTATACACAGAGATCTTTTCAAAAACAAAATATTTTGAGGAATATTCTCCCCAAATCTACTCACCAAATTCACCAAATTTCAATTCACGTTTGATGGTGAATTTTGGCGTTACTTAGCTAAAAATGCCACAAAGTTAAAATTTTGAATAAATAGACAAATTATTTGAAAAACAAATAGATAGAAAAGTATTTTATGGTATTTTTTGGTTCTGTAAATATTTTAATGGGATCGTTTAAAAAATAAACAATAACTAAATACTAAAAAAGGGCACTCTTGTATAATAAAAAGCAATCAAAGCCAA
>Ga0310695_10015542_pt1 | contig 10117 bp, 5 predicted proteins | sample RumenRJG_04DNA_FD_203882 | JGI IMG/M metagenome (GOLD analysis project Ga0310695, IMG submission 203882) | Bovine rumen microbial communities from Lethbridge, Alberta, Canada - RJG_04 (v2) (version 2) | ecosystem: Host-associated > Mammals > Digestive system > Stomach > Rumen | place: Canada... | reverse complement strand
AAAATAAAATATGGGAAATGAAATAATAAAAGATAGAATAACATCAATAGTAAAAACTGGAATTTATTATATGAAAAATCCACAAAATTATTTAATAGAAATAAAAAAAGAAATAAAAGAATCAATAATTGATACATCAAATAATATTTCATTTATTAGTTCAAGGCCATCAAGTCATATAAATGATTCTTTTTCTTATAATAAAAATATTTCTCCAATTAATTATTCTACAATGACTATTGATATTGATTTACAAAATGATTTAATAATTACATTTGGAAAATTAGATTTTTATTACTCTTTTATTAGTTTTAGTCCTTTTTGTATTGTTACTTTAACAAAATTTATTAAAAAAAAAAATAATTATGCTGAAAAAATATTATTTAAAAATCAAAAAATTTCATTTAATAATATAATATGTAAAAATGGTTTTTGTTTAATTGGTTTTAATAAAAATAGTAATATTATTCCTTTTAATATTATTTACCCACTTTCTTCAATTTCTGAAAATAAATTAAAAGAAATTAAAATGAATAATTATTCTAATTTATTAAAGCCAGAAAAAATTTTTTTAGGTTCACCAATTTTTTATGAATTATCAGAAGGGAAAATTCATATTGTTGGTATTATTAGTGAAATTAATAATAAAAATGAGGATAAACCTGAATTTGAAATTAAATTTTTTACAGAAGATGATATTTTAAATTTAATTAATATGGAATATTTATTTAGTAATGAAGAAATTTTATTAAAAGATAATATTGATTATAAAAAAATTAAAAGATTAGATTTATCATATGATGATTTAAATGATAATGAATTTCAATTAATTACAGAACATATTTCTAATTTAGAAAATTTAAATTTATCACATTTAAATTTTGAAATATTTCCAATTAAAGATTTTGTAAAATTAAAAATGAATAATTTAAAAATTTTAAATCTTTCTTCAAATAAAATTTATGAAATTTCAACTTTGGCAAAAGCAAATTTTCGTTATTTAGAAGAATTATATATTGATAATAATGGAATAATGAATGAATCTATAATCAAATTTTTTGAAGTTTGTAAATGGAATAATACTATTAAATTATTATCTATAAATAATAATATAAATATAAGAGATTCTGGTTTTAATAAATGTAATTTTTTAAATATAGAAAAATTATATTGTGAAAATACTGGTATTACAAATATGAGTGTTATTTCTTTTATAAAAAAATTTGATAAATTAATTGAATTAAATATAAAAAATAATTATTTAACACATTCTTTATATTCTGAAACAAATTTAAATAAAATTAAACAATTAGAAATAAATTTTTTAAAAGAACAAGAACAATTTAATAATTATAAAACAAAGACTTTAAAAAATAATTATATTAATAATAATTTAATAATATCATCCCAAATATTTATGAACTTAAAAAATGAAAAAGAATTAAGACCTTACATTGATATTAATAATATAATTAAAAATGATAATTTATATCATAATAATGATGATATTTTATCTTTTGAATCTTTATTAGAAAATGATTTTAAATATGAAAAATATTGTATTAATAGTATTTTTGCCTTATTTCCAGATAAATCATTAAATTTAATAACATCTTTTATTATTTCTTCAAATTGTATATTAACTTTATCAGATAATATTTATTGTAAAGAAAAAGGAGGAATGGTTAAACAAATTATATCTTGTTATTCTAATCAAATTATAAATGATTATCATATTTTTATTAAAGGAAATATTGGAATTATTTGCTTTACTCACAATCATTTTAATGAATGGTTTGGTATTTGTAATTATAATTTTACAGAAAATGAAAATAATAATAATTTAAATATTCATAATTATGATAATAATAATATAAATATTATTAATACTGGGAATAATAATAAAATAAATATTGATAATAATGAAAATAATATAAATATTAATAATATTAAAGATGAAAATTTAAATTTTTATTTTTATACATCTTTAAATTATAATGAAAAAATATGTACTACAGAAATTCATTCAATTAAAATAAATAAAAAAGAAGATTTAAATATTAAATGTTTAAAAAATCATAATTTAATAAATTGTTTTGGATCACCATTAACAATAAAAAAAGATAATAAAATATATTCAATTGGATTATTAAATAAAAATTATAAATTTTATTTTTTTTCAAAAAAAGATATTGATTTTATTATATATAATATATATTTAATTAAATTATCAAATTATTTATATACTCCATATGATATAGAAACAAAATTAGAAACATTAGAATTGCCACAAAAAGAAATTTCAAATTCAGACTTTATAAAATTCTTACAATTAGATTTAATTAAAATTAAAAAAATTGATGTTTCATTTAATTATATTGATGAAAGAAGTTGTATTTTTTTTTCAGAAAGAAACTTTAATACTTTAAAAATATTAAATTTAAATAATAATTTTATTAGGAATGAAGGATTTAAAATTTTATGCAAAAATTTAAACAAAGAAATTGAAATTTTGAAAGTATCAAACAATTTTATTACTTCAAAAGGAATTATTTATTTATTACAAGCTAATTATTCTTTTAATTTAAAAAAATTAAATATTTCAAGAAATAAAATTGAAAATAAAGGAATTCAATATCTTTGTAAAGGTAATTTTCCTAATTTAAAAATTTTAAATATTTCCTTTACAGAAATAAATAAAGTTTGTATTGAATTTTTAAAAGAATTTTTGAAAAAAGTAAAAATTGAAAAATTAAATTTGAAAGGAAATAAAATTACAAAAAAAGATGATAAAGAAAATTATTTAAAAGGTAAAATTAATAAATTAATATTAGATTAAATATTATTAGTCATTGTTTTATTTATTTTAATAATTAATTGTTATTTAAATTAAACAAATGAAAATATAAATTATTATCTAATAATATTATTTTATTAATTATGGAAGTTTATTCAAAGAATTCCATATTAAAAAAGTTTAATTTATTCAATAAAGATATTAAAGTAAATAAATTTAGGCGGCAATACCATAATAATATAAATAATATAAATTCTGTAAAAAAAATATCAAAATCAATGATTTATCAAAATTTACCAAAATTAAAAACTAATTTAAATTCATTAAATAAAACAAGAAATAATTCAGATGAAATTTTAATATCAAATTATGAATCTTCAAAAAAGAATAATTCAACACATAATATCAAAAATAACAATAAAAATATTATGAATAGCAATATTAACAAATATAAAAATAATATTAATAAAAATGAAAATAATAATTCAAAAAAATTAATTTCATTAAAAAAACTATTTAAATATAAAATAATACAATCAAAAAAACAAAAAATAAAAGAAAAACAATTATTAAAAATGTATAATTTTGATAAAAAATATTTAGAATGGGCAGAAATATATAATAAAGAAAAAAAGAATCATTCATTTATAAATAATCCAAATTTTTCAATAGAAGAATATAATCATCAATTATTAAAAATAGCATATCAAAATTTTTCACATGAAAGTTTCGGCCCAATGAGAAAAAATTTTTATTCAATGAATAAAATTATAAATGATAATGCACCAAAATGTATTAATAAATGGACTATTTTTTCAAATAAAATTGAATATTTTGCTCCTCAATATTTAATTAATAAATTAAATTATTTTGGTAGTCCTAAAAGAATTAGAAAAATAAAAAATAATAGTTTATAATTATTTATTGTTAAATTATTTTTTATATTGTAAAATATTTTTAAAAATTGTATTTTTTATTTTCTTTTCTTCGTTGTTAAAATTTAATGATTTATTTTCTTTTTGTTTTTGAATATATAAAAATTCTCCTATTGATTTGAATTTTGATTTATATATTTTATTGTCTTTTTCATTTTCATTTTGTTTATTATTATTTATATTATTTTTTATATCTTTTTCTTCTTTTTTGTTGGAATAATTTTTTTTTTCATATTCTTCAATATTTTTATTAACTAAAAAATCATAAGTTATATTATTTTTTTTTTTTAAATTAATATATTTTTTATTACTATATTTTATTGAATTATCAATAATCCAAATTAATTTTTCAATTTCTTCATTTGAATCATTTTTAGTTCTAATAAATTTTTTCCTATTATAAGAATAAAAATCTATTTCATCATTAGAGAAATAATCAGGGAAAATATAATAAGAATCAATAGAATTTATTTCATTTAAAATAGTCTTTCTATTTTCAGAAATAAAATCATTTTTTTTTATATAATCTTCAAAATAATTATTTAAAATATTTTGTTTTGATTTTATATTATTCATTAATATATTATCAATATCAATTACTAAATAATTAGGATAAACTTTTATATATTTTGTATATAAATAAAATAAACTTTTTAAATAATTTTTTGACAATTGTCTTTTGTAAAATTTTTCTAAAATTTCTAATGTTTCACCATTTAATATTAATTCTTTATATTGTAAAACAAATTTACATTTTGGTTGAAGAATAAGATAATTTATTAAAATATGACCTAATGTGTTTGATTTTGCAGAATGTAATTTTAAATAATAATAACTTCTTTGTGTTATTTTTTTTAAATATGACATATAATGTTTTTTTTTATTAATATATAAATATTTTTTTTTAAATTTTTTGAAACATTGATATTATTAATTGTTTATATAAAAATTTAATTATAAATATTTAACAATCTGTTTCATATATTTATGGATGAAATAAATGATAATACTATAAATTTTATTTGTTCAAAATGTTTTGAATATTATTATATAGGATTAGAAATTTCCAAATTAAATATTGATAAAATAGAATATAAATGTCCTAAAAATCATAATAAAACATTTGAATTACAAAATTTTATATTAAATAATATTTCAGAAGAAACAAAAAAAAATTTTAATTGTTCATGTGGAAAAAATAATATAGAAAATTTAAATGTTTGTATATATTGTAATAAAATATATTGTACTACTTGTCAATTAAATCATTCAAAAGATTTTTCACATTTTTTTATTCCTTTAAAAGAATATCATATTACTTGTAAAAAACATAATTTTTTTTATAATGGATTTTGCCAAACTTGTAAAATGAATATTTGTAAAGATTGTATTATAACAAATCATAAAGAACATAATATAATTTTATTTAATGATATTGAATTAAATGAAGAAATAAATTTAATAAAAAAAAATATTGAAAATGCAGAAAATTATAAAAAAGAAATTGAAGGATTATGTAATGATTGTATTAAATTATCATCTAAAAATTTTTTTGATGAAGTTGAAAAATTAAATCAAATAAAAAATAATTACATTAATAAAATAACAGAACAAATTTCTTTTGCTAACAATATAAAAAAACAATATGAAAACTTTTATAAAATTGGAAAATTAAATTATCAAATAATTTCTAATATGATAAATACATTGAATTTTCATTTTAATAAAATATATTTATCAACTGAAGTAAAATGTTCTGGAATTGAAAGAATGAAAAATAATTTACTAAATTATGAAAATTATATTTTATCTTCTTTTAAATTAGGAAAAAATTTTCCTTTAGAAAATAAAATTAAAGATTTTAATATTAAAAATGTTACTCAATGGAAAATTATAGAAGTACAAATTGAAAATTTTATTAAATTAAAAGATGGGAGATTTTTATTTAAATGTAAAGATTCAGTATTTAGAATTTATAGTGAAGATTTAATATATAAAAATATTTTTGTTACTTCTTGTAAATTACCTATTATTGATTTATTTGAATATAGAAATAATTCAATTTTTTCTTATTATAAAAATGGTTATATTGAAATTTATTTATTAAAAAAAGAAATTTGTGGTAAATTTTATTCTCAAAAATTTAATTATAATTTTATTCAAGCTTTAAAAATTAATGATAATAATATTTTATGCTCAATTAATAATGGAATTATTATATTAAATGAAATAAAAAAATCTTTTAAATTTCAAATATGTACATTAATACAAAATAATAATAATTATGGTAAAATTTATAAAATTAATAATGATTTAATAATATCATTAGATAAGGAAATAAATATTTTTTATTATATTTATATTAATCAATTAATAATTGAAAATTTTGAATTTCAAAATGTTATTTTTAAAAAAAATGAATTTTTATTTTTATTGAATTCAGAAATGTTAATTTATTTAAGAAATGAAAATAATAAATGTGCATTTTTGATTTTTGATTATAAAAATAAAGTTTTAATTAATAAAATTAGAACAACTATTTTTATGAATAGTAGTAATAAAATTTCAATTCAAAAAATTTCTGATAACAGTTTTATTTATTCTGATAATGATTGTAATTTATATCAAATTGTTTTAAATGAACATTCTTATGCTTTAAAATCTCAATTTTATACTCTTCATTCTAATTTTGTTGGTCTTTTTTTTGATAAATGTTTTATTGTTGATAAAAAGAAAAATTTAAAAATATTTTTAATTAAAGAATTAGTTAAAAAAGAAGAAAATATAATAGAAGGAAATAATCATATGACTTTGAAGATATTAATTAAAGATTTTATTATTTTAATTTTAGTTAGTTTTATTGTTTTTGAAATTAATGAAGTGATAATTGAAATATTAAATGATAATTTTGGTATTAATTGTTTTTTTATTTTTATATTATTATTTTGTTCTTTTTATTTTTGGTTTAAAAAAATTAATTTTGATATTATTTAAGTTATTTTTATAATTTTTTTTAAAAATTTTTTTATTTTTTTTTCATGTCAAATAATATTCTTTTTTTATCTAATGTTAAAGGAGATTTTGAAAAAATAATTGAATTAAATGGAAAATTAGAAAAAAATGGAAAAAAATTTGATATTATAATATTAATAGGAGAATGTTTTTGTTTTGAAAATAATTTTTCAAAATTAAATTTATTAAAAGAATTAAAGACTCAATTTATAATTTTTGATTCATCTAAAATTTCTTCAATTGTTAAATCAAAAATAAAATATGATATATATGACTATTCAAATAATATAAAAATTTTAGGAAGAAGTGGAATTTATAATATAAATAAAGATTTAAATATTGCTTATATTAATGGAAATGAAAATAATGAAAGTTTTGAAATAGAAAATAATAAAATTTATACTGGAGAATTTTTTATATATAAAGATGTTAAAAATTTAATTAATAATGAAAATAAAAAAGAAAATATTGATATTCTTTTATTATCAAATTTCCCATATTTATTTTTTGAAGAAATGAAAAATAATAAAAACTCAATTTTATATAATGATTCAATTAAAATAAATAAAGAAAAAATAATAAATAATATTTCAATTATATCAAATACTATAATTAATAAATTATGTCCAAGATATATTATAACTTCTATTGATGATTTTTATTATGAAAGAAAACCTTATATAAATAGAAAAGGTTTTTTAAGTAGATTTATACATTTAAGTTTTTTCTTAGAGAAAACTAATTTAAAAGAAAAAAGTTTATATGGAATTTCAATTAAAAAATTAGAACAAACAATTGATTTAAAAGATAATAATATAAATGAAAATCCATTTAATGAAAAAAACACATTTGAAAATTTAAATGATGGAATTAATTTTAAGAAAAATATTGAAAAAAATATATTAGAATTAATTTCAAATAATGATAATAAAAATAATGATGAATTAAATAATTCTTTTCCTTTACAAATTAAAATTACTCATTTAGATAAAAAAATAAGTGATATTGAATTAAATAATTTTTTAATAAAATTTGGAGAAATATTATTTTTTAGAAAACATTATAATAAAAGAGGTGATTTTTTATGTGAAGCTTTTCTCTCTTTTAAAAATCCATTAATTAATCATCAATTAATATCAGAAGATAAAGTTTATAAAATAAATAATAAAAGAGTTTTTTTTGAAAAAATAGAAAATAATAAATTAAATTATTCAAAATGTAAATTTTGTTTTGATAATTCAGAAATTGAAAAAGAATTAATTTTACATACATTTAATAATTTTTATTTAGCTTATAGTAAAGGGCCAATTAATAATTTTCATTTTTTAATATTACCAAAAAAACATTATTCTTCTTATTTTTCATTACCAAAAATATTAAAAGATGAATTTAAAGAAATTTTAAAAACAATTATTAATTTTTTAAAATTACATTCTTTAGATTATATATTATACGAAAAAAATTTACCTTTTGATAATGAAATTTTTTTACATATGTGTATTAATATAATTGGTATTGAAAAAGATTATATGATAGGTTTTCAAGAAATTTTTAAAAATAATTTTCCTGATTTTTATAATATTAATGAAAGTTATGATGAAGAAAATATTTTTTCTTTAGATAAATATGAAAATAAATCTAATTTTTATTATTATATTAATGGGAGTAAAGGATATAAAATAGGCTTTAAAGAAATTAGAGTAGGATATTTTATTGAAGTACCTAATAATATAAAAGATTTTAAAGATTATACAAGATTAATAATATGTAAATTAATAGATAAAGAAAATAATATTTATTGGAAAAATTGTTTAATTGATAATGAATTTTTCAAAAAATTAAAACACAAAATAAATGAATATTTCAAATAAATAGTTTTATTATAATTTATTTTTAAAAATAATATATTTATAAATTTGATATAAAATTTGAAACAGATCTTCCATAATTAAAAGTAGAAGTTCTTAACATAACACATTCAATTAAATTATTTCTATTTTGATTATTAATAATAAATGGTGAAATATCCCATGAATTTTTATCAGTAGAAAATTGTATTAAACCTTCAATATTTGTATTTTCATTAATATCATTTAAAATTTTTTTTTTTAATTTTTTAACATTATTCTTATCTGATAAAATAATTTGATTTTGAATAAAAGTTAATGAAAAGAAAATAAAAATAAAAAAGAAAATTATATTTTGTAAACTTATAAAAAAACAACATAATTCAAAATTAAATTTTTCTGTATAATATCCTCCAATAAAAGTTCCAAAAGCTTTTCCAAAATTATCACTTAAATTATATAAGGCACTTGCATAATCATTTGAAAGATTTATATTATATTTAAATTCAGATATTAATAATATAATAAAATCATCTATTGAAGAAATTGTAATTAAACTTTCAGAAAAACCAATAAAAATTAATCCTATTATTATAATTATTATTTTATGAGGAAGAAAATTTGCAGGATATATAAAATTTGTAAATATAAAATTAATGAATAAACCTATTGAAATAGTTAATTTTGAACCGAAAAAATTTTTTATTTTTCTTATAAAAGGTAAACAAAGATAAAATGATATTATTTGAATTGAAAAAAAAATTATAGATTCTGTTATTTTTTTATTATAATATTGAGATAAGTGTTTTATTATTGAAGGAAAAAAAAAATTTATTGTACTTTTTTGTATTATTATTATTATACAATTTAAAAATATTTGAGGATTAAATAATACAACAAATAAATTTGTTTCATTAATTTCATTTGATTTTATTTCTATTTTTGAAAGAACTATTAATAGAATTAATTTAAATAAATAAAAAAAAAAAAAGAATTTAAATTCAAATTTAATATAAAAATAACAACTTAAAAAAGGTGAAATTATTATGCTTAAAATATAAAATAATTCCATTATCATTGTATTAAATTTTAAATTAATTTTTGAAGATTTTAAAATAACATTTGAATATAAAATAGTATTAATTAAAGATGAAAAAATTCCTTGTAAACATCTAAAAAAAAATAAGAAATAATAATAATTTTGAAATTCTTTAATATTAAATGAAAGATAACTAAATAAAATAAATGAAATAGATTGAAATAAAAGTGAAATTCTTAAAAGATTTTTTTTATTATTATTTAGCAATAAAGATTTAAATGGGAAAATAAGAATATTTCCTATATAAAATGCAGAAAAAAGTAAACCTGATTTAAATTCAGTAATTACATTATCATATGATAATTTTGATATGTATGGTATTGAAAAAAAATTTTCAAAAGTGCATAATATATTTATTAGTAGTATAAAATATATTCCATCCATGGGAAAAAAATATATAAAAATATTTATTAATATCAAAAAAATA
>Ga0310695_10015540_pt1 | contig 10118 bp, 2 predicted proteins | sample RumenRJG_04DNA_FD_203882 | JGI IMG/M metagenome (GOLD analysis project Ga0310695, IMG submission 203882) | Bovine rumen microbial communities from Lethbridge, Alberta, Canada - RJG_04 (v2) (version 2) | ecosystem: Host-associated > Mammals > Digestive system > Stomach > Rumen | place: Canada... | reverse complement strand
ATGAATTTAAAAAGTAATTTATCAAATAATAAATCAGTAAAAAATAAAGAAATTTTTACATTCGATACAATTAAAAAAAAAGAAAAGAATGAAGAAAATATGAAAAAAATATTTGAAATTTCCCCATTAGTATATACAAAAATAATAAAATCAAAAGAACAATTACCAAATGTATTTAAAAAAATAAATAATTCAATAGAAATGAATTTAACAAAATCATCAAAAAATAGATCAGTTAATTTAAAATATGTTTTACATTTACATAATAGTACAGCTAGAAAATCATTAAGTCAATTTAAAGTAAAAGATTATTCTATAAAAAAGAATATAAAATTAAATCACAAATCATTATATAGTTTTAGCAAAAAAAAGAATAATAAAATAAATAATCCATCAAATTTATCAAATAATTCATCATTACATTTTTTTTACAATCCCTTAATTAATTACAAAGACTTTTTTCTTTAAAACAAAAAATCAAAAAAAAAAAAAGAAAAAGAATTTAATAAATTTTTTTATAAATTGTAGTATTAACAAAATAATTTTAATTATATAATAATTCAGTCTTAATATAAATTTTAAAAATAGTACCACAATTATTAGGTTTAACTAAACATTTTAACTTAATTCCCATTTCATCAGATAATTTTTTACATATTTTTAATCCACTCCCTAATCCTTTACATTTAATATATCCTTCAGCAGAATGAATTTTAGTATCATTTGTATCAACTCTATAAAAAGTTTCTCCTTCACTATTAAAATCATTTAATAAAGAATTACTTATTCCTGTACCTGAATCTTCAATTGAAATTACTAAACCTAATTCAATATCATTATCATTTGTTATTTCTTCATTTGCATTTATTTCAATTATATAATTATTATTTTCAAATATATCTTTATTGGCTCCAAATTCAAAATATTTTAAATCACTTTCTTTCATTTTACTAATATTAACAATTACTCCATTTGTATTATTTGTATTTTTTATTGAATTACTTATTAAATTAGATAAAATTTGATTAAATCTTTCTTTATCAATTTCAATATTTCTTTTTGTTAAAATACTATCCATTGTAGTAATAAAATTAATTGTTTTTTCCATTAAATTTAAATATGCATTTCCTATTCCTTCAATATATTCTCTTATATCAGAAAGAGTATAAATTTCAACATTTAATTCATTAATTGAAGTTTCTATTGCACTATTTATTTTAATATATTCTGTTAAATCCATTGAACTTAATTTAATAGTTTCTGCAATATATTTTATAAATAAAAAAGTTTCTATTGTATCATATTGATACATTTCTGAATTTGATTTAATTGAAGATAAACTTCTTCTTTGACTTTCTTTTTCAGATGAATATTTTACAGTTTTTTTATCATTAAATAATTCTTTATTTTTTGTTATTACATCACTTTGTTTATTACTTTTTTCTTCTTCTATTGCAATTAATGCAACTTTACTTTCATTTATTGTTTTTTCTTCATTATCTTCTTTTTCTTTTATTAATTTATCCATTAAATCTTGAATAAAGTAAACTGGTGAATTGAATTCATGATTTACTTTTGTTAATATTAATTTTTGATATATTTGTTCTACTTTAATTCTATCTAATTTTCTGTTATTTGTTATTAAAGTAAAAATAAATTTGTAATTATATAATGTATTTAATTTATCATGATCTTGGAAATTTGGTATTAAAATATTTTCTGAATTGTTTAATGAAGAAGAATTTGCTTTTGAAACATTTAAATTTATTTTGTATGTTGAATTCATATCAAAAATGTCGTTTTTGTTTAAGTCTGATTTATGTAATTGTTTTTTATTATTGTTAAATGATTTTATTGATACTCTTTTAAATTTTACACTAAATAATTTTGTTCCTTGTTTTATTTTAAATCGACCTAATGGAATAAAATATTCTAATTTTTCTTGTTTTCCATTTTGTATATAACTATTTATAATTTGTTCTGCTACTTCAAATAAATTATATTTCTTTTTTCCATTCTCTAATTTTTTTTCATTAATTTGAAAAATTAAATTATATAAAAGATAATTTTTATTTTTTTCTTTATCATAATCAAAAACTTCAGACATATTATTAACAAAAGTTTGATTTGTTTTTAAAATTTCAAAGTCATCTGTAGTTAAACAAATTCCAATATCTCCATTTTCTAAACTTTCTTCATTTATTAAATATGAATAATATTTTTTAATACAAAAGTCAAATACTTTTTTAATAGTTAATTCAAATTTATAAGACTGTAATATTGTAAAAAATGCTGTAATTATAATTGATGCATTATATTGATAAAAATTAGTTTTATAATTTGTAATATTTAGAATAATTAAAAGAAAAAAATCTAGAAAACCAATAATAAAAAAATGTCCAAAATGTAAAGACATATTTGCAGAAATCATTATTATCATTAAAATATGTGATGAAATAAAATAAGTATAAAATTTAGAAATAAAAATACATTTTTCACATGTATTATTATTATACATAACAACAAATATACTTATAACATATAATAAAAATATGATCCATGAATTTAACAATATAAAAATTTTATTCTTTTTCAAATTTTTTAATATAAGAAATATTAAAAATGAAATTAAAATTATAATAAATGTGACTATTTCAACTATAATAATTCGAAATCTATATTTATTATTTTTATCTAAATTTAAAAAAGTAAAACAAATTTGAATTATTTCAATAAAAAGTAAAATACTTAAAATAAATAAATTAATTGGAAATAAATTAAGATAGGATTTTGATAGCAAATCTAAATATTTTTCCTTCACAATTAAATTACTTGAAAAAAAAGAAAGAATTGAAGAATGATTTGAATCAAAATTCATTAAATATTCTTCACAATCTTCAATTAATTGATGAAGATTTTTTTGTATTTCATAATTTTTAATATTATTATTTTTCATTTATATATTAAATTAAAATATTTTTTTCAATAAATAAAAATTTAAATAATGCTCCAATTAAAAAATTTGAAAAAATAAAAATATTATTTTTTCTTTTTTTTAAGACCCATTAAAAGCAAATAACAACTATTAAAAAATTGATCATTTCTTTCTTCTGATAATGCTTTCTTTTGTTTTTTTTCATAATTTTCTTCTGAATAAGTTAATTTTTCTTTTGGTAAATATTCATTTTTTATTATTTTATCTGATAATATATGATGAGTTGATTTTAATTTATTTATATCTTTATCATTATAAAGCATTTCTTCTTTTAATTGTTGATTATTTCCAAAGTAATTATTAATATATTTATCATATTCAATTTCAAGAAGTTTTTTTCCATATTTTTCATTTAAACATAATATTTCAAATAAAATTAAATAAATGAATTTAATATCAATTTCATTTATATAAAGATTAATTATACTAATTATTGAATTCATGAATAATAATATGATATCATTTTCTTCTTTTCCTTTTTCATCATTATTTATTTTGAATAAACAATAACTAATAATTTTATTTACAATTTTTTTTTGTATTTTCCCAGGACATAAAATTAAAAATTCATTTATTGTATCATTATCAGAAAATTCTTCAATTATATATTTAGCATAATTTATATTTACAGTAATATAAATTTTTATTATATCAGTAAATTTTAAAAATAAAGATTTATCTTTTATTCTTAAACATAATGAAAAATAAAAAAGTAGCATAAATTTAAATATTTTTTCAGAATTATCTTTTGATTCAAATATTATTTCTTTATTATCATTTTCAAAAATTTGATAATTTGTAGTAGCATTTTCTATAAAAATTTCTTCTTTTCTTTCTTTAGTATATTTATCAAATACTTCATAAAATTTTTTATTTTCAATTGGTTTAAAATCTTTCATATATTTAGCAATATCAATTTTAACTAATTCCAAAACAAAAAGTTGATATTCTTTCGAAGTAATATTTTTCAAAATCCAATATTCATACATTTCAATATTAATATTATTCAAAATTTTATTATTAATATTAGATAAATTATTATAAGGAGGAGATGCTAATTTTGTTTCAAATTCTTTATTTTTATTTTTTTCTATTTTTTTATAAAATAAAATATAAGCATTATTCGCATTATCAACATCAGTAGTTTTATTATCTTTATAATTTTCTTCTTCAGTTTCTCTAAAACCAAAAGCTTCATTTGGAATATTTTTTTCATCAAATTCTTTAACTGTTATATCATTAAATTCATACCATTTATTATCAGAAGTTTTAATTAAATCATAATAATGTCCTGATTCACTTGTTCCTAAATGAATAACAATTCCATTTAATTCAAAATTACAATTTTTGTCTTTTGAATCTTCAATTAAATAATTTTTCATATTTAATGTCATTGGAAATTCAAAATAATCATTTAATTTATATTTAATCATATTATCATAATCAAATTCAAATCTTTTTAAAACAATTACTAAAATATTTGGTAAATTTTTAAAAATTTGTCTTTTATTACAAGCAATTTTTGTTTTACATTCTTCACAATTAATTTTATTTTCACCATCCATAACTTCACTTTTAATATAATTATTTAAAGCTTCATATATATTATTACATCCTTGAATATTTATTTGAATACTATTATATTGAAATTCATTATATCTTTTATGCCCACATTCAAATTTTAATTCATCAACAAATTTTCCACCAAAAAAATAATTAAATAGAGATTTATAAGGATTTTTTATATTTTCATCTGAATTATTATATATATTATTAATATCTTTTTCAATAGAATCTATTAATCTACCATAAAATTCATCAGCATCCATTTGTTCATTTAAAATTAAATTATTAATTAAAGCAAAATCTTTTGGATTATAATATTGAGATTCATATGCTTTTAAAGATGAAAATACAATTTGTAAATTATATAATATACTTGTTTCATTTGATTTAATACTTAATATTGTTTCTCTTAATATTGGAATATTAAAAAATTGTTGAAGTATTGAATTCATATAACATGTACATGACATATTTTTTAATCCACAATATTCAGTTTTTATATCTTTTGATAAATCAATTACCCAATTTTTTAAATAATTTGATTTCCAAAAACCTAATAAATGAATATTATTTAATTTTCCTAATATTTCTAGATATAAATTTAAAGTTTCATTTGGATTTTGTTTAATTATTGATATTATTAAATTATATATTGATTTTTTTGAATCATTTTGTTTTAAACATGTTTTTGGATTAGAAACTGAATTTTCATTACATTTACTAAAAATGAATTTTTCAAAAAAAATTGAATATAAATTTTCTTTTAATAAATATGGTATAATATCCTTTGGAAATAATTCAACTAAATTTTTTAATAAATTTGCTTTTCCTTCAATTTCTTCTTCATTTATTTCAGAATTATCTTTTTTATTTTTAAATGATGAAAGTAATAAATTTATAACATTTAATAATTTATTTTTATTTTTATATTCAGGAATATTATCTGAATTTAAATTAGTAAATTTATTAATTAAATTTGATAATAATTCTAAATAAATTCCTGATTTATCATTTTTATTAATATATTCAATATTATCTTTTTCAAAAATTAAATCAAGGAAATTAAAAAATAATTTTGAATTATCTTCAAATAAACTTTCATATAGGAATTTATAAATAATTTTTTGTAATCTTACATTTTCACTTTGAATATATTGATATATTATTATTTCATTAAATATTTTTGGAATTGTCAATATATATTCTAAAAAACCTGTTTCATTGTCATATAAATTATTTAAATAATTTAAAATTTTTTCAAAAATTTCTCCATGAATTGAATATTTTTTCTCTTTTAAAAAAATTAAATATGAATTAAATTCATTTTGATTTGTGAAAAGTACTTTATCATTAATTTCTTCTAAATCTATTTTTTCATCTTTTTTTAAATTAGGTAATTTTTCAATAATGAAATTTTTTAATATTATTATATTAAATTTAATATATTTTTCATTTTCATTTTCGTTTTTTCTTGATATTTTCATAATGTCTAAAATAATTAATAATAAATTTTCTATTAAATTATTATCAATTTCCTTATCTTTTTCAATAACAAAGGATATTTTATTTAATATTGTTAATATAAAATTCAAACATTCAAAAACAATTTGACTATCATATTTTTTTTTTAATTCTGAAACTTTAATTTTTTTAAATAAATTATATAATTTTTTTCCTCCATTATGAACATTAATAAAATTATTTAATAAATCTTTTTCCTTTTTTTTATTATCTTCAATATAATTTCTCATACAATCAAGACTATAAGTCAAAATATAAATATTATTTAAATTAAAAATATCTTTAATATCCTTACTATCTATATTATCATTACTAAATAATTTATTAATTTTTTTATTAATATAATAATCTTTAGGCATTTTTTGTAAAATATTCCATACTCTAATATTATTAACTTTATCATCATTAGGTTGACTAATTAAATCTAAAAAAATTTTTATTAACTCTTCATTATTTTCAATTAATTTTTTAGGATTAACTTTTAACATTAATAATTGATTGCTTTCTTGTTTAACAATAATTTTATTATAATAATTGTTAAATATATATTTATCAGGTGGAAATAAATTAATAAACTTATAAAAATCATATAATAAATTATATTTTTTTCCATCAATATTTTCAAAAATAACTTCATTTACATTAATATCATAATAATAACCAATTCTCCATCTTAAATCTATTAAATTTTCATTTTTTCCAACTTTTACTTTATAATTTTGATGATTTTTTATAGCACAATGAAATTGAAATAAATAAGTTTCTCCTTTTGCACTTTCTGTATCAGATTTTGATGGAATTTTTCCTTGAAATGATGTAATTTTAGAATAAATTAAACCTAATAAATGAATTATACCATTTATTCCATTTAAATTTTTTTCATCAATACATTTTTTTAATATAGTTATTATTTCATTAATATATGTTTTCCAATAATTTTCTGAAAATTTTGATGAATAATCACATAAATTTAAACATAAATTTGTTAATTCCATACAACATTTATTTTGAAAAGTAGGATTATCATTATTTAATAATATATCATATATTAATTCAATTTTTTCAAGTTTTGCATTTTTAACTTTAAAAGTTTTTTTATATAAAATTAAGGAATTATCTAAATTGATTTGATGGAAAACTTTAATAATTAAATCTATTTCTTTTTCATCAATAATATTATTTATATTAATATAGTTTTTATTGTTTACAATTTGATTAATAAAATATAATAAAACCTTTCTATCAGGATAATCATCAAAATATCTAATTAAGTAATAATATAATTCTTTTAAATTTTTTTGATCACTTGATAAAATATTAAACATTTTACCTAAATGTTCTTCAGGTAATAAATCTAATGGATTTGTGAAATTTTTATCACTAAGAAAAAAAAATATGATTTCTAATCTTTTTTTAATATTAACAGAATATGAATAATTTCCATTATAAATTTTATCATCTTCAATTTTATTTTTTTTTAATATTTTTTTTATTAATAACACATAATGTTCTAAACTTTCAACAAATAATTGAATTATATTATATTTTGAATCTAATTTTTTAAGATCACTTTCTTTTGAATTTCTTCTATTATAACATTCATTAAAAATATTTATAATTAAAATAATACATTGAACAGTATTTTCATTTTTTTCATCTGAAACAATTTGTTCAAAAATTAATTCAAAAAATTCTAAAATTATACTGTCTTTAATAATAGTATTATTTGAAAGAATTTGAACAAAAGAATCAATTGCATAATTAATATTATCTTCTTTAGATTTTTTTTTTGAATAATTAATTATATAATCATATAATATATCTAAACCATATTTCGATTTAATATAAATATTAATTTTTTTTGTTCTATTTCTATTTAAATTAAAACAACCTTCTGTTAAATTTTTAATAAATTCAATATTATCATTTATTGATAAATCAATATCTTTTGTACAATCATTAAAAATTTGATTTCTTTTTTCAATTTGTAATTCAGAAACAATATCTGATAAAATATTTTGAATTAAAATTTTATTTTTATTTTCAATTAATAAAGAAATTATTTTATCTGGAATTTTATTAAATTTTGCCAAATAATGAATAATTCCAAAGACTCTTTTTAATATTTCATCATGAACACTATCTTCTAATAATATTGATAAAATATTTTTTTCAACTATTAAAATTTCATAAAAATTTTTATTAAATGAAAATGAATTTACTCTTAATGATAAATGATCATTTATTGCATTTAATGCATATATTTTTTTTTCTAAAATTTGACTAGTAATACATCTATAATAAAATAAATAATTTAATTGCTCATATAAATTATCTTTTCTTGCATTATTAATTGATATAAAACTAGAAAATCTTTTATTTAAATTTTCAATATAATTTTTTTGTTTAATATTTTTTAATTCTTGTTCTGATAAATTTTCTAAATTCATTATATATGCACTTATAATTTGATTTAAATCAAATCCTTTAATATTTTGGACAAATAAATTATTATAAGAACTTATAATTATATCAAAATAATAAAGTGGACAAAAAAATTTTTGATTTGATAAACAATTTATTAAAATCTCATATGAATTATTTGCTATTGTTTTAAATGATTGAATATAATTCTCATTATTATCATCTATATTATCTTTCAAATTATTCTTAAATAAAATATCAAATGAACCTATAATTGCTAAATCATAATCAATTAACATATATTTTCTATTTTGTTGATTTATTGATAATATTTTTAATTTATCAATATTATCAATTGTTTTCTGAGTTACAAAATCATATAAATATAATAATTTCTTTCTTATATCCTTAACTGTTAATTGCTCAAAAGAGCTGATTTTTTTTTTTGGTTCATTGGAGAATCTATTAACAATATCAATAAATTCACCAGAAAAAAATTGAATAATCTCATAAGGAGAAAATTCTTTGTTATTAATAATTTTTTGTTCATATATTTCTAAATTTTCTAAAATATTTTCATATAATGTATCATTTATTTGTTCATTTAGAATATTATATCTTTCAAAATTATCAATATTATATAAATTATATCTAAAGAAATTCATTGAATCTGTATTTTTTTTTAGATTATTTTGACAACTAATTTTATTTGAACCAATAGATATATTTATATCAAAAATTGAATCATCATTTGTATTCTTTATAAAGGCAGGATACCATTCATCTTTATAACAAAAATCAATATAAGTATTCTTTTTTATTAAAGAATCAAAATCAAAATTTTTGATTTTTTCTTCCAGTTTATTAATTGTATTTTCCATAATAAAAAATAAATTTTTTAAATAATTTATCTTATTAAATTTAATTATTTTTTTAAAAAATATAAAATTCAATTAATTATTTTTTATATTTAATTTATAATTCAAATATAAAAAATTAAATAATAATTACTCCAAAAAAAAACATTTACAAATTGTAATAAATAAAAAAATTTTAACAAGCAACACCAAAATATTTCCCAGAAACACCTTTAAATCTTTTAACAGTACTAATATTAAAATTATTTTTCAAAAATTTTGGTGTTCTCTCATCTTTTAAAACTTTAAAAAACTGATATTCAATATCTTTTCTTTCTTTTCTAACATTATCAATATTATCTAAACCTAAATCATCATCACCTTCTTTAATAATATTAATTTTATTTTTAGATTGTCTTAAAATTTTTTTTAAATTAACTTCATGTAATAAATTAGGTTCAACTAATTTTGGTTGATGTGATTCTGGTTCTTCAGGAAGATAATTAATTGGAATTTTAGAATCTTGAAAAAAAGGATTTTTTGATAAATCAATTTGTTTTTCTATATATTCATGTTGATTTTCAATATCAATTAAATCATCTGTATTTAAATGTAATATTTGTTTTGATATATTATTTGCTCTAATTTCTGCTTTTTTTAAATTTAATTCATTTAATTTTTTTTTTACACTCATATATAGTGACTCTGAAGTAGTTAAACTTGGAGAAAAAAATTTATCTTGATTTCTACTTTTT
>Ga0310695_10015539_pt1 | contig 10120 bp, 7 predicted proteins | sample RumenRJG_04DNA_FD_203882 | JGI IMG/M metagenome (GOLD analysis project Ga0310695, IMG submission 203882) | Bovine rumen microbial communities from Lethbridge, Alberta, Canada - RJG_04 (v2) (version 2) | ecosystem: Host-associated > Mammals > Digestive system > Stomach > Rumen | place: Canada... | reverse complement strand
CCCCCATGAAGCGGGCGATTGTTTTAAATATGTATCACCACCATTAATCATGAACGTGATAGGCAAAGTGCCTTTCATTTCATTTTGATAAAGCGAGATGCCACCTATTCTATCATCATTTCCATAAAAGGCTACAGCTTTTTCTACATATTGATAGAAATACTCGCTTACGAAAATATCATCTTCAAGAAGAATAACTGCCTTGAAATACTTTGTTAAATCACCGCAATGAATGACATGTTTTTTCAATCCTAAACGTTCTTCTTGTATATTCACATACTTTGAACCGTGTTTCCATTCAAATTTCTGAACATAATCATAAAGAGCTGTGTCACCACTACAATCGATACTTATAACCAAGGGTATATCAGAATGATCATATTGAGCGTTAACAAGAGATTTTAATAGACGTTTAATAGAAGAAAGTCTATTGTAACCTACGACAACAACCGCAATTCTTTCTTTATTATCTGGGTGTGCTATACTATTGTCAAACATATATGTTAATTAACTTATTGAATAGTATGAATTTTATTACACTTCGGTAATTTCTTTTGGTAGTGGCAAATTATCTCTGGTACAATCCAGACAACACCTATACGCGTCAACATATCTTTTGGCAATAACCTCATTGGATTTTTCCTCAATTCGCGTTTGATAGGAGTTTTCCCGCAACGTATTTGCCAAAACATCGTCTTCAAGTATGCGAAGCATATTGGCCGCTAAGGCATTGTGGTCTCCAATGGTTGATATTAGAACATTTTGCCGTTTAACATTAAGAGTTTGTGTGCCTAGTTCACCTGTATCAGTTGTAACTACCGGTAGCCCATTCGACATGGCTTCTCTGATCGTTCCTGATGTAATGTCTATTTTTAAAGGCAACAGTGCAAAACGGGACTTCCGAATCTGCTTTAGAACATCATCATGAGATGGTAGTCTTCCTTCAAATGTGATAGCATGTTTAATACCATACTTGCTCATTATAATCTCAAGGGATTGCATCGTTTCAGTATCATAAGCACCAATAACATCCATAGTAATATTGGGACTATGTTGAAATGCAATTCCAAATGCCTCAAACGCTAAATCAGCGGCTTTATTGATATTGGCCGAGAAATAGACAAAATCAAATTGTTTGTCACAATGGATTTTGGTCACAGGCTCATTAAGGACGAGAAGCGTATTAAGAATTATCGCAGTTGGTTTAATATCCTTTTGTATAATTTGGCGATATTTTTTAACAGTAGTTCCGATAAAATTCGCTTTCATAATGATTCGATGCTCAACAGCCGCCCGATAATAATATTCACTATTGCTTATTGGGTAGTTATCTTTAAAGGCTGGGTCGTTCATTAGTGTCTGCAACTGTGCAATAATAATAATGTTATCATTAATTCCCAATACGCCTAATGCATAATGTGGGTTTTCTGCACCGAACAGATGAACAATAACGGGGTTTATTCTCTTTATTAAGTGTGAAATAACCTTACAATTTCTCTTATAACTATAGTTAGTAGGATGGAACAATTTCTTATACATAAAGACGTCAAAGTCATCGTCTTCGCTCCTAAAGAAGTGATAACATATACCATTATCTTCAAATTCCTGGACCCTTTCTTTCAAATTAGGATAAGGGCTAATGATGTGCAATTCTACATCATCAAACTTCTCAAATTCGTGTATACCATTTGATATCCAATTTGAGAACTCAGACACCTTCGTGCTGACAGGCTTGTGTGCAATTCGTTTAACAAGTCCTATCATGCGGTTATAATGCAAATCAAGCTTTTCATGCACAAATGCATTCGAGAAATGACACAGCCAAACAACCTTTATTTTTTTCACCATTACACGAAATCTACAATACATCTATCATTTTCAAATACTCTGGCCACTCTCCCATATCCTTCCATGCATGTTCACTTACAGGGAAGCATCCCACACGACCACCTTTTTCCTTTATTTTTTCCATTAAGTGAGTAATATGGAAGAACTCACCTTTGGGTATTTCATCAATGCATCCTGGATTTAATATATAAACGCCAGTATTAACTTGATAGGTCAATTCGGGTTTTTCGCTGAGTGCCACCATCAATCCATCCTCTCCTGTTTCAATAACGCCGTATGGGATTTTGGAACTCTTTACCATCGTTACAATAGTAAGGTCATTATGGTTATTAACATGATAGTCATACACATCGCGATAATCCTGTTCATTGATACTGTCGCAATTACTTACAAAGAATGGTGTTGTAATCTTTCCTTTCAGTAAAGAAACACTACCAATAGTGCCTAATGGCTTTTCTTCTTGGAAGAATTCTATATCATATTTATGATCAAGCTGGCCAAGATAATACTTCATGATGTCAGCCTTGTAGTTGACACTCATATAAAACTTGGAACAACCAATCTCTTCAAATTGATCCAATATGGTTTCAAGAATGGTTTTGTCACCAATTGGCACTAATGGTTTAGGAATAACATTAGTTATAGGTTTCAATCTTGTGCCTTTACCGCCTGCCATAATGACAACCGGTAGGTTAATCTTCTCTCGCTGTGTTAATTCTGTTTTCTTGAATAAATCATTCCAAAACCAGACATCAACCAAATCCCCGCTATCATTAAGGATAGGCATCACTTCTGCTCGCATTCTGCGCATCTTTTCCTTAATGGCAAATTCACTCTCATAATGATAGCCATATATTTTATTCTTGTCCAGAATGCACTTTACAGGTTCTTTCAGGACAATATTGTTGATAATAGCCCTCTGGATGTCACCAAGCGTTACAATGCCCTCAAAGTGTTCTTCACTGAGAACAAAAAGAGTCTTAGCCTTTATCTCGTCCATGCGCTTCATTGCATCCAACAACGAAGTAGAAGGCGAAATAATTCTTTGTTTAATTTTTTCTATCATTCTAATCCTTGTGTATAGTCACTCTCTTTACCCCAAAGCTTCTCAAAGCGATTGTTTTCCATCTCATGCTTCAGGTCATTAAGATAAGTCATATAGTCATACTTTGGTTCAAAGCCAAGTTGCTCTTTTGTCTTTGATATGTCTAGCAGATAAGTGGGTGAATCGGGTTTATCTTTCCGAACAATAATTTTTGATGGATTATCTTTTCTTCCAAACACATCAATTAATCCCTGTATTTGGTCTTGTCTCGTAACAACCCATCCAGTTCCTACGTTATATATACCACTTTCACCATTTAAAGAAAGACATTTCTCAATAATCTGAGTACAATCTTTTACATAGAACACATCACGTGCAGCTTCAGGATTACCCCACAACTCAATATCCTCTCCACTTTTTGCTTGCTCAATTATTGCTCGCTGACCAGTCCATCTTTTTTTCCCATCAACAAAATATGTTGGATTGGGATGATAACAGAAGATGTTTGGGAAGCGTAATATATAATATCTAAATCCGTATTTTACTGAATAATGCTGAATAATATCACACGCAGCATTCTTAGTAATAGCATAAATCGTATGATCATTATCAAGCGGGAATTTTACGGGTGCATCAGCTGGAATAGGTTTTAAGCTTCCAATCAGATATGTAATATCAGACCAAGACTTGGGGAAAACAAACCGCTGTACTCCAGACTTAACTGCATAGTCCAAGACATTTAACGTACCATCAAGATTTGAGCGAACATACTCATGCGGGTTATAGCCATCCATTGTTGCTGGTAATGTAGCCGCCATATGTACAATACCATAAATATTCTCCTGCGGAAGCTTAGCATAATCTGCCAAATTAAGAATATCTAATGATACATAAGGGATACCGTAGTCTGCAAAGAATCCATTGTCTGACTTGCGACGACCAACGGCAACCACTTCATACCCTTTTTCTTTAAGATAAAGAGTAGTGTAACAACCCACTTTTCCTGTTGCTCCAAACACTACTATAGTTTTGCTCTTGTTCATATTATTCAAAACAATGATCTTTAATCACTTCTTCGTACTTATCGAATGCTTCTTCAATAGCGTCCCGATTACCTGCTTGAAGTATCAGATGTCCATAACGATTGAGGCTCGATGTTATACGGTTAACTTTATTTCCTTCTTTTAATGCGAATGAAAAATCAACCACATGAGGCCAGCCTTTCACAAAATCAACATCTAGTTGATGTCTTATCTCTAATCCTTCATTAAATGCAAAGAATCGCACCCCAGAGTACTGTACCTGCTTAGGAACAATGTTAATCTTTTCTCCAAGTGCGATATGTAGCAATTGGTCTTCAAGGTTAACACCAGTAGAGAGTGGCGTTAAGGTTGATGTAATATAATCGCCACCAAGACGAGGGCTAGTCTCAATCACATAGATACCACGCTCATTGATTTTCAATTCCGTGTGGGAAGGACAGTTGACAAAGTTCAGAGCCTTACCTATTTTAGTTACTATCTCACGAATCTTTTGTTTGTTTTCCTCCTCGATGTTGGCTGGCTGTATATGACCCAATTCAACATTATATGGGAACTCCGTAGTTTTCTTCTCAGTGAACTGTATTACCTCAGACTTACCATCATGATGGAGCCCCTCTATACTATATTCCGGGCCTTCTATGAATTCTTCTACAAGCACGGTGTCGAGTTTTGAAACCTCAAAGGCCTCGCTCATGGAGACTTCAAGTTCCTCTTTACTACGGCATAATTTCACACCACGACTGCCAGAATTATCTCTTGGCTTTATAATTACTGGATACTCAAAATCCTCAACCTCGCTCACTGATTTCACTAAGCGGCCTTTGGCACAGGGCACTCCACCTTCCATGAAACGTTGCTTCATCTGGAACTTATCTGTGCTCCACTTAGCTGTTTCTACAGAATAGAAAGGGAATCCGTACTTCTCTGCAATGCGAGCCATCATGACCAAAGGCTTGTCGGTTGCAGCAGTTACAATAGCATCAATACCATATTTCTCCACAACACTACAATGCCCCTCAAAGTCTTGGCCAGGAACCACCTCAAAGGCATCTACACAGTCCTTGCAGGTTGCGTCTGCACAAGGATCTATGCCTACCGTATAGAGTCCCATCTTCTTGGCTCGCCCAATAATAGACTCTTGGAGCGGGCCCACACCAAAAATGAGAATTGCTTTCTTATTCTGATACATTTACTTGATTTCCTTGATTGCTTTTTCGTAAACGTCACAGATAAAGTCAACCTGTTCCTCTGTCAAAGCTGCATACATCGGAAGGGTTATCTCATTGTCTGTGATATACTCTGTTTGAGGCAAAACCGCACCGAGTTCTTTGTAAGTAGAGAACTTATGGGCTGCAGGATAGTGAACAGAGGTTTGAACACCAGCCTCATGAATATACTCACGAATCTTGTTACGACGCTCTTTGGTGGAGTTTAGCAGAACAGTAGGCAGGATATAGTTGCTTACAAATTCTGTATTGTCTGCAAAAGGAACAACAACGCCTTCAATCTTGCTGAGACGATCAATGTAGTGCTTGCGTACCTTGATACGTGTTTCAAGATCACCCGGAAGTTTCTTCAACTGCTCAATGGCAATAGCAGCTCGGATGTCATCCATACGGAAGTTATAACCCAAACATGTGATATCATACTCAGTGGCATGGCCGCTGGCGCGTTGGTAGCTCATAGTGCTCATTCCATGAGAGCGAATCAAACGGGCTTTCTTCTCCATCTCCTCGTTGTTGGTGATAAACATACCACCTTCACCTGTTGAGATGTTTTTGTTAGAGAAGAAACTGAATGCAGCACAGTCACCAATAGTACCGAGTTTCTTGCCCTTGTACTCAGAAAGAGGACCATGGCATGCATCCTCAACAACTTTGAGGTTATGCTTCTTGGCAATGGCCATAATTTCATCCATCTTGGCAGGGAATCCTGCCATGTGGACTACTACGATACCTTTTGTTTTGGGGGTAATCTTGCGCACAATGTCTGCAGGATCAATATTGATATGGTGAGGGCTAACAATATCTGCAAAGACTGGGGTTGCTCCCACGTAACGGATACAGTTGCAAGATGCTGCAAAGGTGAGCGAAGGACAAATCACCTCATCACCAGGGCCAAAACCACAAACCATGCAGCAAACGTGAAGGGCATCAGTGCAGTTAGACATACTCACTGCGTACTTTACCTTCCACATATCAATAAACATTTGTTCTAACTCAGCATTCTTAGGACCGGTGGAAATCCAGCCAGACTTAATAGTATCATACGCGGCCTGAGCTTCGCGCTCGTCGAAGTTCAGATTAAAAAGAGGAATTTTATATATCATAAATCAAAATTTATTGTTGCCAATCTATGTTATAACCTGTGAGGCTAATACTCTTTTTCATACTATGCAAAGGCACTAAATCCACATCGCAATCTTTTAGGATTAAATTCCTTTTCGTTGAAATCTGATTTTCCTTGAAATTTCTAATATAAATAGGATAAATATTTGGTGAAAAAGGTGTCCCTGAGGAATTTTGGACTCTAACATTCTCCATTGTCAGAAACGTACTATCTGTGACTGATACTACACCATAGGGGATTGTAGATACATCAACATTTTTATAGATGATTTCAACATTTTTTAGTCTAACATCAGTCAAGCAGTTGCACCCCGACGCGGACTCGACACCGAGAAAACCACGTACTGGCTCATTAAACAGAAATGAGCAGTCCGTAAAATGTAACTGATTATCATGGACAGAACTACCTGCTTTTAAGAAATAATCATTTGAATTAACCGAAGAGATGAAATGAAGACCCTCGACTGCAACTTTGACATTAGTTTTATAAGACGTATTTGAAGGATAGTTGTCAGTAAATAACCATTTAATACTCTTTGAGACCACCTTAGCATCTCTTATGATTAAGTTAGCATTCGACGTAATAAATGCAGAATGAGCATATAAACTATGATTACTCCCCATATCTTCATAATCTATACTACTTAACTCTACCAGTTGCCCTTCATTCTTAATAACAGCAATCTGTTGAGCACCACTTAATCGCAAATGATTCACTCTACAATCAGATGGAATAAATAAAGCAGTAGAAAAAGGTTCTGAATTATCTGTGATGGTAGAGTATACTCTGTCAAAAAAATTATTCCGGATAGATGATGAAATGACATATTGTGCTTTTCCCGTGAATGACACATTAGTAACATATGCATCAGAATAATCTTGATTATAGCCACTATTAATTGATATCAATGATAATGTGTCATCTTTATATGATTCCCCTTCTATGTTCTCTATTCTAATATTTGAACAATTCGTTTTTATTAATCTCTTACCAAAATTATAGCCTTTTATATCATGAATATAAATAGAAGACTGAGAAGAAACGGGAAATCCTTCTGACACAAAAATACCGGCAACATCTTCCAAAATGATTTCACCCCCCAAGATGTTATGCATTTCAGAGAATCGACAATTTAAAATCTCCACTGTTACCTTTTCGTTTGCCTTACTATGCACATATAAACCAGCTATGCTACCATCAGGGTCCCCTATCACTCCGTTTCCCAAAGCAGAAACATTTGTTATTTCTACATTCTCAATAATAATCGATGACTGATCAGAAACAGAAACATCTATACCATGAACAAATGACTTTTGAAAAGCAGGTGAATTTAATAAATTTATGCCATCAACAAATATATCCAGAATATTGCATTTGTTTGATGTTTTATGAATACATGCAAAACCTTTTGCCGCATGATTATTCATTCTTACACAAATTCCGCTTATTGAAATCAAAGGTTCTTTAAAGACAATAAAAAAGTTCGGATTATTATTTGAGTCAACGAGGTCACAATGAAACTCTATGGTATTCCCCTGACATTTCAAACTACTTATTGACGTCTCAATTGCGCCATCAAAACTACTTATAGAAAAATTCTCATCAAGTAACAGTGACTTAACAGAAATTGATAAAATGTTTTTAAGTTTATAATAATCTGGTTCTGTAGAAGACCAAGAACTGCAGAAGACGTCATTCCTGAAACTTCCTGCAACTTTCTCAAGCTTGACCCCCCCCTTAAGCAGTGTATTATTACCGATTACAACACCATTAGAAAAAGCGCCGCCCTCAAATAATAGAGTTGAATTTTGGGGAATAACCAGATTAGAACCATGCAAATCAATATCAGATTTGATAACATATTTTGCATTAGTCTTGTTAAACTGTTCAATTAATGGTTTATGTGGATTAATTACACGGCAATACCCACTACATTCACAATGAAGTAGTCCCAAAAAGAAAACTATACAAATAAGCCTGTGCATTACATTTTTTGGTCAAGGTTCTTTCCTTTTTCCTCATGCTCAAAATTGGGGATGAACTCCTTAATAGCATCTACGACCTGCGTTTTAGTAAAGTCCATTTTCGCGAAGATGCATTCCAGCTTCTCAAAGAAAGAATTTACTTCTGGCATTGAACGACGTGTCGTTTCTTCCACCACACCTAAAGCCTTAAAACGTTCCATATTAATCTTTTCTCCGGGAACATAAAACTCTTCGTAAGCTTTCTCGCCTGTAGTATCGGATGTGAAATACACCGTGGGGTACTTTGGAAATGAAGAATGAAGAGTGAAGAGTGAAGAATTTGCTTCTGCCACTTTTAACTCTGCAGCCTTCTTTTTGGCTTCTTCATCGGTGGAGCAGGGGTCTTTCTCGAAGCCATTGGCTTTTACGAAGTCATCACATATGGAAGAGAAGGTGAGCATCTGATCCTCTCCCAACTTGGGGAAGAATACTTCACCACCACGTCCCAGAATGCAAGCCAGCATACAAATCTGACCAGACTCTTCGGGTGACACGAAGTAACGCTTTACATCACTTGGTGCTGCCAATGGTTGGCGCTTCTGCAAGCGGTGAATCCATCCGTCAGGCAGGGAGCCGTTGCTGAATGCCACATTAGCAAAGCGTGCAGTGGTTACCTTGAAATACATGTTATAAGCCATAACCAAGTCTTCCATAATGCGCTTAGAAGCTCCCATAATATTTACAGGGTTTGCAGCTTTGTCAGTACTCACGCAGAAGAAGTGCTTGGGAGGATACACCGTGAGCAAATCCATCAACTTTTTCGCCTTGATGTCATTGTTCTCAATGAGTGCCTGTACGCTATATCGATCTTTCTCAGAACGTACATGCTTATGTGCAGAGAAGTTTGCCACAATATCAAAGCCCTTTTCTTCACGGAAAATACGCTCAAATATTGGATCTGCGAAATTAAGGGTATAGCAGCGGAACTCGTCAGGTACAAATAACCCATTTGTGCTACGCACATCACGCACCAGTTCTGCCAGTCCGTTTTCGTTGAGGTCGACAACGACTACACTTTTTGGCTCAAAACACAACACAGCCTTGATGAAGCTTGAACCAATAGAACCAGCTCCACCAATAACACAGACCTTTTTGCCTTTTATTTCCTCTGTCAGTTTCTCTTTGTTTGCCTCAATATCTGGAACAAACATACTGACGGAGCGAAAGGTTACGCTATCGGATATAAATCTATCTAAATTGAACATATATTAATCTTGTTTTATTTTAGAATGGCAAAGGGATTCCCATCACCATTATATATAATAACGTTTTTAGCGCTGAATTATTGCTTGGTTTAATTTGTTTTTGGCGAGAGGCGAGGGTCTAGAGTCTAGAGTCTGGAATCGAGAGTCGAAACCATCTGATGTCTGATGTCTGAGGTCGGATGTGCTTCGAGAGGGAAGATGTGTATAAGATGGATGATGTTTGATGTGAACGGTTATTTCTTCTTCACCTTCAGTGCTTCATTCTCCTTCTTACTCTCCCCATCACGTTTCTCAAAAAAGTGAATCATGGAGATGAGTTAGGACTTATCCATTGAAGCGTAATCTTCACTCATATCAAGAATTTGAGAATTAATCTTTAACGAACACGAATCGCACGAATTATACGAATCTTTTCTTTTCAGATGACAATCATATTGCTATGATTGCTTTGTAGTGACAAATGTTTTTTATTTTATTGGATGAACTTCTAAGAGCAAGCTCTTAAGATTCATCAAACAAAAACAAACTCATCATCTAAAAAGAATTCCTTACTTCATTCGTTAGATTTGATAGATTCGTGTTCGTTATATAACTATCCTCTCGTGT
>Ga0310695_10015537_pt1 | contig 10121 bp, 10 predicted proteins | sample RumenRJG_04DNA_FD_203882 | JGI IMG/M metagenome (GOLD analysis project Ga0310695, IMG submission 203882) | Bovine rumen microbial communities from Lethbridge, Alberta, Canada - RJG_04 (v2) (version 2) | ecosystem: Host-associated > Mammals > Digestive system > Stomach > Rumen | place: Canada... | reverse complement strand
CACAAGCACGTGCAGAAGATGTACGAGGAACTGCTGGCTGATGTTCCTGGAGTGCATGTACACTCTCAGCCGAGCCTCACCCCCGTCCCCTCTCCAACGGGCGAGGGGAGTGTACCCGTTTATGATAGTAACTACTGGCTGTGTACCATCACCATCGATGAAGATGTGAAGGTAAAAGGTCAGGAGGATGCCTATAAGACCATTGTGACAGGTGCTGTCGGTGGGGCTGCGGGTGTCATCCATGCTGCAGCATCTGCTCATACCGATTGCGAGCCCAACGCCAATGTGGAAGCGATGCGCGTCGCCCTTGATAAGGCTCAGATAGAGGCCCGCCCGCTCTGGAAGCCGATGCATAAGCAGCCTGTATATAACCGAGGAGAGAGGAGCAAGGAGCAAGGAGCGGGATTTGTCTGTGTGACTTCTGCATCGAGTGTGTCGTATATCAACGGGGTGAGTGAGGCGCTCTTCAAGGTGGGCATGTGCTTGCCTGCCGGTCCGTACGTCACCGACGATGATGTGCGGTATATCGTTGAGAACATCAAAGCGAACATCATCGGATGAAGAACTTCCTAAGTGCTATCTGGCAGTTTTGTTCTTACCTTTTCGTTCCCCAATGGGGTCGTAAGCGATGAAAGAATAAAAATATTTGACGGAAGATATTGACAAGGCGGTCATGAAGCTGTTGATTTGATAACAAACAACAGGGACATGACCGCTTGTTTTTTTGCAAATAGTGTAAAATAAAAACAATAAACAAAAAGAACTGAAGAACAGAGAAGGATGCCCACAAGCTTGCCGCCATCTCCGTCGTTGCCGCAGGCTATGCTGAGGAAGTACCAGAGAACTGCCCGTAAAACCGGGGTTACGTTCGAATGGTGGATTTCAGAAAGATTAAGAAAATATAAAAGTTTCTATGAAATGTGATAAATACGAGCCAGATTCGTTATCTTTGCAAAGCAATTATAGAATAGGATTGTATGAATAATTTGATTATCCATAATTTTGGCCCGATACGTGATATTAATCTGAGCTTTGGTGACCTCACGGTGTTGATTGGTGCACAGGCAAGCGGTAAAAGCCTTTGCCTACAACTGCTCAAACTGTTAATGGACAAAAAGTATGTTACCGCTACGATGGATAGGTACAACTATGTTATAGCCAAGAATCCAGACAATATACTTAATTTCTACTTCGGTGAGGGACTGTCAAAACTGTGGACTGACAAAACATATATCAAATACGGACAAAACGTACTGAAGAAAAACGGGTTGTTGGAAAAGGGGAATGCTAACGCAAAGGAACAACTGTTCTATATCCCTGCCCAGCGTATTATCAGCATCGCTGACGGCCGTCCGAAAAATTTCATGGAATACGACTCATCTACACCATTTGTCCTCCGCCAATTCAGTGAAACGCTGCGAATGTTTTTCCAGTATGGACTGAATGGAAGCAAGGTGGTATTCCCGTTAGGATACAGACTGAAGAGTGGGGTGAAGGCATCGTTGCAAGGAAGTATTTTCCACCATGGCAAGGTGACGATAGATGACACTTCGGGACAGAAGAAAATGCAGCTGTCCGTGGGTGACATGAATATCCCATTTATGGCCTGGAGTGCCGGACAGAAGGAGTTTATGCCATTACTGATGGCTTTCTATTGTCTTTCAGGATCTCCGCAGAATGTGATTGACAGGAGTCAGTATAGATTTGTCGTTTTGGAAGAGCCAGAAATGGGGCTACACCCGAAGGCAATACAGTCGGTCCTGCTTCAGACGATTGAACTGGTACAGAATGGCTACAAAGTGATACTCTCCACGCACTCTCAAGTGTTGCTTGAGTTTGCATGGGCATTTAATGTTATCAAGAATAGCGACGCGACAGCAGCACAGAAGAAAAAGATGCTCATGAAGATTTTCGGTGTGGAGCGTTATGAGAGTATCAGTGGAATGTTGGATGGTTTTTTTGATAAAGGTATCAGAACATATTATTTTACCGATAAAGGGAATGGGGTGACAGCGATGGATATATCTTCGTTGGACGTGTCGAGCGATGACGTGGATGAAGCAGACTGGGGCGGTTTGTCACAGTTCTCCAGTCGTGCATCTGAAATTGTCTCACAAGTAATCAATGGCGAATATGAATAGTTTTGAGAAGGCTGTGACAATGGTGCCGGATGTGGCAAATGGCTATCGTCCCGGCTTGGCCGCACTGGGCTCGGATTCCAGCCATGATGGGGTTGATTCCTAGAAATTGTCTACGATTGGGTAAAATAAAATGACATGCAGACAGATGAAGCCTATATAGGTTTAGGCGTGGAAACAATCAAATAGCATAATACAACAATTTCAAACAGGCATTGACCACAGAACAACTTCCCCATCTTTCTGAAAAGACAAGAAGTAAAACACGGGATACAGATAAACATTTATGAAGAAGGAGAAGCGCCTTCCTGCTAGTCAGGGAGGCGCATCTTTTTGTTGGCATGCGCAAGAAGGCACGTTATCTCGTGATTTTTGTAGAAATAACAAAAAAAATGATTGTGTTTGCGAGAAAAGTTGTAACTTTGTGCCGTATTACCATAAACAATAGCTTTAGAATGATGAAAAAAACATTGATTGCAGCAGTGGCTCTCTGTATGGCCACATTGAATGGAAACGCACAAAGTGCAGGCTATGGAGAAACGAGACACGAGGTGGCCGTCAGCTATGGATGCCTGTCCAACTCGCAGATATTTGATGATTTCGGCGAAATAGGCGGTGCTCTCGTTCATACAAAATATGAAAACAAGAAGTCTTTCGGCCCTATCAGCATTGAGTATTTCTACCATCTGAAGCCGTGGCTCGGAGTGGGTGGCATTGCCGCCTACGGTAATTTCAAGGAGGATGCGTATCTCTTTGGTGACAAGATCGGTGAGTCGAAGAACCACTATATCACGGTGATGCCTGCCGCGAAGTTCGACTGGCTGAGAAGGAAGAACTTCGGCTTGTATTCGAAACTGGCCGTCGGTGCCACCCTGCGCAACGAGAAATTCGAAGCGGATACTCATGCCGACGACGACAATGAGGTACACTTCAACTGGCAGGTGTCGGCCATCGGCATTGAGGCCGGCAGCCCCACCGTCAGGGGGTTTGCTGAAGTGGGTATGGGCGAGCAGGGTATGCTGCTGGCCGGCCTGAGGTATAAGTTCTAAAAAACGAGTAAACAACAAAATAAAGAATAGCAACTTATGAATATCACAGAAAGATTCCTGAACTATGTAAAGTTCGACACACAGTCGGCTGAAGACAGCCAGACGGTGCCCAGTACGCCGAAACAGCTCATCTTCGCCAAATACCTGAAAGAGGAGCTCGAGAGTGAGGGTTTTGCTGACGTAGAGATGGACGAGATGGGCTATATCTACGCCACGCTGAAGAGTAACACGAAGAAGAAGGTGCCCACCATCGGCTTCATCTCCCACTACGACACCAGTCCCGACTGCTCGGGCGAGAACGTCAAGCCTCGCATCATCAAGGGCTACGACGGCACGGACATCGAACTCTCGCCAGGCATTGTCTCGACGACGAAGAAGTTTCCCGAGCTGCTCAAGCACGTAGGCGAAGACCTCATCGTCACCGACGGCACGACGCTGCTCGGTGCCGACGACAAGTCGGGCATCGCCGAGATTGTACAGGCGATGTGTTTCCTGCGCGACCACAAGGAGATAGAGCACGGCGACATCCGCATGGGCTTCAATCCCGACGAGGAGATAGGCATGGGTGCCCACCACTTCAACGTGGAGAAGTTCGGATGCCAGTGGGCCTACACCATCGACGGTGGCGACCTGGGCGAGCTGGAGTTTGAGAACTTCAACGCCGCGTCGGCAAAGATCTTCATCAAGGGTGTCAGCGTCCATCCGGGCTATGCCAAGGATAAGATGATCAACGCCAACCGCCTGGCAGCGGAGTTTGCCACCATGCTCCCGCTCAACGAGACTCCCGAGGAGACGGAGGGCTATGAGGGTTTCTACCACTGCATCGGTATGCAGTCCAACACCGAGAATGCCCGTCTGTCGTACATCATCCGCGACCACGACCGCGACCGCTTCGAGGAGCGTAAGCGCTTCATCGGCAAGTGTGTCTACGAGATGAACCAGAAATACGGCGAGGGGACGGTTGTTGCCGAGGTGAAGGACCAGTACTACAACATGAAGGAGAAGATCGACCCGCAGATGCACGTCGTCGACATCGTGCTGAAGGCCATGCAGGAGTGTGGCGTGCCGCCACATGTGACGCCTATCCGCGGTGGCACCGATGGTGCACAGCTGTCCTTTAAGGGTCTTCCCTGTCCCAATATCTTCGCCGGCGGCGTCAATTTCCATGGGCCGCATGAGTTCATCTCCATCCAGGTGATGGAGAAGGCCATGCAGACGATTATCAAGATTTGCGAGCTGACGGCAGCCTATAATGACTGACAGATAGATAAAGGACTGATAGACAAATAGATAAAGGACAGATAGACAAATAGAAAAAAGATAAAGGACAGATAGACAAATAGATAAAGGACAGATAGACAAATAGATAAAGGACAGATAGACAAATAGATAAAAAAGACAGATAGACAAATAGATAAAAAAGACGAATAGAAAAAAGGAAAGATTAATAAAAGGCAGATAGACGAATAGATAAAAGATAGATAGTAGGTGAAAATAATTCATCAACTATTTTGTAAGAATATGTATGGAAACAAAAGATTTGATTGATCTGATAGCAGATTGCGCGAAAAGAGTAAGGAGCAAGCTTACGCCTGGCTTTGAAGAGAAGGTGTATAAGAACGCTATGTTCATCGAACTCCGTGACTGTGGTGTGACAGTAGAGACAGAAGTACCTTTCAAAGTGTACTACAAGAATCATATTGTAGGCGAGTATAGAGCCGATATGATAGCCGAGCGTAAAGTGATTATCGAGTTAAAAGCTGTCTCAGCCCTTTCGGTAATTCATGAAGTGCAACTTGTCAACTACCTTACTGCCACTGGCATCGATGATGGTATCCTTATCAATTTCGGAAGTGATGTGATAGAAATCAAGCTCAAATCTCGCATCTACAAAAAAATAATATAATCTATTTGTCTATCTGTCAATAAAGAAGCTAAATGTCGAAATGGGAGAGTTACCTGCATTGATCAAAGACCTGGCGCTGATACTGGTGGTGGCAGGTATCGTCACCTTGGTGTTCAAGCGTCTCAAGCAGCCGTTGGTGCTGGGGTATGTCGTGGCTGGCTTCCTGGTCAGTCCGCACATGCCCTATATCGCATCGGTCGTCGACACCCACGACATCCACACGTGGGCCGACATCGGTGTGATGTTCCTGTTGTTCTCCTTAGGTCTCGACTTCTCGTTCAAGAAGATACTGAAGATGGGTGCCTCGCCTATCATCACCACCGTCACCATCGTCTTCTGCATGATGATGCTCGGCATCGTCGTGGGGCATCTCTTCGGTTGGGGTAAGATGGACTGCATCTTCCTCGGCGGTATGCTCGCCATGTCGTCGACGACCATTATCTACAAAGCCTTCGACGACCTTGGTCTGCGGCAACAGCAGTTTACCTCGTTAGTGATGAGTGTGCTCATCCTCGAGGACATCTTGGCCATCGTCATGATGGTGATGCTGTCGGCCATTGCCAGCGGCAACAGTCCCGACGGCGGTCAGATGCTTGGTTCGGTGGCGAAGATCGCCTTCTTCCTCGTGCTGTGGTTTGTCGTCGGTATCTTCGCCATACCGATGTTCCTGCGGCGTGTCAGGAAACTGATGAACAGCGAGGTGTTGCTCATCGTGGCCTTGGGGCTTTGTTGCGCGATGGCTGTGCTGAGCACCGAGGTGGGCTTCTCGTCGGCCTTCGGTGCCTTTGTCATGGGCAGCATCCTGGCAGAGACCATCGAGGCAGAGAAGATTATCCGCCTGGTGGAGCCCGTGAAGAACCTCTTCGGTGCCATCTTCTTCGTGTCAGTAGGCATGCTCGTCGACCCGAACATCCTCGTGGAATATGCGCTCCCCATCTTCTGCCTCGTGATGACCATCCTCTTGGGACAGGCCCTCTTCGGCTCCTTTGCCTATATGCTGGGCGGCGAATCGCTCCGCTCGGCCATGAAGTGTGGCTTCTCGATGGCGCAGATCGGTGAGTTCTCGTTCATCATCGCCTCGTTAGGTATGTCGCTCGGTGTCATCGGCGACTTCCTCTACCCCGTCGTCGTTGCCGTCTCGGTCATCACGACGTTCCTCACGCCTTACATGATCCGTGCCGCCACACCCTGCTACAACGTCCTGGAGCGGAGGCTGCCCAACCGCTGGGTGCGTTCACTCAACCATCTGACAATGAGCCACCCCAACACCACGGAGAAGAGTCTGTGGCACAAGCTGCTCATCGCCATGGGGCGCAACACGCTCATCTACGGCATCCTCTCGGCAGCCACCATCACGCTGATGTTCACCATCGCCCTACCCTTCTTCCGCAAGCTGCTGCCCGGATGGGACCTCCACTGGTATGCCAACGCCATCACCGGAGTGCTGACAGTATTGTTCATCGCACCCTTCCTGCGGGCCATGGTGATGAAGAAGAACCACTCGGAAGAGTGGAAACGCCTCTGGGCGGAGAGCAACATCAACCACATCCCGCTGCTCTTCACCGTCCTTGTGCGTGCCGTCATCGCCATCGCTTTCATCTTCTATATCTGCAACTACCTGACGCGCTTCTCCCATGCGTTGATGTACACCATCGGCATCGTCGTCTTGACAGCCATCGTCTTCTCGCGCTGGGTGAAACACCGCAGCATCCGACTGGAGCGGCTCTTCATCCTGAACCTCCGCTCGCGCGATATCGAGGCACAGGTGCACGGTCATCGCAAGCCGCTCTACGAGGGGAAGCTGCTCGACCGCGATGTGCACATCGCCGACTTCGAGGTGCCTGCCGACTCGCTGTGGATGGGTAAGACGTTGCGCGAGCTGAACCTCGGCCATCAGTTTGGTGTGCATGTCAGCAGCATCCTGCGCGCCAACCGCCGACTGAACATCCCCGACGGCTCGGATGTCATCTTCCCGGGCGACCGCCTTCAGGTGATCGGTAGCGACCAGCAGCTGACGGCTTTCCGGCATGCCCTACAGAACGAGGTCTACGAAGACGATCCCGAACTGGAGAAACGCGAGATGCTGCTGCGCTCCATGATGATTGCGGCCAACTCACCCTTCATCGGCAAGACGCTGCAGGAGAGCGGCATCCGCGACCGTTACAACTGTATGGTGGTAGGCATCGAGGAAGGCGAGGAGAACCTGTCGGTGGTGCGACCCAGCTATGTCTTCGAGAAGGGCGACATCATCTGGGTTGTCGGCGAAGAGGAGAGTCTGCACCAGCTCCTGCAGCAATAGCTGCCGCAGCAGTCTGCCGCAGCGGAACAAAAAACGACAAGAAACAGCTTTAGATATGAATATCAACGAGATAAAAGATCAGCGCATTGCCATCCTGCTGTCAGGTGGCGTCGACAGTTCGGTTGTTGTCTACGAACTGGCACGGTTAGGACTACACCCCGACTGCTTCTACATCAAGATAGGTCCGGAAGAAGAAGAGGAGTGGGACTGCTCGTCGGAGGAAGACCTGGAGATGGCCGCTGCCGTTGCCAAGCGCTACGGTTGCCACTTAGAGGTGGTCGACTGCCACAAAGAATACTGGGACCAGGTGACGCGCTACACCATGGAGAAGGTGAGGGCGGGCTTCACGCCCAACCCCGACGTGATGTGCAACAGGCTCATCAAGTTCGGTGCCTTCGACGAGAAGGCCGGACACGACTACGACCTTATCGCCACGGGTCACTACGCCCAGACGGAATGGATTGACGGGAAGAAATGGCTCACCACCAGTCCTGACCCGGTAAAAGACCAGACCGACTTCCTCGCCCAGATCTACGACTGGCAGCTGCGCAAGGCACTCTTCCCCATCGGCCACTACCGTAAGGAGGAGGTGCGCGAGATAGCTGAGCGCGAACATCTCGTCAATGCGCGAAGACGCGACTCGCAGGGTATCTGCTTCTTGGGAAAGATCAACTACAACGACTATATCCGCCGCTATCTTGGCGAGAATCCCGGCGATGTCGTCGACATCGAGACAGGCAAGTGCATCGGCAGGCATAAGGGGTTGTGGTTCCATACCATCGGACAGCGAAAAGGTCTCGGACTGGGTGGCGGTCCCTGGAACGTTGTGAAGAAAGACATGGAGGCGAATATCCTGTATGTCACGAAAGGTTATGAGCCGATATCAGCCTGGCAGAAAGACTTTGCCATCCACGACTTCCACTTCCTGACCGAGGAAGTAGAGATGACCGAAGTGACGTTCAAGATACGCCATACGCCCGACTATTGCGAGGCACGGATGGAAAAGACAGGACCCGGCAGCTACCTTGTCCATGCCGACCGGCTGATACAAGGTGTGGCTCCGGGACAGTTCTGCGTGGTCTACGACCGCGACTTCCACCGCTGCTTCGGTTCAGCGGAGATCACCGTTGAGAATTGACAATTGAGAATTGAGAATTGACAATTGACAATTGAGCGGCGCATTATGCATTAAGCATTACGATAGGCGTATTGGTTGACACGCCGATGCTTTTCGAGCAGAAGAAGCAGTTCTTCAAACCGCTGCTTCTGCTGTTGATCCATCTTGCCGGCCTTCCACCGGCGTTTGTGGTATTTCAGCCAATGGAGCATCGCCCGATCCTCAGCCTTATGTTTTGAGGGATTGCGCCCATTGGTTGTGACGAAGTCGTAGATGGCTTGCCAGTTGGCATCCCAGTTTTCATCTCTTGTCATGTTCAGTTGGGGCGGGTTGTAACGTTGACGATCTGTATGACAGGATGTTCCTGCAGGTATTTCTCGATGTCGGCTTTCGAAACGATGAGCTTCTCCACCTGCTGGTCGACAGGCGAATAAGACATCGCCTTGTCTTGCTGGTCGTACCAACTGATGCTGAAGGTGTGCGACAGGTCGTACTCGTCGTCCTCCAGTTCGTAGTTCTCCTTCAGCTTTGCCGTGGCAATAAACTTGAAGTGGATGGTCTCGCTGCCTTTCTTCTCGTCTTTGTATTCCCATTTGTTGCCTTCGCGGCGCAGCTTGAAGTCCTCGGTATAGTCTTTTCCGGCCATGTCGCAGTAGGTCACCTCGATGTCGTAGAGCGATGCCAAGGCCGTACCGACGTTCATCTTGTACTTCACGTAGGTGTTCTCATAGGGATGGATGTCCATCAGGTTGCCACGGTCGTCGTCGCAGGATGTGAGCATCGCGAGGGGTAGCATTCCGAAAAACATAGCCAGTACGGCTATCATTCTTTTCTTTCTCATTTTCTCAGTTTCTTTTTATAAAGGGTTACACATTCTGTTGTTTCCATGATTCATACAGGTCGGTCATGCTGTCGAAGAGCAGGTCGGCCTTCCTGAGACTCTCCTTGGGCAGGTTGCCGCTGTTCACGGCGATGGTGAAGATGCCTGCTGCCACACCAGCCTCCACGCCTAAGGGAGCATTCTCCACGACGACGGCCTCATGGGGCATCAGGTTTCCGGCCTTCTGCAAGCCCATGAGGTAAGGATCGGGCGCGGGTTTCCCATGAGCCACATCGTAGGCGGTGACGATGTGCTGCTCGTCGACATACCGGCGGTAGTCGTTCAGCACACGTCGGATAAGCGGGCGCTGTCCGCTGCCCGTCACGATGCAGAGGGTCATTCCCCTTTGTTTCAACAGCTCCATCAGCTCCATGGCGCCCTCCATCAACGGTGCGTCGCCCATCTCATGAAACAGTCGCGACTTCTCGTCGTAGATAGGCTGCGCTTCCGCCTCCGTCAGTTCGATGCCTTTCTGCTGGCGGGCGATGAGCTGTATCGTCTCCACACCGCGCATGCCCTCATAGGCGTAGGCCTCTTGCTCCGTCATGCTGAGGCCATACTTCGCCATCGCCTGCACCCAGCAGACGGCATGTCGCGGCATTGAGTTGTAGAGGACGCCGTCCATGTCGAAGAGGAAGGCCTTCGGCGCGAACGCCGTCAGGCCATGCCTCGACATGTAACGGCCCACGGATGCTGCAATATCCATTCCTCCAATTATCAATTATCAATTAT
>Ga0310695_10015535_pt1 | contig 10122 bp, 7 predicted proteins | sample RumenRJG_04DNA_FD_203882 | JGI IMG/M metagenome (GOLD analysis project Ga0310695, IMG submission 203882) | Bovine rumen microbial communities from Lethbridge, Alberta, Canada - RJG_04 (v2) (version 2) | ecosystem: Host-associated > Mammals > Digestive system > Stomach > Rumen | place: Canada... | reverse complement strand
AAGTCCGGTCAGTGTGCTCAATTTATTCGCCTATACCGGCGGAGCAACCGTGGCGGCAGCCGCTGCGGGCGCCAAAGTCACCCATGTGGACGCCTCTAAAGGAATGGTAGGCTGGGCAAAGGAAAACGCGCAGCTTTCGGGGTGCGGTGACGCCCCCATCCGCTGGCTGGTGGACGACTGCGGCAAATTTGTAGAGCGCGAGATCAGGAGAGGAAACCACTACGACGCGATCATAATGGATCCTCCTTCTTACGGCAGAGGCCCCAAAGGGGAAATCTGGAAAATAGAGGACAGCATTTTCCCCTTCCTGCAGAGGGCCGCTCTTCTGCTCTCGGACAGGCCTCTCTTCTTCCTGGTCAATTCTTATACAACCGGCCTGCAGCCCGCTGTTCTCAGCTATATGCTGCACACCGTGCTGGATCCCATTCACAAGGGATCTGTCGAAGCGGGCGAAGTCGGACTCCCCGTCTCGGGAAACGGCCTGGTCCTGCCGTGCGGCGCAGCGGGAAGATGGACAGCCGGACAATTATCTTAAAAAAAACGTTTCCGGCCGCACCCTTATAGGGGTATGGCCGGAAACGCCTGGCGCATCCTGAATAATTACGTTCTTTTTCCGATCTGTTTTCTTCTACTTCCATTCATTGCGCACCAGGTTCGCCTCCTCACTGAGAGCGATCCGGTCTCTGATCTGAAGCATTCTTCGATCCAGCTGGTTTATCAGGTCCGCGCTGTAGCGCAGTTCCTCCACGATCGATTCAGCATTCTTGATCTCTTTCTTATACTTCATGTTGTGCTCAACGCTGGCCCAGAAATCCATTGCGATTGTGCGGAACTGAAGCTCAACCCGCATATATTTCTTCTCCTGCATGAGAAAAATCGGAACCTCAATAATCAGGTGAAGGCTCCTGTAGCCGTTCTTTTTGGGATGGGCGATGTAGTCTTTTTCCTGAATAATCTTGACGTCATCCTGAGATGCAAGGCTGTCCCTGATGATATAAATATCATCGATAAACGAACAGACCACACGCAGGCCCGCGACATCCGTGAGATACTTCTCGATATTTTCCACAGAGAAGGGGATTCTTCGCAGTTTGAGTTTCTCATAGATGCTGACAGGTTTTTTCAGCCTGGATTTGATGGACTCAAAAGGATTTCTCTTCTTTTTGAGAGCGACCTCCCTGTTGAGGATCTCAAGTTTGGTCCTCATCTGGGTCAGAGCGCAGTCATAGTACATCATGAGGATATCAAAATCCTCCAGCTGCCCTGTGAGCTCCAGGACCCGGTCTATATCTTCCTGGGAAATCTCCTTCATCTCCAGCGTGCGGATCCTCACATGCCCTGTTCCCTGATAGTCCGGACTGTCCGAGGATATCTCGGGGCTCCTCACCGTGACCGGCTTTCTGTAAAAACGCGTAGCATCCTGATATTCATCTGTTCCCGCTGTCAGCGTATCTGTCTGTGTGTCCGAATCCGCCGCCTGCGCATCTGCCTTTCTCTCCGACTCCACAGCAGGCACATCTGTCTCTTTGTCCGCTCCCGCAGCCGGCGTATCCATCTGTGTGTCTGCTCCCGCGGCCGGCGTATCCATCTGTGTGTCCACTCCCGCAGCTGGAGCATCAATCTGTGTGTATGCTCCCGCTGTCAGCGCATCCGCCTGTCCGTCTTCTACCCCCGGATGACCCTCGGCGCCATTTTTGTTCAGGGCCTGATCTCCCATTTTGATTACCTCCCAAATCATTTGCCGATCATATGCAAAAGAGCCCGATCCTGCATAAAAGAATTCGCCCCGTACAGGTACAAAATCTTTGTGGGCTGATATTTTCGTATCAGCTTGTCAATCTTCGATGTACACTTTGAGGGGTGGATCAGAATAATCTTTTCATAAGAAGAGACAAACCTCGGAACAATGCTGTCCGCCTCCCGGTCTCCAATCACAAAAAGGATCTCTCCGTTGACCGCGCCTGTCCAGATCTCAGTGAGAGGCCTCTCTCCGCCGAAAAAGACATCAAAGCAGTTTTCCCTCTTCACTGCATCTGAATCATAAAGCGATCCGAACCGTTTCCCGCTTGCGTCATCCACTCTGTAATAAGGCGCCTCCGACTCCGGAACATAAATCTCAAGCCGTTCTTTTTTCGTCTTGAGGATCCGCTGCAAAAGAGTTCCGTCCGCGGCCAGTTTACCGCGGAACGAATCTGACAGAAGATAGCAAACGTCCTTTCCTTCGGTCATTTCCGCGCCCATTCCCGCCAGAGCGGTATTGGCGGCATATCTGCTCCCCCAACCGGTCAAATATATATCTGTGGCATAATATAGTTTTTCACCTGAATGCTGTGAAAAAACACTGAGCAGATCGATCCAGGACAATTCCGCGGGCATGGACTGCCTGATCCCGTTGAGATCTGACACCTGGTCGCGGATCCTTATTCCCGAAGGTATATAGCCGGACTGAACACAGGCAGCGGAAGGAATAAGCATCATATACTGCCTGATCTCCGGATAAGCCTGCGCAAGCTCCCTGATGCTGTCCGCCGCCATAGAAATCTTTTCCTGATCAGGCTCAATCGGCAGCTCCATCATTCTCTGATCTTCACAGCGGTAAACACCGTGCCTGAGATCTCGCTTCATATCAGAATACAGAACAAAAAGCCCCACAGCCATCAGAATCAGAAAGACCAGAACAAACAGGCCTGCCCTGCTTCTTCTTTTTTTCTTACTCTGTGTCCCGGGCCGGCTCTCCGCTGCCGGATTATATTCGTAGGAATCGTCCATGTGATATCCACGGGTCTTGTCAACAAACTCCATTTCAGATTCTCTTTCACCCAATTCAAAAATTTTTGTTACTGTTCGTGCCCCCTCGAGAGCATGAACAGTAAGAGCAAAAACCCCATTCCACACAGCCAGGCCATGTGATCGCCGTGGGATTTTCGCCGTAATAACCCGGGGGTTCGCATTGAAATCCATGCAAAAACGCCCGAATCACTTGTCGGTCTGAAAAGCGGCAAGTATCTTTCTTACCGGCAGCAGGCCGGTCAAAATTTGACCGGTAACACTTCCTTTTAATCCGTAACTGCCTTCTCATTATTTAAAACCAGCCCGTCCCCGAATATTTCTACGGCCTCGTTTTAATTCGATGCCGGATTCTGGTCCGGACTTGCTCCGGCCTTATTTTCATTCGATGCCGGATTCTCCCCCGGGGTTCCTCCGCCCTCGTTTTCATTCGATGCCGGATTCTCCCCCGGGGTTCTTCCGCCCTCGTTTTCATTCGATGCCGGATTCTGGTCCGGACTTGCTCCGGTCTTATCTTTGCCCGGTGCAGAATCCTGTCCGGCAGTTTGTCCAGACTTGTCACCGAGCCGATAACCCTCAGTATTTCTACCGTTCTTCAGATCATAAATGCCCAAAAGCTGATTCTCTGCCCAGTAGGGATAAAATTCCGCAAGCAGGTGAACGCCGTCTCCGGCATACAGTTCCTTGTGTTCCTCGATCAGCTTTGTGTTGTCAATGAAAGGAATCCCCTTCTCAGCACACATTTTCTTCAGTGCATCACTGTATTCCGGGATCTTTCCCCAAATGGAAACACCCTCAACCGCCTCATCTGTCGCGGGTATGATGGAATTGACATAAATCTGGGCATCGGGAAACTCTTTGCGGAGATCATCGATTTCTTCGCTGAAGGCATCCGCATATTCCCCGGCAGTCTGCCAGAATCCTATGCCGATATCATTGATCCCGTAACTGATAAAGATATAAGAGGGCTCCAACTCCTTCATCGCTTCCATCCTGTCAGAAATGGCGAGTATGGTGTCCCCCTGTTCCGCCAGGACTCTCTCCGCGGGAAGAAATCCGAATACATTGAAGCCCACCACTCGGGAGTCTCCGAGAAACACATATTTGTCGAACTGATCCCAGACTCCGTCATCTTCCAGGGTCTGTCTGTACAGTTCCCTTTTTTTCAGATAAGCCTTTCGATCCTGCTCTTTCTCATACACTTCTCTTGCCTGATCTATCCTGTACTCCATCTCCACCGGAGATCTCTGATCAAGGGAGTCCAGGTAGGCCTTTCCTGTTTCGAGTTCCGACACGACATGCTTTTTAGGTGCAGATCCCGCCTGTGTTGATGTGTCGGATGAAGCATCAGTACCTGCCGGATTTGTTCCCGTTCCCGCTGTGGCAGCTCCGCCTGCCGGGTCTGCTCCCGTTGAGGCAGTTCCCTCTGCGGGGGCTGTTCCCGTTCCCGCTGTGGCAGCTCCGCCTGCGGGGGCCGTTCCCGTTCCCGCTGTGGCGGCTCCGTCTGCGGGGGCTGTTCCCGTTCCCGCTGCAGCAGTTCCATCTGCCTGGGAAGTCTGAACAGTCCGGACGGATGCTGTCTGGCCGGAGATACCCGAACCGCTGTTTACTGAATGGCCGGACTGCGTTCCGCCGGCAGATACCTGCGGATTCTCCGGTGACGGGGATAACAGCGTGCTTCCCTCCGCAGCAACTGCATCCGGCGCTCCCGAAACCATTCCTGAATCGGTAGAGCCTGACTTCCTGCGTCCCGCCGCAAGGCGGAAGGCAGCAGCTGCAGCCGCCATAATGATAATGATAATAATGATTAAAAAGCGGTACCTGCCGCTTCTGCGTCTATGCTTTCTCATCTCACTCCAATAAGGTAGAGGCGGCCGCGCCGCTCTCTGCCCTCCGACCGGCCCGTGTCCGCCTCAAGACGGAAAATTCATTACACGGACCGTGTCATAAAAAGCCGCTGCCTTCCTGCGGTTCTCCCCTGTCCCGCCGGAAAATGGCACCCTCCGCCTGCGGTATTTGTGTGTGGTATTTTTTGTGTGGTATTTGTGAAAAAAGCCCCGCCGTAACTGCTCGGCGGGGCCTGAAAAGTCTTTGTAATTGATCATCCTGCGGATCACCGTATTACAAGGTCAGAATCCTTATGGATCGGCAGATCCGACAGCGATTCTATGAGCCTGGCAGAAAACACAGATATCATCCATGATCTCCTGCCGGCTGCATGATTGTACGCATGTCGGCAGCAACCGGTCAACAACAATTCTCAGTATTAGTCGATAACGGAAGCAACACGGCCGGAACCGACAGTACGGCCACCTTCACGGATAGCGAAGGTAAGACCCTGCTCCATAGCGATGGGGTGGATGAGCTCGATGGTCATCTCAACGTGATCGCCAGGCATGCACATCTCTGTTCCTTCGGGAAGAGAGATAACGCCGGTAACGTCAGTTGTTCTGAAATAGAACTGAGGACGATAGTTGTTGAAGAAAGGGGTGTGACGGCCGCCTTCATCTTTGGTCAGGACGTAAACCTGAGCGGTGAACTGCTTGTGGCAGGTAACAGTGCCGGGCTTTGCGATAACCTGGCCACGCTCGATGGCGGTTCTGTCGATACCACGGAGAAGCAGACCTACGTTGTCGCCGGCCTCTGCGTAATCCAGAGTCTTGCGGAACATCTCAATACCGGTAACGACGGACTTCTGAGTCTCTTCCTTGATACCAAGGATCTCGACGGGCTCCATGCTCTTCAGAGTACCACGCTCAACACGGCCGGTAGCAACGGTACCACGACCGGAGATTGTGAAGACGTCCTCGATGGGCATCAGGAAAGGCTTGTCGTTCTCACGCTGAGGGTTGGGGATGTACTCGTCAACAGCATCCATGAGCTCCATGATGTTGTCAGCCCACTCACTGTTGGGATCTTCCAGAGCCTTCAGAGCGGAGCCGCGGATAACGGGAAGGTCATCGCCCGGGAACTCATACTCGGTCAGCAGATCACGAACTTCCATCTCGACCAGGTCAAGGAGCTCTTCGTCATCGACCATGTCGCACTTGTTCATGAAAACAACGATATAGGGAACACCGACCTGGCGGGCAAGCAGAACGTGCTCTCTGGTCTGAGCCATAACACCGTCAGTAGCTGCAACAACGAGGATGGAACCATCCATCTGAGCTGCGCCGGTGATCATGTTCTTGACATAGTCAGCGTGTCCAGGGCAGTCGACGTGTGCATAGTGTCTCTTTGCGGTCTCATACTCGACGTGAGCGGAGTTGATGGTGATACCACGCTCCTTCTCTTCGGGAGCCTTGTCGATCTGATCGAAAGCAACAGCGGTGCCGCCCTGGCGGACAGCGAGAACGCTGGTGATTGCAGCGGTCAGAGTGGTTTTGCCGTGGTCAACGTGGCCGATGGTGCCGATGTTGCAGTGCGGTTTTGTTCTGTCAAAATGCGCTTTTGCCATTGTGTAATTTCCTCCTTAAATAATTAGGTTACAACCTTTGAAAACTATTCAAGCTGCAAATGACTGTTCATATTTAAGGGTTTTTGCACAGTCATTGCAAACAATTATAATAAACTGCGCTGTATATTTCAACAACGATTTTCCGTCATTTTTTCTGTCAAGTGCTCTATTTCGGCTTCCGTCACGGCTCAGCGCCGGTCCGGAGCGGAAGAAGTCACTCTCAACAGTCTGTTTTATTTGATATTCAGGACCTTCTCCGCGACATTCTTGGGAACAGGCTCATATCTGTCAAAGAACATGGAATAATTGCCTCGTCCCTGTGTCCTGGAGCGGAGATCCGTCGCATATCCGAACATTTCGGAGAGCGGGACATATCCTGTGACCATACGGCCGCCTCCGATATCATCCATTCCGCTGACACGTCCGCGTCTGGAGTTGATATCGCCGATGACATCGCCCATGTATTCCTCGGGCATTGTGACCTCGACGCGCATGATCGGCTCAAGAAGCACGGGCTCCGCCTTCTTCATGGCTTCCTTGAAACAGAGGGAACCTGCGATGTGGAAAGCCATTTCTGAGGAGTCGACCTCGTGATAAGAACCGTCATAGACAGTGGCGTGAATTCCGACGACGGGGAAACCGCCGAGCGAACCCGCGCGCATGGCCTCTTCGATTCCGGCGCCGACAGGGCCGATATATTCCTTGGGAATATTGCCGCCGACGACTTCCGAATCGAATTTGTAGAGCTCTTCGCCGTTGGCGTCCATAGGCTCGAAACGGACCTTGCAGTGTCCGTACTGGCCGCGGCCGCCCGACTGTTTGGCGTATTTGTATTCCGCGTCAACAGCCTTGGTGAAGGTCTCTTTGTAGGCGACCTGAGGGGCGCCCACGTTTGCTTCCACCTTGAACTCGCGCAGAAGTCTGTCGACGATGATCTCCAGGTGAAGCTCACCCATACCGGCGATAATTGTCTGGCCCGTCTCCTTGTTGGTGTGCTGACGGAAGGTGGGATCCTCCTCCGCGAGCTTGGCGAGGGCCTCTGCCATTTTGCCCTGACCTGCTTTTGTCCTGGGCTCGATCGCGAGCTCGATAACGGGCTCGGGGAACTCCATGGACTCCAGGATTACAGGGTGTTTTTCGTCGCAGATCGTATCGCCTGTTGTCGTGAACTTAAGCCCGACAGCGGCGGCGATATCACCGGAATATACCTGTTCCAGATCGGTGCGCTTGTTGGCGTGCATCTGAAGGATGCGGCCAAGGCGCTCCTTTTTATCTTTTGTGGCATTCAGAACGTAGGAACCGGAATGGGCCACTCCTGAATACACACGGAAAAACGCGAGTTTTCCGACGAAGGGATCTGTCATGATCTTGAACGCGAGCGCCGAGAAGGGCTCTTCGTCCGAGGAGTGACGCTCCACTTCGTTGCCGTCCAGATCCGTGCCCTTGATGGCAGGGATGTCTGTGGGAGCCGGCATAAACTCGACAACGGCGTCGATCAGCTTCTGAATGCCCTTGTTCTTATACGCGCTGCCGCAGCATACAGGAACAGCCTGACATTCGCAGGTCGCCCTGCGGAGCACCTTCTTGAGATCCTCTTTTGAAGGCTCTTCGCCCTCAAGGAACATCTCAGTCAGATCATCATCCAGTTCGCAGATCTTCTCTACCAGCTCGCTCCTGTAGAGCTCGGCGGTATCCTTCATATCTTCCGGAATCTCGCAGATGGTGATGTCGTCGCCCTTGTTGTCGTTGTAAATATAAGCTTCCATCTCGAACAGGTCGATGATGCCCTGGAAGGTATCCTCTGCCCCGATCGGGATCTGGATCATGATCGCGTTCTTGCCGAGGCGGTTTCGGATCTGCTCAACGCTTCCGAAAAAGTCGGCGCCGATCACGTCCATCTTGTTGATGAACGCCATTCGCGGCACGTTGTAGGTGTCCGCCTGCCGCCATACATTTTCAGACTGCGGTTCAACACCGCCTTTTGCACTGAAGACACCGACCGCTCCGTCAAGTACTCTGAGAGAACGCTCCACTTCAACCGTGAAGTCGACGTGGCCGGGAGTGTCGATGATATTGATCCTGCACTCCTTTTCCCCATCCTTGATCTTCATGTGGTCATGCAGCGTCCAGTGACAAGTTGTCGCTGCAGATGTAATGGTGATTCCGCGCTCCTGCTCCTGGTCCATCCAGTCCATGGTCGCGGTGCCCTCATGGGTCTCACCAATCTTATAATTGACACCGGTATAATAAAGAATACGCTCTGTTAATGTCGTTTTGCCCGCGTCGATGTGGGCCATGATACCGATGTTCCTGGTCCTTTCCAGGGGGTACTCTCTTGCTGACACTTATTTTCCTCCCTGAAGCGCTGTACACAGGTCTGCCGGGGGATTTCCTCCGAAGAGAAATCCTGTAAAAAAAGCACAAAGCTTTTTTGCGCCGAAGCACTGCGGCATCTCCTGTCCGCTTCTATACTGATCTCTTCAAGCTGCAGCCTTAGTGTCGGTGGGCTGCTGATCAGAATCTGTAGTGAGAGAAAGCTCTGTTGGCGTCTGCCATCTTGTGCATATCTTCTTTTCTCTTCACAGATGCGCCGGTGTTGTTAAACGCATCCAGCAGCTCGCCTGCGAGCTTGTCTTCCATTTTCTTCTCTCCGCGCTTGCGGGAGAACATGACGATCCAGCGCAGTGCGAGCGCCTGGCGTCTGTCGGGACGGACCTCGATCGGAACCTGGTATGTGGCACCGCCGATACGTCTCGCCTTAACCTCGAGGACGGGCATGATGTTGTTCATGGCAGTCTCGAAAACCTCAACTGCGGGCTTTCCCGTCTTCGCTTCCATCTTGGCAAATGCGCCGTATACAATCTTCTGAGCGACACCCTTCTTGCCGTCAAGCATAATAGCATTGATCAGCTTGGTGACTACTTTGTTGTTGTATAAGGGATCTGCCAGTACATCTCTTTTCTGAACATGTCCTTTACGCGGCACGTTACTTCCCTCCTTATCAATTTCGATAAATCACAGGTACTCACTAATACGTGTATTCGTGTTCGTGCTGTATCTTCTATTACTATACGTACCTTCTTAATATGTACTTACTAAATGTACCTTCTTAATATGTACTGCACGGATTGAAAAAATCCGCATCCGCGCCTATATGGTTATAGAACTCCAACACTTACGGGTCTCGTGATTAGTTAAAAGCCCTCCGGCTCATGCCGGGAGCGTACCTCACTTCTTAGCAGCTTTAGGCCTCTTGGCGCCGTACTTGGAACGAGCCTGTTTGCGGTTCGCAACACCGGCAGTATCCAGTGTTCCGCGGATGATGTGGTATCTGGTACCGGGCAGATCTTTAACTCTTCCGCCTCTGATCAGAACAACACTGTGCTCCTGCAGATTGTGACCTTCGCCGGGGATGTAAGAAGTAACTTCGATTCCGTTGGAAAGACGTACTCTGGCGATCTTACGAAGCGCGGAATTCGGCTTCTTGGGAGTCGCTGTCTTGACTGCAGTGCAGACGCCGCGCTTCTGCGGTGCGCTGACTGCGATCGAACGCTTGCGAAGAGAGTTAAAGCCTCTCTGCAGCGCCGGCGCTGTGGACTTCTTGACAGATGTCTCACGACCCTTCCTGACTAGCTGGTTAAATGTTGGCATTCTGTTTCACCTCCTTATAGATTTTGCGCTGTACAGGGTAATACAGCAGGTTCTTCTCCCGCTCTTCGGATCTTCTATTGGAATCTTCTATTGGAATCTCCTGTTGGAATCTCCTGTTGGAATCTCCTGTTGGAATCTTCCATTGGAATCTTCTTTTGAAACAGGAATATTCTTTTGAAATAGGAATCTTCTTTAAGAATCTTCTTTTAGAAAAATCCGCGCATGGA
>Ga0310695_10015534_pt1 | contig 10122 bp, 8 predicted proteins | sample RumenRJG_04DNA_FD_203882 | JGI IMG/M metagenome (GOLD analysis project Ga0310695, IMG submission 203882) | Bovine rumen microbial communities from Lethbridge, Alberta, Canada - RJG_04 (v2) (version 2) | ecosystem: Host-associated > Mammals > Digestive system > Stomach > Rumen | place: Canada... | reverse complement strand
GCACCATGCCGAAGGTCATTTTTTCCCCAGAACGGCTTTCGGCACCATGCCGAAGGTCATTTTTTCCCCAGAACGGCTTTCGGCACCATGCCGAAGGTCGTTTTTTCATCAGAACGGCTTTCGGCACCATGCCGAAGGTCATTTTTCCCCCAGAACAGCTTTCGGCACCATGCCGAATCTCATTTTTCCTCCAGAACGGCTTTCGGCATGATTTTCTGCTGACGTTGTGCTGGGGCGGCAGCTTACAAATGTAATTTCACCGTCCAAGCACGATTTTGAGCAACTAACATTTGTAATGTCGCTGACTTTGCGCTTGGACGGCACCTTACAAATGTAATTTCACCGTCTTTGTGTTTAGACAAGCAACAAATTTTTGTAAGGTCGCAGAAATTCCGTTTGGACAGCAATCAAACAAATGTTTGATGCTCACTTTTCGCTCAGGCGGGAAAATTACAAATGTAAAGTCGTTTTTTCTGCTAAAACTCCGCTCGATGCGGAGATTTTTTCGAACACAAAATCCCTCCATGGATTTTGTGATTCGTACGAGAATTTTTGTACCAAAAATTCTCTCTTTGCTTTTACTCCACATCCAAACGAGCACGACAACGAAAGTGCTCGATGCGGAGCATTTTTTTTCAAAAAAAATTCAATTTGCATTGCCGAAAACGCACAAATTTTTGCAATAAATATACGTATGGGGAAAAGATTCCTGTACGAGAAATTTATCGCAAAGGAGTGTCTATGAAAACACCTCAAAGAAACAACCATGAGAAGGAATTGCTCACATCGGCAATGCACAATCAAAAGCGCGACTACAAAAGCTCGCTCTTCGTGAACATGTTCGGGCGCAACGTTTACGCAAAGGAGCATTTTCTTTCGCTCTACAACGCTATCCACGACACGAACTTCAAGATTGGCGAGGTTGAGATAAAGCCTGTGATGCTGGATAACGTGGTTTACAACAACATCGAGAACGACGTTTCGATGGAAATCAACGGATGCATCGTCGTGCTCGCCGAGCATCAGAGCACGATAAACAACAACATGCCGTTCCGTTGCTTGGAATATCTCGTGGCTCATTACAACCGATTCTTCACCGAAAACGACAAGTACAACACGAAGGAAATCAAACTGCCTCGCCCTGAGTGCTACGTTTTCTACAATGGCGACGCGGCATTTCCGCAGGAAAAAATCATGAAGCTTTCCGACGCGTTCAAAAACGTGAACGGCATTGCGACTGAAAAATCACTCCCAGAATCAATCTCGCTGGATTTGACGGTCAAAGTCTACAACATCAACAAGAAAGCGAATCATCCTATCCTCAAAAAGTGCGAAGCACTTCTTGCATATTCAAATTTTACGGAGTATGCTAGAATCGGAAAGAGAAAAGGTGAGAAGAACCCGCCCAAGTACGCGCTGGACAAGTGCAAGCAAGGCCCGCTCCTCACCGAATATTTCAAGAATCTGAGCAAGGAGGAGCAGTCCATGATTTTCGGAGAATGGGACCAAGAGAAGTTCATAGAGGTGCAGAAGCGGATTGCCGCAGAAGATGCAACGGAAGCCACCAAAATCGCCAACGCGAAGAATTTTCTTCTAGAAGGTGATTCCCCTGAGAAAATTGCTCGTTGTTGTTCGCTCCCATTGGAGCAAGTGCTTGCGCTCAAAGAAGAGCTTGACCGCGAGCCTGCACACGCTGCAAATTAACTTTCCGAAGTATAAAGGACAGTAATACTCAAAAGTCAGGTGAACTTTTAGCAAAAGTCAATAGGACTACGGACTAAAGTTCACCTGACTTTTGTCCATAACTCACCGAACTTTAGACAAAAGTTCACCTGACTTTTGTCCGTAACTCACCGAACTTAAGCCTACTTCACTGTCCTAGCAAAACGGAATCCCAGGTAGTTGTAGCACTCGTTGGGATCGTAGCTGTAGCGGTCGCCGGCGTAGATGAACGGTGTGTATTCGCTCCAGCTGCCGCCTCGGCTCACTCGCTCGCTGCCGGCTTCGATCCCTGTGGAACGCTCGCCTGGTTCTGTTTCCAAGTATCTTCCGCTCCAGTCCCATACGAATTCGGTGACGTTGCCGCTCATGTCGAACAATCCCATGCCGTTGGGATTGCCGCTTCCGGCTTCGGGCGGGGCATCTTCGCGGAATGGCGTTCCTGCCGTGCCGACTTTGTGTGTGCCGTATGAATTGAAGCTTGTCCATGCAACTTCTTCTTCGGGAATTGAGTCGTCTTCCTTGCCGTATTTATCGACCTGACCGGATGCCAAGGCTCCTGACTGCATTCCGGAAACTGTTTTGCGTGCGGCATATTCCCATTCGGACTCGGTGGGCAATCTGTAGCCGTCCGCGTTCCAGTCGCATGAGCACAAATCGCAGCTTACTGTGTCGGTGGCATCTTTGAGCACTCTTCCGTTGAGCGTGTAGCATGGGGTGAGCGCGTGAATCTCTGAGAATGCGTTGCACCAGATTATTGCGTCGTACCAGCAAATCATTGTGACTGGCTGATCCCGATCGCTGGTTGGCTCGGCTCCGCGTTTGCCGCGAGTGCCTTCCTGACCCGGATTGATGAATTTGTAGCCGAGTGCTTCGGCGATTTCGCGGGTCTCGTACCAAAGCTCGTAGGTCGTTTCGTATCGGTTGATTTCAAATGGTGTGATCCAGCGCATTGCCGTGTAAGATTGGCTTCCGTCGCCGATTACGTACAAGTCATATTGGGCAGGCTCTTCCGGCCCCAGTCGAACAGGGGAGAGCGAATTAAATTCCTGTGAAATTATAGAAGAAAGTGAAAAAACTAAGCTGATTACGGCAAAAATAATCTTTCTCATCGGTAAACTCCTTCGGGGTGTTACGGGGGAACCCCGTAGAGAGGGTAGCGACCAACGAAGTGGGCGCGCAGGGAGAGACTTCTCCCTTTTATTTTTTCCTCTTCTTTGCTTTTTTTACCTTTTTGACAGGCCTTAGGTTCATGAAGATGTATGCTACGGCTCCAGATATTATACAAAGTGCGCTTATGCAGAAGAAACCTGTCCATGTGCTTGACGTGCTCCACGGCAGGCGGATGTTCATGCCCCAGAAGCTTGTGATGAAGCTCATAATCATGAGGACGAGTGAGATTACGGTGAGCTTTTTCATGGTGACGTTCATGTTGTTCGAGATTACGTTTGCGAATGCGTCCATTACGCCTGTTGTGATTGAGCTGTATGTGTCGGCCATTTCCATAGCCTGCCGGTTATCAATCTCAACGTCGTCGAGCCATTCCTGATCGTCTGAGTCGAGCTTGAGGATGCGGGTGCGACGGATCTTTTCGAGAAGAAGCTGGTTTGCTTTGAGCGACGTGGTGAAGTAGGTGAGCGACTTTTCGAGGTTGAGAAGCTGAATGAGCTCGGCGTTCTCAATCTGCTCGTGCAGCTCGTTCTGAATCGACGTGACCCGGCGGATGATTTCTTTGAGGTAGCGGAGGAACATTGTGTCGCTCCGAGAAAGGATTCGGATTAAGAATGCCGGAAAATCCATGAGCGACAGGCCCTTGATTCGGTTCGCGCTCAGATCTTTGAGAACCTCGCAGTCAGTCCAGCAGATTGTGATGATTTTGTCCGGGAAAATGACCGCGCCTACAGGTGCTGTTGAATAGCTGACTTCGGCATTCGGTGTGAACACAGGAAGACGCAAGATTGCGAGCGCGTAGTCGTCCCACTGTTCGATTCGGGAAAGCTCGTCTTGGTCCATTACGTCGAGCAGAAGCTCCGGGTCAAGATTGTATTCGGCCTGAAGAAAAGCGAGTTCGTCCTGCGAGACACGGCGGGCATCAATCCAAAGCCGCTTTGAATCGCTGATTTGAGAAAGCTCTTCTTTGTTGATTTTTACAAACTGATTGTCTTCCTGAATCCAATAGTTGACCATTTGCTAGATTATATCACAATTTTTTTTTTATGTTTACATTAATTTCTAACAAAAGACTTTTATTTTCCCGATATTTACAAAGGAGAAATATGTTTTGTGGGAGAAACAGATATGAAAAAACTTCTTGCGAAATTCGCAGCACTTTTGACAGTCTCTATTTTTATTGCAGCTTGTGCCAGTGCGCCAAAGCAAGCATCTGTTCAGGAACTTATCAAACAGGGACGTTACGAGGAAGCAAAAGAAATCTTCAAGACAAAGACTGACATAAATTCTGTTGATGGAAACGGGGATTCTGCCCTTCATGTCGCAGCACGTGTTAATGAGGCTGATTTGGTCAGCTTTCTTATCATAAAAGGTGCGGATACGGAGCTTCGCAACAAGGACGGAGACACGGCCCTTCACGTTGCTATTAAGAATGACGCGATTGATGCGGCGAAAGTCCTTGCTATTGTTCATGGCGATATTTTTGCGAAGGATGCTGAGGACAATTCCGCCCTTGAGATTGCGCTTGCAAAAGGCGATGAATGGTATGAGGCGATGATTACTTCTCAGACCGGTGAGCTTCGTGACGTTGACGGTGAATGTATAGTCCACTATTTTGTCAAAACCCGCGATGAAAAGGCAATTGACCGCTGTATTCAGGTGGGCGTGCCTCTTTCTGTGCGCGACAATTACGGTCTTTCTCCGCTCGACTTGGCTTTTAAGAGCGCGGACAATGCGGCTTCAGTGAGAATCGCGGCAAAACTTCTGCTTGCGGGTGCAACTCCTGTGCGCGGTGATTTTGCTTACTTTGAGGATGCCGTTCGCACTCATAACATGATTCTGCGTTTCAATGACGGCCAGACTCCGCTCCACATCGCAACGATTGACGGTCACACTGGCATTGTAGATTATATTCTCAAAGAACAGACTTCCGTGCGAACCGTGGATTTGCTTGCGGCTCAGGACATCAGCGGCGCGACTGCTTTGCACGAGGCTGTCCGTTATGGCCGGGTTGATATTGCCCGCCTTCTCCTTAAAAACGGCGCGAAGGTTGATTCTACTGACTCAATCGGAAAAACACCGATTCTTTTGATTATCCCGGAGAACGCTCAGTCGGAAATGTATCCGCTCCTTCTCCAGCACAAGGCGAACGTAAACCAGAAAGATATGTACGGCGACACTGTTCTTCACGTGGCTACAATGGCAAATGCTCCTGTGAACACGCTTGCCCTTCTTGTGAGCAACGGTGCGCTTATCAACGAACGAAACAAAGAGGGCGTGACTCCGCTCGCGCTCGCAATTGAGACTCAGCATCCTGAGCAGGTTAAATTCTATGCCAAAAATGGTGCTGATATTTACGCAGAGGATATGGAAGGAAACACGCCTATTACTAAGGCTCTTGATTCTGAGACTCGTGCGATGCTTGAAATGCTGATTACTTCTGATAACGCTTCTGCCATTGATTCAAGCGGAAACACAGCCCTTCACATTGCCGTAGGACGTGATGCTCCTATTGATTATATCCGTTATCTCGTTGAGATTGGCTCGGACGTAAATGCCCGCAACAAGAACGGCGACTCGGCACTTTTCATCACCGTGCAGAAAAACCGCCGGGACGCGGGCGACTTGCTCCTTGAAAAGAATGCGGACATCTTTGCGACTAACACGCAGAACAATTCTCCTTTGCGGCTCGCTCTTACTCGTGGCGGCGAAGTGCAGGACTGGCTCATAAACTCAAAGACATTGAATTCAACGGACGGAAGCGGAAACACGCCATTGCATTATGCTTCTGAATGGCATTTGAACAGCGCGATTGTTGCCTTGATTCAGAAAGGTGCGAAGGTTGACGCTCAGAACGGAAACGGTGAGAGCGCGATTTATTCTGCCGTTAAAGGTGGCGATGATTCTCCCTCGACAATCAACGTGCTTGTCTCAAACGGAGTTGTGATTGACTCAAAGGACAAGCTCGGTCGTGACAATCTTGGAAACACACCGCTTCATGCGGCTGTAAAATGGAGCGCGTTCAACACTGCAAAAAATCTGATTGCGCTCGGAGTTGACGTTGACGCACAGAACCTCAGCGGAAAGACGGCTTTGAGCGACGCATGCCGTTCTGCCAAAAAAGACATGGCCGTTCTCTTGATTCGAAGCGGAGCCGACATCAATGCGACTGACGCGACAGGACGAACGGTTCTTATGGACGCAATTTCAAGCTCTAACGAGGAAATGGTGCGGCTTCTTTTGCAGTACAAGGCAAACGTTCAGGTTCAGGAAATGAGCGGACGAAACGCATATCATGAAGCGGCCCTTACTGGCAACATCGGTATCATTAATTTGATTCGAAAGGCTGGCGGAAATCCTCTTGCGCGTGATTCTGCAGGAGACTCACCGTTCTCGCTCGTATTGAATTCTGACATAGCGGTTGTTCAGGCCGTTCTTGGAAGCGACCTCACAATCTCGGACTCGGACGGAAACACACCTATTCACATTGCGGTTCACAAGCATGCAGGAAAGAAGATTTTGACACAGCTTTTGAACATGGGCTATCCCGCAAGCCAGCGAAACGGAAAAGGTTTGACGGCATTGAACGATGCGGTTGCGAACAACGACAAGAATCAGGCTTTGGTTCTTCTTGAATACGGCGCAGACCCATACCTTGCGACGACAACTGGCGAAAATGCGCTCACAACTGTATTCATCACAAAGAATACAGATTTGCTGGACGCAATCGTAAAATATAACGCCACAAAGACAGACAGGCAGGGCGACGGTATCTTGCACTACGCTTCAAGGACAGCCGACCGCGAGACAGTCGAGCATCTTCTGACTCTCAAACTCGACAAAACCGTGCGCAATATCTCCGGTGAAACTCCTGCTCAGATGGCTGAACGCTGGGGAAGAGCGGACATTGCGGAATTACTGAAATAACTTATTTATATAAAAGGAATATGGTCGGAATCTTTGCGATTTCGACCTTTTCTTTTTTCCATTGGGCGATTGTTTTTGTTTTTATTGTTTCCTCTGTGGTAGTGATTCCCATGGCGATACAGAGCTTTGTTTCGGGGCGGCAGGTCTTTAGAATTGCCTCGAACATTTTCTGATTGCGGTACGGGGTCTCAATGAAAAGCTGTGTCTGGTCTTCTTTGTAGATTTTGTTCTCAAGCTGCTTGATTTTGCCTTCACGTTCGCCGTTTTTGACCGGAAGGTAGCCGTTGAATGCGAAGTTCTGGCCGTTGAAGCCACTTGCCATGATTGCCATAATCATAGAGTTAGGGCCTACGAGTGGTACTACAGGAAGGTTCTTTTTTTGCGCGATTTCCACGGCTCGGCTTCCTGGGTCTCCGATGCAAGGACAGCCTGCGTCACTGATTACGCCCATGCTCTCGCCCTTTTCTAGCGGCAAAAGAATTTTTGAGAGGTCTGCCTTCTGGTCAGTGTGCTCGCTTAGCTCTGTGAAGGTGCAGTCGTCAATCGGAAAGTTTTTATCCAGAGAAATCAGGAACCTTACAGCACTCTTTCTGCTTTCAACGATAAAATGACGGATATTCTTTACAATCTCAAAATTATACGAAGGAAGTACGTTTGAATTCGGTGTTTCGCCCATGGGGCAGGGAATTAAATACAAAGCTGTCTGCATATTTTGATTATAACAGAAAGAATGTAAATTAGGAATGAGCAATGTGAAATTACCAGTTTTTTAAGCTTGTCGGTTTATGTAGAAAATATGGCGGAAAAGTTTTTCTCGATTGTTCTATAATAAGATTCTGGAGATTAATATGAAGATTTTGATTCGACCGCATGATATTGGAAAGGGCTCTAGCGACTGGCTGGGCGCGACTGCTCATGAATGGGGCTTTGACGGCGTTCAGCTTGCAATAGCAAAGGCTGTTGAGGGGCAGAACGGAAATCCTGGCACACTCACGCCACAAGTTGTTTCTGAGATTCGCAATGGCTTTAATTCGCACGGTGTTGAGATTCCTATTTTGGGTGCTTATTTTAATCCTGTCCACTCAAACAAAGATAAAGTGATGATTGGTGCAGAAAAGTACGCCGACCATCTTCGCCACGCTGCCGAGTTTGGGGCAAAGTTTGTCGCAAGCGAGACAGGCAGCTACAACGATGACAAATGGACTTACAATCCCAAAAATCAGACCGAAGAGGCTTTTCAAAAAGTCAAAAAGATTTTCGCGCCCATGCCACAGGTTGCAAAAGAGGCCGGCGTGTGCATGGCTTTGGAAGGGGCGTGGGGCCACTGCATGTACAAGCCGGAACTTCTCAAACGCCTTGCAGATGAAATCGACCCGGGGCAGGAGAATTTCCGCTTCATCGTTGATATTTACAATTATCTCTATATCGGAAATCACGAAAAACGCGCGGAGATTTTTGAAACCTGTCTCAAACTCTTCAAGGGCAAAATCGCAGGCTTTCATCTCAAAGATTATGTAGTGAATGGTGATGAGCTTGAAATCGTGCCGCTCGGAACAGGCTTAATGGGCTGGAAAGATTTCCTCCCGATTATCAAAGCCGAGTGCCCGGAAGCATATTTGATTTTCGAGGGCGTAAAGGACGTGCCGAACAGCTTGAAGTTTGTGCGTAGTATCGTTGGTTAATCCGCTACAGTCCGGCCGCCCCAAGCTTGTGAATTTGCTCTTTCATGTGCAATCGTTGCGTCGAAGTCGGCGATTGGGTCGCAGTATTTTTCGATTTGCTGGGCGGTGGTGCTCAACCGACGCAGGCATTCGCTTTTGTCGTTGTATCCGAGCTTGGATTTTTCGATTGCGTCGCCCAAAACGCGGATTGATTCGTCGTAGATTTTGAGCGGAACCGGGAACGGATGCCCGTCCTTTCCGCCGTGCGCAAAACTGAAGCGGGCCGGGTCACTGAATCGGCTTGGGGTTCCGTAAATTACTTCGCTTACGAGGGTGAGGCTCTGCAATGTACGCGGACCAAGGCCTGGCGTGAGCAAAAGTGACTCAAAATCTTTGTTGTCGCTCTCATAGGCCGTAGCCAGCACCGCACCCAGCCGCTTCAAGTCCACATCTTCTGCTCGCACTTCATGATGTGCCGGCATCACGAGGTTGCGGTCGTTACGGATTAAGATTTGCGAGCCTTGCCAGCTTGGGGCTTGGGGTGAAACCCCAGGAGAAGGGGTAGCGGAAAACGCGTCAGCGGTTGGAGCGAGGGGAAGACTTTCCCCTTCGAAATCAAATTCCAGCTGTTTTGAATAGTCACTGCCAGAAATCTTCGCGATTTCCTTAATCATTCTGTCTGGATTTTCGTGGGTTAGCGTGAGAATTGTTCCGCGGGTTTCTTTGGCCGCGCTGTCCGTGAGATTCAGAATCTTGCCCTGATTTTCGCCCGTGACCCCGGCGTGAGGCTCTTCCACGAAGGAACGCAAGTTTTCTGAGCTCCAGTGGTAACGCCTTGCCGTCCGCTCCTTTGTGTTCATTCCCTGCTGAACAACAACCCAGTCGCCCTCGTCGCTCAGGACAAAATTGTGCATGTAAAGCTGAAATCCGTCCTGGACTGCGCATCCATCAACCTTCGCCGTGAGTTTGCTTGCATTTACGAGCGCGTTTCCGTCGAGGCCTGTCGCATCGGCAAGATACAAAAGCTCGTCGGGCGTTTTTCGCGAATATTTTCCCCGCCCGCCGCACACGCAAAGACCAAATTCCCTTGCTCTTTCGTTGATTCCTCGTTTGAGCGCGTACATTACGCTGGTTGTGATTCCGCTTGAATGCCAGTCCATGCCAAGAACCGCCCCTAGCGACTGAAACCAGAGCGGATCACTCAGGCGCACGAGCACTTCCTTCTTTCCATAATTAATCAGAAGTGCTTCGACAATCTGTGTTCCGAGAAGTTTCATCCTGTCTGCGAGCCATTTTGGAACTGTGCCTGTATGAAGCGGCAAATCTGCGTGGCCAGAGCGTTTGAGCATGTGAGAATTATAGAAAGAAACTTAGCAATTAGCAATCAAAATTGAGAGGTTTTCAATCTTACTAGAAAGGATAAATCATGCTATTATAGCAAGCAAAAAAAGTCGGAAGGAGCAAGTGTTATGCCTGCACAGACAAGTAAAAAAAGAAAAGAAAAAAAAGACAGCCGTATTCAGACAATCATCAAATGCACATACGAATTGTTTTCGGAGAACGGTATTGAAAATATATCGATGCAAGACATTGCGGATACTTCAAAAATCGGAGTCGCTTCGCTTTACCGTTATTTCCAGACAAA
>Ga0310695_10015533_pt1 | contig 10124 bp, 10 predicted proteins | sample RumenRJG_04DNA_FD_203882 | JGI IMG/M metagenome (GOLD analysis project Ga0310695, IMG submission 203882) | Bovine rumen microbial communities from Lethbridge, Alberta, Canada - RJG_04 (v2) (version 2) | ecosystem: Host-associated > Mammals > Digestive system > Stomach > Rumen | place: Canada... | reverse complement strand
GCTCCCCCACAAACGCACTGAACAGGTAGCCCATCAAGAAAAAGCACAGCAAGATTCCGGCAATAATTTTCCAGACGCGGTCACGAAGACTCCCTGCCGAAAGCACATCGTGGGTGCTTTTGACAAAAAAGAAATACCTGACGATGTTTACCACCATCAGAATTGACCCCAAAATAATCAATATCGTAACTAAAGCGTCCACCAAAAAGAAAATACATCTTTTTTAACAAAAAAACACATGGCGAATATTCCAAATTGGAAAAATCTGATAAATTTGTCTTGACACGGTTCGAGAATTGACTCTGAAGTGTTGATTACCGGATGTTGAAAAAGCCTTTGATTCTTCCCAAAAGGTCGTACAGCTTGCCGCTTTTTTGTAGCGTCTGCCGTGCTTTGGCTTTAAGGATGCGAATCGTTGATTGTTGTGGCACTTCCAGTTTTTGCATCGGATCTCCGATAATCGATTCTCCATAGAACCAATCGTAAAGGTCTTCCTTGTGGCCGTACTGGTTCCTTTTCACCCTTTCGTTCAGCCATTCTCGGAACGACTCGCCAATGAATTTGTGCTCAAAGGCGTAGTACATGAAACCATCCATTTGGTCGCTTCCGCTGGTTTTGGATGAACCGATACTTACAAAACCGCCGTTAATCGTGTTAAAGATATGCTCGCTCCCAACAGAGGCGCTATTGGCGTTGCCGTAGAAATCATAGCAGGTAAGTGGGCCACAGCAGGCAAAGTGGAAAAATCTCGGTGACACACACATGTTTCTTTCCACTCGTGTTATATCCAGCCCGTTTCCAAGGCCAGTCTGGCCTCCGTGCCCACCATAAAGGGCCCAATCATACTTGTCGGATTTAATGTTGTCTAGATATTCCTGCCCGTCAGCGATGGACTTATCAAGGGAGTCTGGGGAATAAAGAAGGCTCAAACCATCAACGAATTTTTGGTCTAGAGGATTGTTTAGGCCTCCTTCCTCAGTTAGGAACATGGCACTACGCGTAGCTTTCTTGAACAAACCGAGATAGTAGTTGTGGATTTTCTCGAAATAGTTCAATAAAAGTGTTTTTGGGTTACCGTAGAAACCAGCCGTATTGGGGTCAATTCGAGAAACCCATATTTCAAAGGAATCAGAAACCGCGCCACTTTTGGAATAGTGCCCATCAAAAACCCCATTGGATTTTCCAGAAATCCAAAGGTGCTTTATGTCTTCTTCGGGGAGCGAATCTTTCATGAAAATGTTTCCATAATAGGTTTGGTTGAGACCGGGTGTGCTCTTGTCGTTTTGACGCCAAACGGAATCAGGGATCGGTGTATAGGAGGCATTATTCCCGCATTTCCATTTTAGTGTAAGATAAGCGGCGCCATATTCCTCTGCATAGTTTAGTTTGAATTTGTAGAGACTGTCTTTCTTGAATTGAAAAGCGCTGTAATAGGGAATGTCCCAGTTGTTGAACCATGCGTCAATGAGCAGGGAATCGTTAATCCAAAGGCGCCTGTCGTTGTCCGTGGTAAGTTGCAGGGAACAAAGTGCGGTGACAGGAGATTTGAGGTATCCGGAATATGCAATTGAAAAACTATCCGCCGGTACTTTCCCTGGTATCGGAGAACCATCGCGTACATCAAAGTTTAATGTTGTCGTGGTGGTTTCAAACAACTTTCCGCCATAGGCTTCGGGGCCTCCGGCAGCCGTGTCTTTCCAAACACCGTCAAGATCCATGAAGTAAAAGTCTGTTACCCAACGTTGGTATCGGAATCCATATTCTGTTTTCTGGTAGAATTCAAATTGAGCTCGCGGAATGTCTCCAACGAAAATGGCTCCCGTGATGGAATCCTTCTTGCTTACGAGTATTTCTTTTAAGTCGGAGGCTTTCCCGCCGTTCTTCTGGGATTTGAAAGATATGACAGAGGCATTTACTTGATAAGTATTCCAAATGTCATCGGTATAGGTGTCTATGGCATCCTTGATTTCTTTGTCTTTTATCATTTCGTCGTCAACGACGATGAGGATGTCAGATGCTCTACTCCATGCGCAAACAGAAAATAGGAGAAATACCCCCAAAAAATATTTAACTGTATTTTTCATGAAAGCCCCCCTAGACTTCATTAAAGACAAAACCCCTTTTTTGGGGAAATATATAATTTTTTTTTGTAAAAAATATGATTTGGCTTGACAAAATCGACTAAATTAGTATATATTTGTGCAGTGAACAGATGTTTATGATTTAAGGCTATTTTAAGGCGTTGTAAACAATGATTGAACGGATTCGTGGAATTTTGATTGAAAAGTCCCCCACTTTCGTGGTCGTGGATGTAAACGGCGTGGGTTACGGCGTGAATATTTCGGCCTACACAGCAGGCAAATTGCCCGAAGTGGAAAGCGAAGTGACGCTCTACACGAACTTGGTGGTGCGCGAAGATTCCATGACGCTGTTCGGTTTTGCCGACAAGACCGAGAAAGAGACCTTTATCATGTTGCTCGAAGTGAACGGCGTAGGTCCGAAGCTTGCCCAGCGGATTTTGAGCGGTAGCTCCCCCGCCGACCTTTTGAACATGATTGCAAGCGACAACAAGAGCGCCCTCGGCAAGATCAAGGGGCTTGGCAAAAAGACTTGCGAACAGATGGTGCTAACACTCAAGGATAAGGCGGGAGCCATGATGCAGGCCTTGGGTGATGTGGAAGGCTCCGGCATTACAGGTATGGGCGCTCTCACCGGCCCGAAGATGGAAGCGGTTCTTGCCTTGCATACGCTAGGCGTGAAGGATCCAGCAGCAGAAAAGGCCGTGATGAAGGCGGCTGAAATCTTGGGCGATTCTGCGGATGCGGCAACCCTTATTCCCGAAGCTTTGAAGTATTTATAAGAGGAGATGCCCGGTCTCGCCGGGCATGACAATCGAAAATGGACGACCAGCGCATTATTTCTCCGGAACGTAGAACGGGCGACGAAAGCGATGTAGAACGCACACTCCGCCCGCCAAGCCTTGCTGAATTTACCGGCCAGAAGAACATTAAAGAAAGCCTTTCGATAGCGATTGAAGCTGCGAGACACCGTGGCGATTCGCTGGATCATTGCCTTTTTTGCGGTCCTCCGGGACTTGGCAAGACGACTTTGGCCGGAATTATCGCTAAAGAAATGGGCGTGAATATTCATATTACGAGCGGTCCGGTGCTTGAAAAGGCGAGCGACCTTGCCGGACTTTTAACGAGTCTGCAAGAAAACGATATCTTGTTTATCGACGAAATTCACCGTCTGAACCGCGTGGTGGAAGAATACCTCTACCCCGCTATGGAAGATTTCAGGCTTGACATTATGCTGGATTCTGGGCCGGCGGCTCGCAGCGTGAACTTGCCGCTCAAACATTTTACGCTGGTGGGGGCAACAACCCGCAGTGGCCTTTTGACAAGCCCGCTGCGCGACCGATTCGGATTGCAGTACCGACTGGAGCTCTACGACGAAGACGACATCAAGAGTATTCTGATGCGTAGCGCGAAGATTTTGAACGTGGGGCTCGAAGAAGATGCGGCCAAACTTTTGAGCGGTCGTTGCCGCGGCACGCCGCGTATTGCAAACCGTGTTCTTCGGCGCTGCCGAGATGTCGCCCAGGTGCGAGGCACCGGCGTCATCGACTTGATGTCGGCCACCAAGACGCTTGAAATGCTCGGAATCGATGGTGAAGGCCTCGACCACATGGACCGTAAAATTCTCTCGATGATTATCGACAAATTCGGCGGTGGCCCCGTGGGGCTGGGCACCATCGGGGCCGCGCTCGGCGAGGAGCCGGACACCCTCGAAGAAGTTTATGAGCCGTACCTGATTCGCAAGGGGCTCCTCGCGCGAACGCCGCGTGGCCGTACCGCCACGCGCACCGCCTACGAGATGCTTCATCGCAGCATTCCGAAGGCTCTTGCTGAAGCATCTGCGCAAGGAACGTTGGACTTGTAAGCAGCCCAAACAGCCGATACACTTATAACATTTTAACATCTGCGGACGTTGTAACGTTCGCATTTTCTTTATAAATTCACTAACGGTGATGTGGATGTGTTAATTGGAGGCATGATGCATCTTAAAACAACTCTTTCCGTACTCGCAATCGCGGCGGTAGCAACTATGGCAAAAGACTATTCTGGCGCAGAACTCTACACCAACGAAACCTGGATGTACGGTAAGTTTGAAGCCCGTATGCAGATGGCCGCAGGCTCTGGTACGGTAAGTTCCATGTTCCTCTATCACAACGACTCCTATTTGGGTGGCAATGAACCCTGGGTCGAAGTGGATATCGAAATTTTGGGCAAGAACCCAAGCAGCTTCCAGTCAAACATCATTACAGGATATGGTGAGGGTGATGGACAACCGAACCGCAAAATTACAAGCGAACAGCACCACCCCATCAACCCTGCTTCAAACGCCTCATTCCATACTTACGGATTAGAATGGACACCGAATTATGTCGCATGGACTCTTGACGGCCAGGTCGTTCGTAAAACGGTTAAGGGACAGGAAAGCGGCTGCAAAACCGAAAAAGGCGGTCAACAACAGAGCTACTGCAACCAGGTGGAAGACCTCGGCAAGAAGCCCCAGGGTCTTCGTTTCAACCTCTGGTCTCATGAAGACGCAGGTTGGGTAGGCCAGTGGAACGACAATATCCTCCCCGTTTATCAGTTCATCAACTGGGTCAAGGTTTACGAATATAAGCCGGGACAGGGCGACAACGGAACAGACTTCAAACTTCAGTGGACAGACGATTTCCAGACATTCGATTCAAAGCGTTGGAACTTGGGTGACTGGACCTTCGATGGCAACCGCGTCGACATCAGCCCGAGCAACGTCTATACGAAGAATGGCATGGCCATCATCGCCTTGACCAAGAAAGGTCAGGAAGGTTTCAACGGACAGGTTCCTCAAGATCCCGAAGGCGACGCAATGCTCAGCGGATCTTCGCAGCAGTCTTCCAGCAGCGAACAATCTAACCCGACTAGCTCTAGCAGCGAATTCAACCAGTTCAGCTCTAGCAGCAATACACAAGGCATTCTTCAGAACCGCGCCAAGCTTCAGAACAAGGAAACCCGCAGAACAGTCAATGCCAAGGGCGCTCGCGTGAACCCGAACAGCAAGGCCAACTACCAGGTAGACTTTACCTTCTAATTCATCCAACCCCAAACAACCCCGGCCCGCATAGGAACCTCCCCTGTGCGGGTCTTTTTATTTAATGACCGCGCGAGCTGCAAACAAGTCGGTTCTTCCCATTGGCTCGCGCTCTCGCGACCGCCCCAGCTTAACGCTTGGGGCTTTGTCGCTCACAGTTTTTATTATTTTTCGGACATGAAACAGCGGATTATCAAGGCTTTGCTCGATATGAACCTCGCCGAGGGCGACCGACTCCCATCGGTGCGTTCCATGATCAAGAGCTTCGGAGCTTCGTCGGGCACGGTGCAGGCGGCGCTCGCCGAGCTGGAATCCGTTGGAAAAATTTGCAAAATCCAGGGAAAGGGCTGCTTCTGGGGCACATCTCCCCTACGGACCAAGGTACCCTACGTTCACGAGACCGTCTCCGAAAAGCTCGCCAAGGCATTCGAGCGCGACTTTGCGCAAGGCTACCTGAAACCCTCGCAACCGCTTCCACTTTCCAAGGAACTCTCCGCACGCTACAACGTGTCGCAGGGAACACTCCGCAAGTTCCTGGAAGAAAAGGTCGCCCGCAATATCCTGAAAAAGGAAGGACGCCAGTACCTTTTCTACCGCAAGCAGCAAAAGAAGGACGACGCGCCTCTCAGCGAACTCATCTTCGTCACTCGCTGTAACAGCTGGGGCGGATTCAGCGCCGAAAGTGAACGCGAGCTGGACTTCTTGCGACTGATTTACAAGACCGCAGGTAAGAACCATTATAAGCTGACCCTGTTCGGCATCAACGACGCCTCGGGCAAGCTCATTGACCGCAGCGGCAAGCCATGCAAGCTATCGGAACACCCGAACGCCGTGGGAGCCGTGCTTTCGACGCTCTTGGTACAGAACTTCAGGCCGCTCCTGACATTCTTCGCCGACGCCAAATTCCCCGTGGCCGTATGGTGGGAACACCCCATCGATGCCGTTCCCCGCAGCTTCTTGCGCAAGGACAACTGGATTTTCTTCAACTCCACCTTCGGCAAGACCCCCGGCAAAGAAATCGGCCGCTACTTGCTGGGCCTCGGCGTGACCGAAGTCGGATATTTTTCGCCGTACCACAACAGTTCCTGGTCCAAGGACCGCCTCACCGGTCTCGAAGAATCAGGACTCGTGGTGCACCCCTACGTGGATGCAGAATTCGCAAGCCCCTGGGATTACAAACAAATTGCCCGTAAGAAAGTCGAAAAGCTCTCCGTGGAAATCATGGCGCGCACTCTCGAAAAAGAGAAGCTAAAGACGCTCGCCGAACGCGCCCTAGAATTCCAGGCGAAAAACGGCAACAACATGCCCTGGATTTGCGTGAACGACGAAGTCGCGGGAATCTTCATGGAAATGGTCGAAGAAAACAACATGGAAATCCCCGAGCCAAACATCGGGCCGACCTACATCGCCTTCGACAACTCCATGGAAAGCTACCTGCTGCGCATTCCCTCTTACGACTTCAACACCGACGCGCTCGTGGAGCAAATCTTCTACTATATCAGCAGTCCCTCGGCATTCGACGGCATCAAAAAAATCCACCACATCCTCGGGAACGTGGTGGAGAAATAAGTCTTAAGGTCGCAAGCGTTTTGCCGCGACATTCACCTAGCTACTTGTTTTTATTAACAATCAGGGTCTTGGCCTTGAAGGTCTTCTTGTCAATCCACTTGACCATCAGGGAGACCTTGTTGTCCTTGTCGAGGGCGGCCCAGTACTTTTTGAGCGTGTCTTCGGCATTGTCGAAAATCGGCATCAGCTTCGGGAATCCGTTGAAAGACGGAATCGGGCTGCCATCAGTTTCGTAGGTGCTGATGAAGTGGCCGAGACCGGGCAAAGCCTTCTCGTATTCAAACGTCATGCGTTCGCAGCCGGCGTCTTCGCAGTTATTACGGCTCTTGAGAATGGAGAGCTTGTAAACGGCGGGCTGGGCATTCTTGTAGTGGATACCGGAAATACGCGGCGTGAAATTCGGAGCATCGTCTTCGTACTGGCGCGTAGCGAGAGCGCTTTCGAAGGTACCGCCGAGCTTGATGGCGTCGTAAATCGTGTCGGTCTGGTCGCCGTTCGTGATAATCTGGACGTCGGCCGTGTGGCGTGCCGGGTAGTAGATAATCAGGTGCGGGTCCGTGAGCTTGGATTCGTCGAAGGCCTTGGTCTTCATGAAGCCGGTCTTGGCTTCGATTTCGAAAACGCGGTTACGGCTATTCACGCTACGGCCCATAATCCAGTAGACCTGCACGTAGGACTTGCCGTCGGCACTTTCGCCGAGAACAATTCCACGTCCAGGATAAGGGTTATTGGAGAGGGCCTTGAAATTCTGTTTTGCTTCGTCTGTGTACTTCATGGCCCCAAATATAGCAAAGATATCACAATGTATCGGGAGCCTTTTCGGGGGCTGGGCCCGGAATTACATCAAAGACATTTCCTTTGAATTCGAAGTAATTGATATCCTTTTCTGAAGCCGGAAGGTCAAACGTATAATATGCGTAGCATATCCAATTCAGAGAAAATACGGAATCACTATCCGGCACGATTCGCAGGGTATCCCCCACGCGCTCAATCTGCACTTCGTCGTTATGGTATTCAAAGTCCACGTCTATGTCCGGAATAACAATCTGGTAACCGACATTTTCCGTATTCGTCAAGTAGGCTTTGTTACCGGCATTGGCGTTGTTCATGCTGCAGGGACCCGTATTAGCAACGGCGGTCTTGACAGCATCTTTTCTGCCAATAGCACTATTGGTAACGCCGCTATTGGGGATAGCCGAATCCTGCCCTCTGGCATTCGTGCTGGATTCGTTCCCGCAGGCAATAAACATAAGTGACAGCATGGCTGTACATGCAATGATTTTTTTCATATCATTATCCTCCTATAAATGAAGTCCTTGAATGAATGCCTTATTCCGCATCGACAATGTCCATGATTTCCGGCGTAAGAAATCCATTACCGTTATCAAAGTAGAGTAATGTCGCATGGGTGTAGGCCTCATCGTTATCTACGGCGAAATCAATCCTGGACTTGCAAATACACCTCTGTGCATTCGTATAATCGTATTTCGCCTTTACAACAACCGTATCTCCCAAAACGTGGACATTAAGGGTGTCAATTTCAATACCACATGTGAGCGAAATGTTTTCAATGGTAAAGGTTGTCCGATCGGTACCGACATACCTGTAAGTAAACGGAGGAATCCTTTCTCCACGGGAAACAACCAAGGTGTCATCCATTATGCGTTCGTTTTGACATTGGACATTGGCATCTATAATGCCAATGTCCAACGAACTCGAACTAGATACGTCCGCAACATCGTTCGACGAGTCACTACTCAACGGATTCAATGCGTTAGTGTTTTCCGCCATGGTATTGGGATCCACCGATCCTCCACCGGAACACGCAATCACAAGTATCAAAAACAGAGAACCTGAGACAAGAGCAAATCTTATCCGTAAACGGGAAAAACTGGAAATTAATTCGACAAACTTGGTTTGAATCTTTGTATTCGTTAGCAATGGATAGAATTTTCTTGCCACAGGCTTCTAGCTCGTCGACAATTCTTCGGCTCGCTTCTTCGTTCACGCCAAGCGTAAGCCCGCTAAAATAACGTTCGTCTGGAGAATAGCGTTCTACTGCGCGAGCTGCCATGTTCGCCATTTCTTTGTGCATGGTACGAATGGCTATGGGCAAAGCCTCTTTAGAACCGATAACGTTCTGTTCTGTTTGCGAATAGACCTTGTCTCCGTCTTTTTTCAGGAATCCTGCCTTAACCAAGAAATTCAAGATATCGCGCACTTCTTCGGCAGATACATGCTCCTTGCATTCTTCGGCAAGATCACGTGGGTTGGCTCCAGGCATCATCGGGGCAAGTTCCCTGAGTACGGGGTACTTCCAGGATTCATAATACTGGAATGCTTCGCAGTCAACGACACGCATGCTATGTTCCACCGCAATCTTCTGCATTTCAAGAAGTGCAGCTTTCTTGATAGAATCTTTTTTGGCGTTGCAGAACGTTACCATTTCGTGGAAGTAATCTTTTTCAAAACCGACAAGTCCCAAGGCTTTCGCGACATTTTCGATTTTTGGCTTGCCCAACCTGCTTTCGCCCTGGCAGACAAGCTTCAAGAAGTTCGGCGAAGTAAAGCCGGCACTCTTGCAGAACTCTCGCCACGAGAACGCACCCAAGCGTTTGCGCTCGTCGTAGTAATCCTGTATATACAGGCGATAGTCCTTATATTCGAGTATCGATTTCATGTTTATTAATATACCTTTTCTCTAATTTAAAATCAATGTAATTCTATACAAAAATTACAATTTTACATGAAAATTCACATATTTTACAGCCACTTTTTAAGTGAGAAATTAAAATACTATACAGTCTGTATAGTATTAAAAAAGCCGCTATAAAAGCGGCTGAAATTTGATTGATCCGTAGAATCATCGCTTCGGATTGTAATTGTTCATTAAGACCATCGCAACGGCAACACAGAGCATCACGACGCTACCGACAATGACTTGCTGGCGGTGGTTGTATTCGCGCTTAACGTAGGTCGGATTTTCTTCGTTAAGTTCCTGGAGCGTCGGGCCCTGATCAATCTTGGTTGAGTCGACGCCGTAAAGTTCAGCAGCTTCGGCGTCGGTCATGTTCAGCGTGCTCACGTAAGCGCTGTCATACTTATCGAGCTTGTCTGCGCCAAAAGACGCCCCTGCAAACAGGAGCGCAATAAGCACAACAAGAACGAACTTACTCATTATTCCTTCGCGAGCTTATCGAGGATCTGGTTCACGAGGCCCGGGTTAGCCTTGCCGCCGGACTTACGCATGGTCATACCCACGAGGAAGCCCTTGAGTGCCACCTTGCCCGCCTTGAATTCGGCGAACTGGGCAGCGTTTTCGGCACACACGGCACGGACCACTTCTTCGATGGCACCGGTGTCGGTCACCTGCACGAGGCCCTTTTCCTTCACGATAGCTTCAGGATCCTTGC
>Ga0310695_10015530_pt1 | contig 10125 bp, 9 predicted proteins | sample RumenRJG_04DNA_FD_203882 | JGI IMG/M metagenome (GOLD analysis project Ga0310695, IMG submission 203882) | Bovine rumen microbial communities from Lethbridge, Alberta, Canada - RJG_04 (v2) (version 2) | ecosystem: Host-associated > Mammals > Digestive system > Stomach > Rumen | place: Canada... | reverse complement strand
GCAGGCAGGACGAAAGCGGATTCACCTTGTTTTCGCGGTAGAGCGCCATCATCTCCTGCTGTAGACGCTGCGGATTGTCCTTGAATTCCGCCTGTATCTCCTTCATGCGCGGCTGCAGCTCCTGCATCTTCTTCATGCCGACGGTGGACTTGTGGCTGAGAGGCCAGAAGACGAGCCTGACAAGAATCGTAAGCAAGATGATGGCGACGCCGTAGTTTGGAACGAACGAATGGAAGAAGTTGAGCACCCACACGAGCGGATAGCAGATCACCCTCCACATGCCGAATTCCATGACGTCCTTCATCCCGAGATCCCAAAGCAGAGCCTGCTTCTTCGGGCCGACGTAGAACATCATCTCCACGCCGCCGGGGGCATCGAAATGCGCACGGGCCGAAATGCTCCCGGGCCTGTATTGGGCCGCGTTCATATCTCTTTCCACATCTGCGGAAAAACCTGAAAAAAGCAAGCTTTTCTTTTCTCCCGTTCCCTGCACTCCGGCGATTGCGGACACGAAGAAACGGTTTTTCAATGCAACCCACTTCTGAGGGGCCGTATAGTCGACGGAAGACATCGCCGGCATTCCGGCCGCGGAGCGCGAGCCTGAACAACCGCCGGAAACGCCGCCGGCGAGGAAACCCTTGAGCGGCGAGTCGCCTTCGCAGTGGTGGACGACACGCCCGGCCGAGGCGTCTTCGACCCAACTGTCCACCGAAAGCATGCCGTCGGCGCCGGATTCGATCGCCATGGCTCCGAGCGACACGGACGTGCGACCTGCGGGAAGCCCTTCGTCGTTGAATTTCACGATGTAGTTTTTCTCAAGCGTCACCTTGCGCACGACGCCGCCGGCCGAAACGAAAACGACCTCCGAAGGTCCTGAGGACTTGACCGAATAGACTGCGGGCGGCTCTGCCGCGGCAGCGGAAATCGAACCGAGAGGTGATGAAGAGAAATCGAGCTCGACGGGCGGATTGTCCTGCTCGCTTCCGCCTCCCGGATCGCGGCGGAACTGCTTCAGGACGGCCTTTTTCACGGCACCGCCCCACGTGGTAAGCTCGAGTTTGAGCTCGTCGTTCTCGAGCGTCAGGATTTTTTCCGGCTCGGACGGCGTCTTGGCCCGCTCACGCTCCGCGGCAGCAGCGGTCTTCGCGGCGGCCTGAGCCGGGACAACTGCCTCCTGGGACGGCTTTCGGGCGGTCTGAGCGGCGACGGCGGCGGCACGGCGGCTTTGCTCCTTCGCCCTGTTAGCTTTCGGCATTTCCACAAAGAGATACCATGCGAAAATCGCGCCGAGCACGATTGAAATTATCTTTTCAGTCTTGTTCATCTTGTTTTTTCTTTCAATTGTTTCTCCAGCGTCCTTTGGGCGGCACCGGATCGAATCCGCTTTTGCCGAAAGGACGGCATCTCAGAATTCTTGCGATTCCGAGCAAAGTTCCCTTCAACGCGCCGTGCGTTTTCAGAGCATCGATCATATATTCGGAGCACGAAGGCTCGAAGCGGCAGCATCCGCCCATAAGCGGAGAGAGTGCAACCTGATAGGCGCGCACCGCAAGAATGAGAGGCCTGGCGAAAAAAGGCGTGCCGTCAGCCACGGGCGAACACCCTTCTCATATCATCCATCACGTCAGGGCATTTCTTCCCTTTTATGGCAAAACGCGCGGAAAAAACCCAATCGGTCCCTTCCGGGACCTCCCCCTGCTTCTCAAGAAGCCGGAACGCCTCGCGCATGAGCCTCTTTGCCCTGTTGCGCCTGCAGGCGTCATGGAAAGTCTTTTTCGAAACGACGACGCCGGCCTTGCGGTCGGCGTCGCTCGATTCGAGACGCCACGCAGCCAGAACGCGCCCCTTGACCGGACGCCCCAGGTCGAAGACTCTCTTGTACTTCGCGCCGGGAAGCCGCGTGGACATTTTGATCAAACCTGCGTAAGACGCTTGCGGCCCTTGGCGCGACGGCGGGCGAGAACCTTGCGCCCTCCCTTGGTCGCTTTACGGGCGCGGTAACCGATTTTCCGTTTCCGCTTGATCTTCGACGGCTGCCATGTCATTTTCATTATTCTGTTTCTCCTTGATTGTCAAATGTTCGTATATTTTACCAAAATTTCGTAGTTTCTTCAACCCCAAGTTTGCCATCGCTACTTCCAAGAAATTACAAATAAAGCGGGAGCACGGTTGCGCCGTTTATGACCGCAATTTACAAAGGCATCCAAGCAAGCAGCAAGCAAAGCCAATGCGCCGCGCTTCGTGATCACGCGATAACGCCATAATTGCGCAACTCGCTAACCCATTACATCACGCGGCCGTCGGGCTCTATGTGCACGACCGCATCGGTCACGCCGACGCCGGAGGCCGTGAGCGCGTCGGAGACGGCATGGCCTATGGCATGCCCTTCGGCGACAGACAGCCTACCGTCTACGTGGACGTGCAGGTCGGCCGCCAACGCGCCGCCATAGCGGCGGACGCGGACCTTGTGCACCGCCACCACTCCCGGCACGGCGCGCGCGATTCCCGCGACCTCGCCGGCCTTGTCGTCGATGTCCGCGTCGACGAGCTCCTGCAGAGCGGGTTTTGCGATTTTCCAGGCCACGCGGACGATGAAAAGCGAGACGACCAGCGCGCCCGCCGCGTCCATCCAAGTGAGGCACGGCAGGAAGTGCGCGGCCGTGACCGCTACCGCGACCGGAACGGAGCTGATCGCGTCCGACCTGTGGTGCCAGGCGTTGGCCTCCAGCGCCTGCGAGTTGACGGACCGCGCGACACGGCGCGTACACCTGAAAATCCACTCCTTGGCAAAGATCGAGACGAGCGCGCAGTAGAGCGCCGGCAGGCCGGGGACAGAAGTCTCGCCTGCGAGAAACGACTTGACGGCGTGAGAGCCGAGTCCGTAGGCGACGACCGCAAGAGCGAGGGCGATGAACAGCGTAACAAGCGCCTCTATCTTCCCGTGCCCGTACGGATGCTCCTCGTCGGCCGGCGCGGTCCAATAGCGCACTCCAAGCACTACGGAGACGTCGGTCAGGAGGTCGGAAAGCGAATGGACGGCGTCGGCGAGGAGCGCCTGAGACGCGAATGCTAGGCCGGCGAACCCCTTCAGCGCCGCGACAGCGACGTTGACCGCCATGCCGGCGTATGCGATCTGGCGCACCTTACCGATCATGTTACTATCCTGCGACATGCACCTCCACCATCTTCACCAGCTCGGCGCAAACGCGCCTTTTTGTTTGGACACAATATTTACATCTCGAACTTCTCGATCTTCATTTCGCCGCAATCGTTGAGGATAGCGACGTTCTTCACGAACGGCCCGGAAGCAGAGTGTGCCGCGAGCGCAGCCTCGTCGCGCCAGGTCTCGCAGATGAGGAGGATGCCGGGACGCGTCGCGGAAGCGAAAACGTCGTATGCGATGCAGCCGTCCTGCTTGAGCGAGGCGGCGGTCAGTTCCTTGGCGGCGGCAAGAGCGTCGTCGAGGCGGCCTTCCTTGGTCGCTAGAAAACAGTTGATCCGTATCATTTCATTTTTCCTTTCTTTTTCTGTTTTTATCCGCAAAGCACACAAAGATCACAAAGCACTTAACTGCCTTTGCGCCCGCGCAGCCATTTCCGGGTCAAGTCGAGAATCGGCCCCATCAGCATGACAGCATCGTGTTTTATCGGCGCACATTATATCATCAGACGTCTAATCATGTCAAGGAGCTAAACGCTCCGGAAAAAAACAAAACTTTTTTGTCTTTTCACGTTTTTTCGAAAAAAATATGATATAATATGCGACATGTCAAACAAGGAATACTTTAGCAACTGCTGGTGGCGTCGCTGCGGATTCGGTCTCGCAGCGCGCTTCGCGGCATAGTCGCTGAAGTATCCGCCAGCAGGGAAATCCAGGGCCGAATCTCGAAGAAACGAGACTCGGCCCGATTTTTTTTACACGCGAACAAACAACCACCAAAAAGGAAACAAATGAACGACCAGCTGATGAAAACCGATGAAGAAATCGCCCGCCTCTTCAAGCAGAGGATGGACATCTCGCTCGCCGAAGCGCAGTCGGCGAGCGAAAGAGGCGATCGAGTATGCGACGGCGAACAGGAAAGAGAGAGCGTTTCCCACGCGCTCGAAATCGCAGGCGACGGGCTCGGCCGCGAGATGAAAACTCTCTTCTCCACGATGATTGAACTTTCCAAAGCGCGAATCCGCGCAAACGTGCGCGGCCCGTCGCCGCTCGTATCCACTATAACAGCGGCCGCACAGAAGTCGAAACCGCTGCCGCAGAGGGCCTTCGTGGCCTGTCAGGGAACCGACGGCTCGTATGCCGCGGCCGCCACGGCCCTCATGTTCGCCGCTCCCACCATCGTCTTCCTCCGCGATTTCGAAAGCGTCTTCGAAATGGTGGAAAAAGGAGTATGCCCGTACGGCGTTCTGCCGATTGAAAATTCATCTGCCGGTTCGGTGGCGCAGGTCTACGATCTCATGGTGAAACACCATTTCCACATCGTCCGGTCGCAACGCGTCAAAGTCAACCATGTCCTGCTCGGACGGCGCGGCGCGTCCCTCGCCGGAATAAAGGAAGTGGCCAGCCATCCTCACGCGCTGGCGCAATGCCGAGACTTTCTCAAGGCCATGCCGGGCGTGAAAACCGTCCCCGCGCCCAACACGGCGACGGCGGCGCGCGATCTCGCGGAGAAAGGCACTGCAGAGCAGGCGGTCATCGCTTCACGCGCGTGCGCCGGAATATACGATCTCGACATTCTTGCCGAAAACGTCTCGGACAACACCTTCAACTACACGCGCTTCATCTGCATCTCGCGCGAAATAGAAATAACGCCGGACGCCGACAAATTCGGCATAATGCTCACCCTTCCGCACCGCCCTGGATCGCTCAGCTCCATTCTCGCCAAATTCGCGGCGGCCGGGGTGAATCTCACCAAACTCGAATCGCGCCCGATCCCCGGCATGGATTTCGAATTCCGCTTCACGTTCGAATTCGAATCGTCCGCATCGGGCACGGCTGCGCTGGCCCTTCTCTCGGAGCTTTCGCAGGACCCTGAAATAGAAGCCCTCCAGTTTCTCGGTGCCTACGCCTGAAAACAACATAAAAAGGAGCCGGAAAAATGAAAATCCTGACAGAAGACGAATTCGCGCGCCGCACCGCCTCGGGGCGAAGAACGCCGGTATTCAAGGAATTCCTCGCAGACAGGGAAACTCCCGTCGCCGCGCTTTCGCGCCTGCGGGAAGACGAAGAGGCCGTACTTCTCGAAAGCGTATCTGGCGGAGAGGCGAGGGGACGATACTCGTTTCTCGCGGTCGAACCGTCGGGACGGATAGCAGGGAAAGACGCGCTCGAGCGCATCGACGCCCTTTTTGCTGCGAACGAGTTCGTCCCCGCCCCGGAGCTTCCGCCCTTCCAGGGCGGCGCGGCAGGATACATCGCATACGACGCGGCCGGGATTTTCGAACCCAAACTCGCCAACAAGGTGAAATGCGAAAGCGGCACGCCGCCTATGGACTTTCTCGTCTGCGAAAAATTCCTCGTTTTCGACGATGTGCGCGGAACGGTCACCATTGCCGTCGTCAAGGGAGAGGGCGGCTACGGCGAAGCCATGGCCGAAATAGAGCGGCTGTGCAGAAAACTCCTGAGCGCCGAATCGATCGCCGAAACCGTCAGACGCAATGGCGAAGCGGAGCGTTCCGCCGGCGGGGCCGTCCTCGTCCCGGAAATGTCGAAAGACGAGTTCCGCGCAATGGTATCGCAGTGCAAAGACGCGATAGCCGCGGGCGAGGCGATACAGATCGTGCCGTCGCAGAAATTCTCCGGCGTCACGCGCTCTTCCGACCTTTCGCTCTACAGGGCGCTCAGGACCATCAACCCCTCTCCGTACGAATTCTTCATGCGGATAGGCCGGAAAACGCTCATAGGGTCTTCTCCAGAAGAACTCGTGAAGCTCGAAGGACGCGTCATGGAAACATCGCCCATCGCCGGCACGCGGCCTCGCGGGAAAACAGCGGCCGAGGACGCCGCGCTCGAAAGAGAACTCAAAAGCGACGAAAAGGAAAACGCCGAGCACGTGATGCTCGTAGATCTGGGCCGCAACGATCTCGGCAGAGTCGCAGAGACGGGAAGCGTCAAAGTGGAATCTTTCGCACGCGTCGAAAAATTCTCCCATGTCATGCATCTGGTCAGTTCCGTCAAAGGGACGCTCGCGGAAAATCACACGCCGTCTGATCTCGTGAAGGCGGTGTTCCCCGCAGGCACCCTTTCCGGCGCGCCGAAAATCCGCGCGATGGAGATAATCGCCGAGATCGAAAAATCTCCGCGCGGAATATACGGAGGTGCGGCCGGATACTTCTCGTTCACCGGAGGAATGGATTTCGCCATAGCCATACGCACGCTGGTGAAAGAAGGAAAATCGGTGACGATGCGCGCCGGAGCGGGCATAACCGCCGATTCCGACCCCGACAGGGAATACGACGAAACGATCAACAAATCGAAAGCCGTGTTCGAAGCCTTGAAAGAAGCGGAGGAACTGCAATGATACTGGTGATAGACAACTACGATTCGTTCACTTACAACATCGTGCACGCCATCGCCTCGTTCGGCGCGGAAGTCAAAACCGTGCGCAACGACAAAGCGGATGTGGGCGCCCTGCTGGCGATGAAGCCGGAAGCCGTCGTGATCTCGCCAGGCCCAGGGAATCCGGACAGCGCGGGCGTCACGCTCGATGCGATCAGGGCGTTCGCCGGGAAAACGCCGATTTTCGGCATATGCCTGGGCCACCAGGCGATCGCGCAGGCGTTCGGCGGAAAAATCGTCAGGGCGAAGAAGATAATGCACGGAAAGACAAGCCGCCTGCGGCATGACGGGAAAGGCGTGTTCGCCGGCGTAGAACAGGGGTTTGCCGCGATGCGCTACCATTCTCTCGCCGTCGACCGCGCCTCTCTGCCGGACGAACTCGCCGTCACCGCGGAAAGCGAAGACGGAGAAATAATGGGCCTGCGGCACAAAACGCTCGCGATAGAATCCGTGCAGTACCATCCTGAATCGGTGGGCACGCAGGAAGGGATGCGCCAGATCGCCAACATAGTGGAGTTCGCGACCGGCAGACGAACGCGCAAGACGATGCCGCGCACCGTGCGCCGGGCCGTGACCATGCGCGCGCTCGACGGTGCGACACCGGACGAAAACGAAGCCGAAGGATTTTTCTCTTCGATACTCGAAGGAGAGGTCGAAGAAAGCGAACTCGCGGCATTCCTGACGGCAATCGCGAAAAACCCCGTCACCCCGGAAGAACTCGCCGGTGCTGCGAGAGCCATGCGGGAAGCGGCAGTGAAAATAGATCTCGGCGGGCTCGACCCGGTAGACATAGTCGGAACGGGCGCCGACGGATCCAACTCGTTCAACGTTTCGACATGCGCGGCATTCATCGCCGCAGGAGCCGGCGTGACGGTGGCGAAACACGGCAACGTCGCGTCCACTTCGCAGTGCGGCTCGGCCGACGTCCTCGCCGCGCTCGGGATAAATCTCGGCGCCGGAGCGGAGAAGACGGCCGAATGCATAAAACGGACGGGAGTAGGCTTCCTGTTCGCGAAAAACCTGCATCCGGCGATGAAATTCGCCGCCGGCGTGAGACGCATGCTCGGCTTCAGGACGCTCTTCAACCTCATCGGGCCTCTCACGAACCCGGCATCGGTCAGGCGGCATGTCATCGGCGTGCCGCAGGAAAAACTCGCCATAACCATGGCCAACGCCCTCAAACTTCTCGGTTCGACGCGCGCGATAGTCGTCACCGGGGCCGGCGGTCTCGACGAAATAAGCCCGGACGGCTTCACTTTCGTGTCGTCGCTCGAAAACGGCTCGGTGAAAAACACGCTTCTCGACGCCGGAGGCGCATACGGGAAGCGTTTTCCGAATTCGGCGATAAGGGGCGCGGACAGCGCGGCCAACGCCGAAAAGCTCCTTGCCGTCCTGGACGGCAAAGAAACGGGAGCGTGCCGCGCGGCGGCGATAGAAAACGCCGCGGCCGCGATAATCGCAGGCGGCATCACCGGAGACTACTCCGCAGCCCTCGCCCTTGCCGGGGAATCGATAGACTCCGGGCGCGCCGCAGCAAAGCTCGCAGCCATGAAGGAGGCGCTCAAATGAAAGGCGTGCTCGAAGAACTGGTGCACATGCGTCGGACCGATGCAGAAAAACGCGCATCCGCCGTGTCTATCGGCGAAATCATGCGTCTGGCGGAGAAAGCCCCCCCGCCGCGCGACTTCGCCGGAGCTCTGACGGGAAAAGGCAGAAGAATAATAGCGGAACTCAAAAAGGCGAGCCCGAGCGAGGGCCTGATACGAGAAGACTTCCGCCCCGAAGAACTCGCGCGCGAACTCGAAGAGGCGGGGGCGGCCGCGCTCTCGGTCCTCTGCGAGCCGCACCGTTTTCTCGGAAGCGGCGACTATCTCAAACGCGTGCGCAAGACGTGCTCGCTCCCTCTCCTCTGGAAGGATTTCGTCACGACGCCGTACCAGATCGCGGAAGCGCGCGCGGCGGGAGCGGACGCGGTGCTTCTCATCGCAGCCGCGCTCGGCGCAGGCGAACTCGCCTCTCTTCTCGCCTTTGCGGAAAAAACGGGAATCGCGGCGCTCGTGGAAACGCATTCGGAAGACGAAATCGCCACGGCCGCAGCCGCAGGCGCCGATATCGTCGGAGTAAACTGCCGCGATCTCGGAAATTTCAGCACCGACACGGAGCTCTTCGGGCGCCTGACGGCGGCGATACCGGGAAACTGCATCCGCGTGGCTGAATCGGGCATGCATTCGCCCGAAGACATCGCACGGGCCGAAGCGGCCGGAGCCGACGCGTTTCTCGTCGGGACGGCGCTTATGAAAAGCGCCTCTCCAGGCGAAAAACTCAAATGCCTGCTGCGCGGAAACTGACATGCCGGAAACGGCACGGAAAAACAAAGGAAACACCATGAAAAAACATTACGGACAATACGGCGGGCAATATGTGGCCGAAACGCTCGTCGCTCCGCTGAAAGAGCTCGAGGCGGCATATGTCGAAGCGAAAGCCGACCCTGCGTTCCAGCGGGAATTCGGCGAAATCCTCCGCGAGTACGTGGGGCGCGAAAGCCCGCTCACATACGCCAGGCGGCTGTCCGAACATCTCGGAGGCGCGAAGATACTGCTCAAACGCGAAGACCTGAACCATACGGGCGCGCACAAGATAAACAACACTGTTGGGCAGGCTCTTCTCGCGCGGAGGATGGGCAAGAAGCGGCTCATCGCCGAAACCGGAGCCGGGATGCACGGAGTCGCCACGGCGACTGTCGCCGCGCTCTTCGGGATGCCGTGCGACGTCTACATGGGGGCGATCGACGTAGAAAGGCAGTCGCCGAACGTAGAGAGAATGAAAATGCTCGGCGCACGCATCCATGCCGTAAGCGAAGGGAGCGCGACGCTCAAAGACGCCATGAACGAAGCCCTGCGCGACTGGGTGTCGAACTGCGACGACACCTTCTACGTGATCGGCACCGCCGCCGGGCCGGCCCCATATCCGGAAATGGTCAAAGATTTCCAGAGCGTGATAGGGGCTGAAGCCAGGCGCCAGTGCCTCGAGAGATTCTCCCGTCTCCCCGACGAAGCGATCGCCTGTGTCGGCGGAGGATCCAACGCCATAGGCCTTTTCGCCGGTTTCATGGGCGACAAAGAAGTGAAACTCGTAGGCGTCGAGGCAGGCGGGAAAGGGCTCGAGAGCGGTGAACACGCCGCTTCCATAAACGGCGGACGCCCGGGCGTGCTGCACGGGGCGAAGACGATGCTTCTCGAAACGGCCGACGGCAACATACTCGACACCTACTCCGTGTCGGCCGGCCTCGACTATCCCGGGGTGGGGCCGGAACACTGCTTCCTGCACGACACGGGCCGCGCCGAATACACCGTGATAACAGACGACGAAGCGATCGCCGCATTCGACATGCTGTGCAGGTTCGAAGGGATAATTCCGGCGCTCGAATCGAGCCATGCGGTAGCCGAAGCAATCAAGCGCGCGCCAAGCCTCGGGAAAGACGGCATCATCCTCGTGAATCTCTCTGGACGCGGAGACAAAGACATGCAGAGCGTGACGCTGTACAAAGAAAGGAATTCGATATGAAAC
>Ga0310695_10015528_pt1 | contig 10126 bp, 5 predicted proteins | sample RumenRJG_04DNA_FD_203882 | JGI IMG/M metagenome (GOLD analysis project Ga0310695, IMG submission 203882) | Bovine rumen microbial communities from Lethbridge, Alberta, Canada - RJG_04 (v2) (version 2) | ecosystem: Host-associated > Mammals > Digestive system > Stomach > Rumen | place: Canada... | reverse complement strand
CGCGCAGCTCTGGATGATGATCTTGGAGATCATCATGAACAGCGCCGCCGGAACGCCCTTTCCGCTGACGTCCGCTATGACCATGCACAGGTGATCGTCATCGATCAGGAAGAAATCATAGAAATCGCCGCCGACCTCTCTGGCAGGATCCATCGTCGCGTAGATATCGAATTCGCTCCGCTCCGGGAAGGCCGGGAAGATGCTCGGGAGCATGCTCTCCTGGATCTGATTGGCCATGTGCAGCTCCGTGCTGATCCGCTCCTTCTCCGCGGTGACGGTTTTCACTTCATCCACATACAGCACTGTCCTGTGAGAAAGTTTGGCAAAAGATTCCGCAAGTACTTCGATCTCATCCCCTGTGCGGAACTCATCTTCCATCTTGAATTCCAGATTTGTACTGCTAAGAGACGCAATTCGCTTTGTGATCGTATTTAAGGGTTTGACGATTTTCTTACCCAATGCAATTGCCGACCCGATCGTTACGGTCATCACGATCAGCAGCAGAACGGCCACAGTCCTTCGCGAGACCGCCATTTTGCTCAAATACGTGTCTGCGGTCTCCTGCTGGATCTGCTGATAGTTGTCGAGCATCAACTTGGTCGGCCGGTCCGTCACTTCCTGACTGAACACCGAGATCAGCGCCCATCCCACGGTCTTCATCGGTGCGCCGGTCATATAGTAAGTGCCGTCCTGAAGATTCACGAGCCGGACGTCCGTCTTTCCCTGCAGGGCGTCCTCCACCAGTGATGCCAGCTCCTCATTCGGGGACTGACGCAGGTCCGCAGCCTCTGAGGAGCGCACTACTTCGAGCTCCCCTTCTGTCTTGGGCGAAAACACCGCATGCCCGTTCTGATTGACAATACATATAAACCCGCCGTTCTCATCCGACGCCTGCACTCCCTCCTGCATGGCCGTGAGGAAGAGATCGGAGCCCACAACAGCCGCAAGTTCCCCGTCCACATAGACAGGCATAGCGCACACGATCCCGATATCGCCGGTAAAGGCGTCCACTTCCACATCCGTAAAGATCAGTTTGCCCTCTTTGACCGCCTGCTGATACCAGGGGCGCGTTCGGGGGTCATAGGAGATCAGTTCTCCGTTTTCGGAATATTTTGACGCGGAGCGGTCGTCCACCACGAGAAATGCGCCTTCCGGCAGTGCTATAAAACAGGAATTGGTCTCCTCGGAAGCGCCGAACATCGACACCATCATGTCTGTCATGTCGGCGGCGATTCCGATCCGCTGCGCCAGCGCATCGTCCATTTCAGTGCCCTCGGCCAGGATCAGCTGTGCTGTGATCTCGCCGTTTTTGGCCGGATCCGGCTCCTCGAAAGACGCGGGAGATACACTCTCCGGATCATTGTACAGTTTCTGGGCATACTGGGCGAGCATCTCAACGCGCGTCTGCAGACCGTGGAAGAATTCATCCACGAGCATGGATTCCGTCTCCGTATTGCGGTTCAGACTCAGCGTCACCACCTGATCCATGATCGAACCGGTGGTCTCCGCGATCGCATCCTTCTGCTTCCGGCTGCTCTCATTGCTCAGATCCGTCAGCATCTTGTTCTGATACAGGAACCCGCCCATGAACGCGAGCGCGGTGAGGAGCACCGTCACCAGGATCAGATTGAAAACTTTATTTTCGATTCCGCCGATCACAAGATTTCTGATCTTTTTCATGCCTTCACTTCTCCAGCTTCTTTCATCACACCCTGATCAATATGAAGCGTATAATCACAGATCTCCAGTGCTGCCCTTCGGTGCGTCACAATGATGCAGGTCTTGTCCCGCATCGCTGAGATATTCTGCAAGACCTTGGCTTCCGTCCGCTCATCCAGCGCACTGGTCGCCTCATCCAACAGAAGGATCGGCGCTTTCGTCAGCAGTGCCCTTGCGATCGCGACACGCTGCGCCTGCCCCTCGGAGAGACCGACGCCGCGCTCACCGAGCACCGCATCCAGTCCGATATCGGCTACGACCCGGTCCAGACATGCCGCGCGGACCGCCTGCCGGATCTCCTCATCCGTCGCCGAATCCGTAAACATGGTCAGGTTGTCACCCAATGTCCCCGAAAACAGTGTATTTCCCTGGGGAACATAGGCGAACAGCGTGCGCGTCCCTCTCGACGCCTGCAGCTCCTTGTCGCCGCATTTGAAGATCATCTGTCCTTTGGTCGGCTTGTAGATGCCCAGCAGCAGCTGGAAGAGCGAAGTCTTGCCGCCTCCGGAGATGCCCGTCAGCGCCATGAAGTCGCCCCTGTGAATAGTCCAGTTGACGCTCTGCAGCACTTCCTCCACGCCGTCGTCGTACTTGAACGTGATGTTGTCCATACGGATCTCGTCAAAAGATTCCGGCTTTTCGCCCTCTTCCTCGTCCGGAAGATCGGTCAGCTCCAGAAGTCTCTCCGCGGAAGAGGTCACGCCGTAGAGCTGGGAAGCGATGCTCACTGCGTTGGCGATCGGTCCCTGAATGCGCCCGATCAGCTGCAGCATAGCCGCCAGTGAGCCGTAGGTCAGGTTTCCTCTGTATATATTCATGCAGCCCCACAGCATGCAGAACAGCCATGAGAAGTCAAAAACCAGCCCCATGCTGTCATTCATGCGAAAGCTGAACATTCCCTGCCTGATCTGCTCTATGTGCAGGAAATCCTGATGCTTGAAGATCTGCTTCTGCGCCCTTTCCTCCGACACGCTCGACTTGATCAGCCGGATGTTTTCCAGTGTCTCCTGCATCGAGGCGTGCAGAGCGCCTTCCGCCTCCTGCATCCTCTTGTGGCGCTTTTTCATCGGGTTGCGGAACGCCACCACGAGGGCCAGTCCCAATACGCCGCCGATGATCAGCAGGATCACAAAATGCCAGTCCATGGCGATCAGGATCGCGGAGGCACCTATAAAGCTCACCACAATGCCGATCAGATTGGGAAGGATACTCATGATGCCGTTCTTGATCACCGACATATCCGAGAATACCCGGTTCACCAGCTCGCCGCTGTGGTATCCCTTGAGTCTGGGATACTCCTTGGCCAGGATCTCTTTTACCAGCATTCTCTGCAGAGACTGCTGCAGGTCTGCCGAAGCATGCACCCGCAGCCACGCGCGGGCAGCTGACAGCAGATGCTGTGCCAAAATAATCCCCACCAGGATCAGGCCGTACCTTGTCAGCTCACTCGATTTGGACGAGACTGCGCTGTCCACCAGCCCCTTCGTGGCCAGTGTGAATCCCAAAGAGCACACCGTCGCCACCACAGTGAGCAGGCAGACCAGAACCACCTTGATGTGAACGCATTTGGACCAGCGGACGACCGCCGCGATCCCCGGGCTGTGAAATATTGATGTTAGCTTTTTAATGTTTCCGGACATTCTCTCTCACTTCTGTGTTTATGTTCTGATTTAAATCGGTTCTGTTTAAATCGGCTTAATTCAAACCGGATTTATTCAATTCGGTTCTGTTCTAATCGGTTCTCGGTTCTGTTCAGATCGGCTCTATTTTGACCGGGAATCCCAGCCGATGAGCTTCTTGACTGCGCGCTTCGTGCGCCCTTTCGTTCTAATATAAAGGCGCCTGACCGGATACGCCGCGCACCATGCGTGCACATATCTCAGGTACTCCTCATCCGTGACTTTGTACTGCTTGCCGTCTCTGACGAACTCTGTGAGCACGCCGAGGACCGCGCTGTCCGGCACGATCTCGTCGCTGTACGTGTTGTCCCCGCGAATGAGATATGTCCCGTCGTCATTCACTTCGATCACCCTGTGCAGCACATAGCTCTTGCCCCGGCGATACAGCGCCACATCGTACTTTTTCAGGCGTTCCTTGACCGGCACGATGACCACCAGGTCTCTGTTCTGGTACAGCATCGGATTCATGCTGACGCCTTTGGTCTTATAGACCAGTTTCCCGTCTTTACTCAGGATCTCCTCAAAAGTGCTCATCCGTCACACTCCCTTATACTCCACGCAAAGCATTGTCAGATCGTCGAACTGCGGTTCATCCCCGATGAACGTCATAACCGCGTCGTTCATCGCCTCAAGGATCTCCTCCGGCTTTCCATTTTCCCGGCGCCGCAGGGCCTCCAGGATCCCCTGCACTCCGAACTGCTCCAAGCCGGAGTTTACGGCTTCCGTCAGTCCGTCCGTGTACACGAACAGCTTGGACCCGGGCGCCAAAGAAAGCGTGTAATCTCTGTATTTCACGCCGTCCATCGCTCCGATCACCAGCCCGTGCCTGTCTTTGTAGAGTTCAAAACTTCCTCCGGCCATCTTGAGCATCGGATACTCATGCCCGGCATTCGCCGCCGTCAGCCTGCCTGTCGAGATCTCCAGGATCCCCAGCCACACGGTCACGAACATCTCTTCCGGATTGCGCGCGCAGATCTGATGATTCACGTTCTGCAGTATCCCGGCAGGGCTGTACTCGCCGGTCGAAGCATGCCTGATCAGCACCGACGACACCATCATAAACAGCGCGGCCGGCACGCCTTTGCCGGATACGTCCGCGATGACAAGCCCCAGATGGTCCTCGTCGATCATAAAGAAATCATAGAAATCGCCGCCCACCTTCTTGGCCGGAATCATCGATCCGCAGATTTCAAACTCCGAGCGATGCGGCAGCTTCCTGGGCAGTGCGCTGACCTGAATGCGGTTGGCCAGCGACAGCTCGACGCCGGTCCTCTCCTTTTCGAGCGCAAGCGCCTGCCGCTCTCTTACGGTGCGCATATAGTGCACCGCCATCGCCAAAATATACATCGCCCCCACGCCCGACGGTATCCACAGGACATGGGTCACATACCCCCACTGATAGAGGTCAATTGCAATAACAACACCAAATGCGGCAAGTGCCCCGCAGCTCAGGCTCCCCGGCAGCACTTCCATATGGATGGCCATGGCCATCACCGCCGCACAGAGCCAAAACAGCACAATGAGCTGAGGGGTATCGGGGATCTCTCTTTTGACATTGTTCTCCAAATAACTCTGGATCATGTTGGCCTGGATCTCCACGCCGAACATCTGCTCGCCTTTGTCGATCGGTGTAAAATAGGCATCCTGCAGCGCAGCCGCATAGGGGCCGATCAGGACGATGCGCCCGGCCCAATAGTCCGCGGGCACTTCCCCTCGTATAAGCCGCGCAATGGACACGCCGTCATAAAAATCCCCCGGCCGGCCGGTGTAAGGAATGTAGAAGTGCCTGTCGGTGGGGACGCTGCCATCGCCTGTTTCCTGCGGGGGCGCGGCGGTGGTTTCCTGCGGCGACGCGGCGGTATATGTGGCGGCGCTGCCGGCGTCCGCTTCCTGCGGCGCCTCGGTTGACGTTTCCTGCGGCGCCTCGGCGGTGGTTTCCTTCGGTGACGTGGCGCCGGTTGAAGCGCCGTCTGCAGTCTCCGCGGCCTCTCCTTTGCTGCGCAAATACATCTGCGCCGCTTTATAGCTCATCGAATAGACGCGGGAATTCCCTTGCTCCGCCGGTTTTTTTGTCTCTGTGGAGGCATCCGGCTCTGTGGAGGCATCCGTATTCACAAACTGCCCCGGCTCTACATACAGCAATCCATGCCGCATCACTCCATCCGTATCACTCATGGCGTTTATGTGCGCCTGCTCCGTGCAGTCCCTGAGCTCCTCATAAGGCTGCAAATACCCCACAACCGCAGAAGTATTGATCAGCGTGGCATGTCCATCCACCCATGTGATCTGCTCTCCAAACTCAGCCATAGACGCTGTGATCACATTTCCCAAGTCCTGGGCTGCTGCTGCAAGCCGCAAATCAGCCTGCTCCGAAGTATGACCGACATAGAGGATGTCGATAGCTGTGACTGCGGGCTTTTTTGACGGATCTGCTGCCAGTGCTTCCAAAGCAGAAGCAATCACATTCCTGTCCCAGGTCTGATAGGGCCCCAGCTCTTCCAAAGCTTCCTCGTCAATCCCGATGATCACGATGTCGCCGCTTGTCACGCCGGGCTGCTGGAACAGAGAGTCCTGCGCCCACTTGTCCACACGCTTCAAAGCGCCCGCCCCAATCAGAGCGGTAACCGCCAGAGAGGCGATCAGCGAGTATAGAAAGCTTCTTCGTTTCTCCATCATCGTCCTCCGGCTATCCATGTGATGTGCCCCGGTCAGCCTTCGCAGAGGCTCCGGCTTGTCTTCATTTCTCTACTAATTTATCTTGTTATTTGTCGTCTTTGTCCATCACAAAGAGGAGCACCCTTTCGACTGCTCCCCTCTATTATGACATATTACTTAACGAAGTGACAAGGGTGTCAAGAGGTGTCAGGGGGACGGTTCTTTGATACCAAGAGCCTCCCCTCTGACTTCCAACTTGGCTTTAAGTCAGAGGACCCTTCCTCTTTTTTATTTTCTGTTTCTGGTGGGGTCCTTCCTCTATATCCTGACTGATCCTGAAATCACCGGCCCCCTCCACTTTCTAATTTCCTTATTCTGGTAGGGTCCCATGCCAATTTCTCAATTAAGCCGGTAGTCACCGGCCCCCTCCACTTTCTTATTTTCCTCATTCTGGTGGGGTCCTTCCTCTATATCCCGACTTGATCCTGAAATCACCGGACCCCTCCACTTTCTAATTTCCTTATTCTGGTAGGGTCCCATGCCAATTTCTCAATTAAGCCGGTAGTCACCGGACCCCTCCACTTCTTATTTTCTTCATTCTGGTGGGGTCCTTCCTCTATATCCTGACTGATCCTGAAATCACCGGACCCCTCCACTTTCTAATTTCCTTATTCTGGTAGGGTCCCATGCCAATTTCTCAATTAAGCCGGCAGTCACCGGACCCCTCCACTTCTTATTCTCCTCATTCTGGTGGGGTCCTTCCTCTATATCCCGGCTTGACCTGAAGTAACCGGCCCCCTCCACTTCTTAATTTTCCTCATTCTGGTAGGTTCCCATGCCATTTACTCAATCAAGCCCGCAGTCACCAGCCCCCTCCACTTCTTAATTTCCTCATTCTGGTGGGGTCCTTCCTCTAAAATCAGGCTAAACCCGGCTTAAACCCAGCTAAATCCAATCATCTTAATCCGATTGAAAACAAAAAACCCGGCCTACCGGCCGAATTCCCAATGATCATTAATGAGAATCGTTCTCTGTCTCCCTGAAAACAGTATAAGGGCATAGAGAAAGCCGGATCTGTCCCCGCCGGAGGCTCATGTTCCTAATGCTCTCCGCCGGGGACAGATCCGGCCATAAACTATGCCTGTTCATTTGGAAAAAAGGAGACAGAGAACCGTCCCCTGTCTCCCTGAAAAGTTGTCAAAAGAACCGTCCCCTTGACACCTCCTGTCTCCTTACAGATACGTCACCGTCTCCTCCAGCGCTTTCCTGCTCCCGTGATTCGGCAGCGGTCCCGCGCCCTCCGCAGCGTACCCGAGGTCCATGAGCATCAGCACTTCCTCATCCTCCGGCAGTCCCAGCGCCTCCGCCACCTTATCCGGATCAAAGAAATTCAGCCAGCAGCTGTCAACACCCTCATTCGCCGCCGCCAAAATCAAGTGCGTCGCCACGATCGACGCATCCTCTACGCCTGAATCCCTCTTTCCACCGGGATACGTGAAGACATTCTTCTTATTAAATGCTACAGCGAGCATCGTCGGCGCACCGTACCTGCAAGGCGTCAAAGTATCGATCTTCTCCAGTATCTCCTTCTTCCGGATCACATACACATGCTGCTCCTGCAGATTTTTGGCCGTCGGCGCAAGACGCCCGGCCTCCAGGATCGCCTGGATCTTCTCCTCTTCGACCTGGCGGTCACTGTACTTCTTGCATGAATAACGCTTGCTGATCACTTCTTTAAATTCCATAATGATCTCCTCTCTTTCTTGAAAACACTGCATCTCCACAATCCACGCGCGACAGCCGCCCCGCGGCCCGCTCAGCCCCGCTTCAAACTCCAACCTTACTCCGCAAACTCCACATCCCCGCTTTCACTCACTCGGAAAACGACCGGATCCGTCATATAATAATCCCCGTAGACATCATCGATGCAGAACGAATACATATATTCCCCTTCGTAAAGCGGCTGATAGTTGACTTTGAGCTTGCCCTCCACACTGAACTCTTCCCCAGAGAACACCCCCTCCTCATCATCCCAGTCGTAACTGTAATACAGAGGGACGATCGTGTCGCCGGTTCCGATTTTGACAATGTTTCTGGACGCCGCGCCGTTCACCCCGATGCCGTCCCAGGCGCCCTCCACCGTGACAGTTCCGTCATACGTCTGTCTGAGCCGCAGGTTCGTCTCCTCGTCGTTGAGCAGGACCGGCGAGCTGTAAATGATGTAGTCATCCGTCGCATCCACGAGATAGGTCGCCAGATTCTGCCCGTCCGGGAGTGAGAGCCAGCATCCGTCAAATCCGTCGGCAAAATACCCCTCATCCCAGTCCGCCTCCAAGTCGTAGGTCTCTCCCATCTCGATGTACTCGTCGCCGTTCCCCGTCATTGTGTACACATACGCCGTCACATCCGCCGTGTTCTCATAGCCCTCATCGTCCAGCACAAAGTAAAACACGCCTTCATCGTCCACCTGGGGCTCTTCTTCGAACGTGATGTAAGGACTCTCGCCCGTCTCCTCGTGCCCGTCGAGATAGGACCAGTACCCGTCCTCCGAATCCTCCTCTTCGTATTCGTAGTCGCCCTCGTCGTCCACAAAGTAGTCCGTAAGCCAGGACCACAAGCCGTCCAGGAACCAGGTGTCGTCGTCGTACTCGTACTCCTCGCCCGCGCTCACAAATCCCTGCGTCTTCTTGTCCACATAAGACAGATAGTAAGGGCTCAGGCACACACTCTGGAAAGTCGTCAGCTCCTCCTGGCTCTGCACCTCCAGCGGATAAAAGATCGCCAGCCCCGTCGCTTTGGGATGATCCGACCCGTGCACGGAGTACACCACCGAGTCTTTAAGCGCCTTCTGCGCCTCAGCACTGCCGGACGTGTACTCGGAACAAGCTGTCAAAAGTCCGCCCAGATCCACCATATTCGTATACCCGTCCGACTTGTTGTTGCCTCCGAAGTTGTCCGCTTTGACGATCTTTTTGGACATGGCTGAGAGTGTTTTGGAGTCGCCGGAAGCCTCATACATACTCTTGGCAAAAGTATTGAAACTCTCCACCACCGCATCGATCTTGCCAAGATCGATGACGGACAGCGTGGCGATCGCCTCGTCTTCTGCCTGCCGGCAGCTGTCCAAATAGGAGTCGCACACTATTTTGCCAAGTTCTGCGCCGTCTGCGTCCGGATGCTCCGCCAGGTAGTTCCCGATCTCCGTGTAATTCCAGCCACCGCCGGGCTCGCTCTCCTCCGACGCGTACATGTACCTGGCATAAGACGCCGCAATGTTGGCCGTCTCCACGGTCCCCATGAGGCAGGCGTCCATGCCGATGAACTCGAACTTGTCGGTCATCGTCTGGTACACGCTCAGAAGCGCTGCGTCGAGCTCCCTCAGCGTCAGGGCATCCCAGTTCTCGTGCTCGTCGTAGCAGACGCCGCCGATGCTCCCGCCGCCGTGGTCCCACAGAACAACGCCCATCTTATCCGCGCCAAAATTCTGCACGCCCCACTTGAGAAAGTCCGCCAGCGTCGAAGACTTGCCCATGTTGGCCTTGCTGCCCTCGTCCACTTTGATCAGCTTGCCGTTCTCGATGACGAACCGCTGGTTCGCGTCTTCATCCACCGAGGAATTGTGCCAGAACTTAGTTCCCCCGGTCTGGATAACATACCGAACCTTCGAATTCGCCGTCGCTGCCTGCATTTCCTTAAGGTCGTCCGTGGCGTTTCCTCCGGCAAACAACTTGGACTCCAGATCCGTCCCGCACAAATACACGAAGATCGACCAGCTTCCCTTCTCTCCCATCGAAGCAGATCCCTGCTGCTCCGGCCTGCGGATCAGCATCTTTCCTGTGGCCTTGTCGACCTGCATGAAAAGACCCTTGGAAGACTTGGAGGCGTCTGCCTTGGTCTCCGTGGTGGCAGGTTCTGAGCCGGCTTCTTCGGCGGGGGTGGTGTCTTCGTACTCTGTGTCATCGTACTCTTCATCATCACTGCAGCCGGTCAGGCAGATCATGCTTACAAGCAGAACTGCAATAAATAAACAAGCAATTAAATGTTTCTTGCGCATTTCGTGGCCCTCCCAGGTT
>Ga0310695_10015526_pt1 | contig 10127 bp, 8 predicted proteins | sample RumenRJG_04DNA_FD_203882 | JGI IMG/M metagenome (GOLD analysis project Ga0310695, IMG submission 203882) | Bovine rumen microbial communities from Lethbridge, Alberta, Canada - RJG_04 (v2) (version 2) | ecosystem: Host-associated > Mammals > Digestive system > Stomach > Rumen | place: Canada... | reverse complement strand
GAATCGGACCTAAGAAAGTCAATTAAGGAAGCTAATATCAGCACTATCTCCATTCATCCATTTACAAAAGATATCAGCCAGGAGTACGCATCAAGTTCCATCTGCGTTTTAACATCCATATTTGAAGGATTTTCTCTGGTAATCCTAGAAGCAATGCAGCACGGACTTCCTTGCATATCATTCGACTGCCCATACGGACCAAGTGATCTCATAGACAACGAAAAATGTGGATACATAATTGAGAATGGCAATATAAGTCTTTTTGCAGATCGACTTAGTTTTCTCATGGATCATCCTGACATAAGAAAAGAATTTGGAGCTGCAGCCATTAACAAGAGCAAATCATATCATGTAGATACCATTATGGAACAATGGAAATCGCTCTTTGAGTCGTTAACAGAGTATAACTATTGATTATTCCAAGATGAAGCTAAGCATTATCGTCCCCATATACAAAGTTGAACAATATGTACATACATGTCTGGAGAGTATTTTCAGGCAAGGACTGGAAGATGATATCTTTGAAGTTATTCTTATCAATGACGGGACCCCAGACAAAAGCATGGAGGTTATCCAAGACATCATAGAATCCCATAAGAATATTCGTGTGATAAATCAAGAAAATCAAGGTTTGTCTATGTCAAGAAATAATGGTCTTAAAATTGCCCATGGAGATTATATTCTATTTGTTGACAGCGATGATTTGCTAATATACAATACAGTTCCATTTCTTTTAAATAAAGCAATTTCATCTAAAGCAGATCTTGTAGTCGCTGATTTCCAGAAAATGACTAACGAACAAATTACACAGTTCCTTAAAGAGCCATTTGTAAAAGGGGACGGCAAAACAGAAGAAAAAAATGGGGAACAGCTATTTCTCCAAGATCTTAATCCACATTATTGCTGTGTATGGCGAACACTATATAGAAGAGATTTCTTAAATAAAAATAACATAAGATTTGTTCCCAACATATATTTCGAAGATGTGCCTTTTACTCACGAATGCTATTTAAAAGCTAATCAATGCCTTAGAGTGTTTTGGCCATTTATTATATATAGGAATGGAAATGAGTCTATAACAAGCTCTTTTAATCTGAAAAAAGGAATGGATTATTGTACGATCATTGGTAAATTGTGGGTAAGATCTCATGATGAGATATTAAAAGATCAAATAAAACAGAAAATCCAAAATCATGTATTTGTTTATTTTTCTATGCTTTTCTATGCCCTTACTGCATCTACTACAATTCCTCGGTCTGACAAAGTTTACTTATTGAATTATCTAAAAGAGCAAGTACCTGACTTATCGTTCAAAAATGGTTACAAACAGAGAATTGTATCATTCTTATATAAAAGAATGCCATCTTTTTACATGGCTCTACGGATTATTTTTGCAAAATATTTCAATAGGCTATTTTGGAATATTAGACATATTATTCTACACAAACAGAATTAAGCTTTTATGATTGAACTTTCTATCATCGTTCCTGTTTACAATGTAGAGAAATACATTCGTCCTGGTATTGAAAGTATTTTCAATCAAGGATTAGATGATAATTGTTTTGAAGTCATCATAGTGAATGATGGAACAACGGACAACAGTATGGAGATGATTACGGATATCCTGATAAAGCATAATAATGTTACAATCATCAACCAAGAGAACCAAGGTCTGTCCGTTGCCAGGAATAACGGCATAGCCCATGCTAAGGGTAAATATATCTTAATGCCTGATTCTGATGACATATTGATTAAGAATAGCCTAAAACCACTTCTGAAAAAATCTATTGAATCTCAGGTAGACTTAGTTGTTGCCGATTTTATAGTTATGACAGATAATGACATAAGAGACATTGAAGAAATACCTCAAAAGGATTTTAGCATAAAAGAAAAGAGTGGAGAAATGCTTTTCTTGGAGGACCACAGTCCTTATGAATGCTTTGTATGGCGAACCCTTTACAAAAGAGAGTTTCTGATTAATAATAATATATCATTCTTCCCTGGCATCAGTTTTCAAGATATACCATACACTTATGAATGTTATTTAAAAGCAGAAAAATGCTTAAGGATATCTTGGTTGCTAAATATATATAGACAATGGCCTGGAGCATCTACTGCCACTTTTACCATAAAAAAGGCCAAGGATTTCTGCATTGCTATTGAAAAGACTCAGGAATTTAACCAATTAGCTTTATCCTCTAAAATAAGATCAAAATTGCAGGAAAGTTTGTTTGTACATTTTTCGGTATTGTTATTTAACACATGCTTTAGTATCCCAATAGAATCTGATAGAATCGCTATAATGGATTATCTAAAAGAAAAAGCACCATATTTGGCTTTTAACAATAGTACCAAGCAAAAGATTATTACATTTTTATACAGATATATGCCACATGTTTTAATTAGATTACGATATATTTATCGTATTGTCATAGAAGATAGAGTTTTACCATTTTATAACCATAGAATAAGAACAAAACATTGCTAAATGATGAAAATTGCATATATATTGCCAGCTCTTACTCATTATGGAGGAGCAGAAAGAATTATTGTTGAAAAAGCCAATTACATGGCTGAATTCTTCAACTATAACGTATATATTATAACATTATTTCAGGATCAAAAATCTGCCAATTGCTATCATCTTTTCAAAACAATAAAACAATTCAATCTTAGCATCCCATACCATTTACAGTATAACTATAGATATCCAAAGAGACTTTGGAAGAAAATTATCATCTATAATTATATGCGAAAGAAACTTACTAAAACTATTCACACTATTGGTCCTGATATTTTAGTAGGTGTAAGCTATTCCAAAGCAGAACTGGTAAGCACCATCCGATGCGATTCTAAAAAAGTTATTGAATGTCATGAACCAAGAGCTTTTCATTTTAATATTCAAAATAGATCGTTTACACACAAACTATATGCAAAGTATTTTTACTTTAAAATTATCGAAAAGAATGCTGACCTAATTGTAACGCTAACAAACGAAAGCAAAAATCAATGGAAAAAAGCCAAACAGGTAGAAGTGATTCCAAACTTCTCAACTATGCAGATTAAACAATTTAGTACATGCAAAGATAAAAGAATAATTGCCGTTGGACGATTACGAGAAGAAAAAGGTTTTTTTAGACTCATCAATATATGGAAAGTCGTCTCAGAGAAATATTCAGACTGGCAATTGGATATATATGGAGAAGGTGAATTAATGAATAATTTAACAGAGTTTATAAAAGCAAACAATATTAATAATGTGACTCTACGGGGGAGGTCAGACAACATAAGTAAAGAATATGCCACAAGCTCTATTTGCGTCGTCACTTCTCATTTAGAAGGTTTTTCTATAGTTCTTCTAGAAGCTTTAAAGCACGGATTGCCTTGTATAGCATTTGATTGTCCCTACGGCCCCAGACACATCATAGAGGATGAGAAATGTGGTTTTTTAATTGAAGACGGCAATAACAAACAATTTATAGAAAAGCTATGCCACCTTATTGAAGACGAGCAGCTGCGTAAAAAATTTTCCACAGCAGCTATTGCACGAGCGAAACTCTTTGACACTGACATAATAATGAAACAATGGAGGAATCTATTTGAAAAAATCGCAAAACAATAATTTACAATAAATATTTATATGAAAGAACAGCAAATTGATTTCGTTGTATTATGGCTAGATTCATCTGATCCCGATTGGCAGAAATCATATGCCTACTATAAATCTGGCACAACCGGCCACACAGAAAAAGCACGATTTAGGAATATGGACAATTTCAGGTATTGGTTTCGTGCTGTAGAGCGATATGCTCCATGGGTACGTAAAGTATTCCTAGTTACAAATGGGAAGTTCCCCGACTGGATAAACAAGGATTGCCCAAAAATAGAACTTATTAAACATGAAGACTATATGCCAAAAGAAATTTTACCAGTATTCAACTCTAGCACTATAGAAATTTTCATACATAACATAAAAGGACTTTCTGAGCATTTCGTATATTTCAATGATGACGTATTTCTCAATGCCCCTATCAAACCTGAATATTATTTCAGAAAAGGATTACCCTGTGATGTCAACAAAGAAACCTGTTTTAATATTCCAATTTATACTAAAGCAGACAAATTTGGCGTTTATTCGGTTGCGTTTGCAGACATCAGTATTATTAATAGCCACTTCAGGAGATGGCGAACTGTACTTCAATCTCCCAATAGATGGTTTGGCATTCATCTTGGTATTAGTGGTTTTATTATGAGTTGTTTGTTGGCAAAGCAAAGGTTGTTTATTGGATTCTCAAATTATCACATTGAACAAGCATATTTAAAATCTATCATTGCAGAAGTATGGGAAAAAGAGCCCGACTTTATGAAAGAAAGCTGCACAAAATTTAGGGAGGATCTTAAGGCCAATCAATATCTCTTTCGGTATTGGCAGTTTGCTAGAAACATGTTTTATCCAAAGAAAAGAAATGGAGCATATTTTACGGTAAGCAAAGACAATTTAAATCAAATAGAAAAAGCATTGATTGAAGAAAAATATTATTCCATTTGTATGAATGACACTCCTCTTTGTGCTGAAGAAGATTTTGATTTCATCGATAAAAGTATCCAACAATTGTTTGTCAATAAATTTCCCCAAAAATCATCTTTCGAAATATAATCGTACTAAATCCATTTAATAAATTTTCCAGCCAGATAACATACAGCCACACATACAAAAGAAGGAAGCTTACTAATTGTATAAAGGCAAAGATTAAAACCTCTATAGCGTTTGAATCTCAGTATTTCAGACAACCGTGCAGGATGTTCGAGTTCCTGAAGAATCTCATCTTTACTCAATTTCTCAGTAAAACGATTGCGATGTCGTAGAGCAACACATACAGCACGAAACTTATGCTTCATCACCCTAGCACAATGAACATCATAGAAAGAACGTTCCTTTAGGCGAGAGCATCGCACTGTCATGATAGAATCTGTGTAAAAACGATCCCGAATCTCATTAACCGGTATTTGTAATCTTGCATTATTACCCATCTTTGAACCTGGTCGTATCACATAATTATAAGTAATATCTGGCATAATTACTGCACTACTAACTTCAGAATAGTAGTCAGAAAGAAAAAGTGCATCCTCGTCTTTGTTTGCCAAGAATTTCAGGTCGTTTTTCCTCAGAAAGTCAGTTAGAAAAAGAATGTTACATGCAGTTATTGCAATATGCCAATGCAAATCTTGACATACATAATGAGCGAACTGATCCTCGCCCTGAATTAACTTATATGACTTATATTGAAGAGTTGGCTGCTCAATATTAGTATTCCAGATGACTTTTCTTAATGAAGCTATCACAACATCAGTTAGATTCTTCTCAGCCTGATTAACCATTAATTCTATTGTATTTGGTTCAATATAGTCATCAGAATCAAGAAAATAAATAAATTTGCCATGTGCAACACGAATTACTGCATTCCGAGCTTCTCCAGAACCTCCATTCTGTGATTGAACAATAGTTTTAATTAATGCCCCCTTCGGATTTTTCTGTTGAACTTCTGCTACAATTTTCATAGAATTGTCCGTGCCTAAATCATCTACAACCAAAATTTCCAGATTTTGATAGGTTTGATTTAAGACAGATAATAAACATTTCTCTATGTACGGTTCTACATTATAGACTGGGATTCCAATGGAAACAAGCGGGTTTATATTCATACTCGAAACACTATTTTCTGCAAAGATACAAAATCAGATGGAATTACCAACAATTCTTTCAAAGAATTTAAAACAATTTGGCATAATTCAAGCTTTTCCAATCTCAATGCATAATTTATTATCTTCTATCTATTTGCAAATGCAATTTGGAAATACTGTCATAATCTTCATTCAATAATTATGGCTTCACCAAATTATCTTCACTATCTTCATAATGATCCTTCTTGAAGAATATTCTAGAGATTCCCTTGCTTTGTATTTTTACATGCTGAACAAAACTCTGCCACATTGATTGATTGCCTATTGTGCCATAACCTGTAATTGCACGGCATCGACGATCACGAACAAATACTATCTTACCATATTTTTTCAAAGATAATGCCATTGATCCGTCTTCTCCTCTTATAATATCAACACGATACTCTTCCTGACGGCCGAAATCAGCGTTATATGCAAAAACCAAACCACGAACGCTCAGTTCTGGACGTTTAAAGTGCTGAATCCACAGGAACAAGTCACGACACATCTCAAACATTTTCAAACTAAACTTACTATGATTGGCATCAGGGAAATATGACCACGTAGCTGACACACATGACACACCTGGTTTCAGAAGGTAATTAAGCATAATTTCATAGTATTGAGGTGGATAAACAGTATCACTATCCACATCAAAATAGAACCGGCCTTTTGAATGTTGTAATCCGCATCTACGGGCATAGCCACAGGAATGTTGATATTCTGTATAATAAGGTATGCCAGATTTTTCAAATATCTCTGCAGTACGATCCTTTGAATCATTGTCAACACCAATAATCTCTACTGGATATTTACATCTAATCTCACTGATGGCCCACAGACAAGCCTGAAGATGAGTCTCTTCATTATAGGCAATCACGACAATAGAGGCCAAAGGTTTGTCGCTTTGCAAAGCAGCCAATCGATTGCGAGTACCATCAATGATTTCCTGAGGAACCTCACTGAATGGCTTGCCATAAATAGAATGATATTTGTCGTACCAGTTTGACATATTCAGAATGATATTAATTTGTGTGCGAAGATACACATTTTATTCTAATAAAACAAATATTATATCAACTTTTTCACTTTATCGAGACACCAGAAGCCTCTAACCAATTAATTTGAAGGCATAAACGCCTCAGACTGACAGACAGGAACATCTATGGTAACATCATAACTCATCTTCCTTCATCATATCATCAAAAAGATTTTTCCACTTAAGAGCTACCTTATCAATTTGGTAACGATCAACCTTTAAACGTCCATTCTCTCCCAATATTTTTCTCAGATTTTCATCTTTCATCAGCTTCAAAAGACTATTAGCGAATTGAGCCACGTCAAACGCAGGAACCAGATAGCCATCTTCCCCATCGGTAATAATGGTACGGGGGCCATTTTCACAATCAAAGGATACAACAGGTAAGCCACAAGCCATAGCCTCAACAATCACAAGTCCAAATCCTTCAGTACGAGAGGGTTGAGCTAAAATTGAGCTCTGAAGGTATTCTTGCTCCACATTGACTAAGCTGCTATTCAGGTGGCAGCGTCTCTGATCAATAGACAGCTCATCTATCATTTTTACATAAGGAGTGGGATCTCCCATCGCGTAGATATCCAATTGCCAATCGTCACATTGCTTTTCAATAAATGCCCAAGCACGTAACAACAAATCATACCCTTTTTCGTGGGAATAGCGGCCAACAGTGATAACACGTTTATCTGTTAATGGACTACACCTACTTGCCTTAAAAGGTAATGGGTCAGGAATCATCACAACATTCTCCATTTCAGGCCATTCATAAACAGCTTTATCAGATAGGACGACGAATTTATCAAGTCTCTTAATATGCATCAAAATATCTTTCTGCCACCAATCCGAAAACAGACGACGAATAACATTCGATTTGTTGACTTCTATTCCCCTAAAATTAGTCCTGCTCAAATGAAGTTCTCCAACTTTTAGACTCCCGTCATTTATATCATTTAAAAAATTTATTTCTCTGCGTAAAGTACTAACTGTAATATCAGGTTTTATCTTTATTAGTTCTTTTTCAAGAAGGCGCTTATATTTTCGTTGTTTATGCAGATACAGAAAGACTTTCTTTGAAAAAGGCATATCCCATAAATCCTCAAAATTCAAGCTAAAATTAATAACTTTTACTTTCTTTGAAAGAGGGAAAAAGGAGTTTGCACCATTACCTTCAGTTACAATGATGGTTACATCGTAACCTAGGTTTTCTGCAAAATAGTTAGCTTTACTAGTAACGACACGTTCTGTACCACCAGCAGAATAAAGAGCCGGCGTACAATAAACTATCTTATAGGACCTATCGTTCATAATCACTTCAGGTCATTTCCACTATCTTTCCACATTTTGTGCGCTAAATTACAAAATATTTTTATTATATACAAGATTAATGACTTTTTTTTTATTTTTTTCCAAATAGTTCATAAATAATTTGGCGATTACAAGGATTTATCGTAACTTAGCACCAAATTTTAAAGGTATTATTCGTATATGAAAGTACTGTTTGTCATATTTCATGGATTTGACCCCAATAATGGTATCAGTAAAAAGATATCATATCAACTCGATGCCTTTAGATCATTAGGGTACGAAGCACATATATGTTACATGGATGAACATGGAACAAAAAAGAGAATGGTTGATCAGGCTGTAGTTGCAGATTATGGTTATGGCATCTTGAGTAAAATAAAAAAAAGAGTGGAGTTCTCATCCATCTCTGACTACGCCATTAAGAACAAGATTGATTTCGTATATATCCGTTCAAACCATAATGCCAATCTCTTCACCATCAACATGGTCAAGAAGATGAAGGATTATAATATTAAGGTAGTTATGGAGATACCGACTTATCCTTATGATTCTGAATATAAGGCACAAGGAATCAATAGACAAATATTCCAGGATAAAATCTTCAGGCACCGTATGGCGAGTTACCTAGATGCCATAGTGACGTTTTCTGACAACCCAGAGATATTCGGACAACGCACCATACGGATTTCAAACGGCATTGATTTTGACAATGTTCAGATGAAAACTAACGTTAATGATACTTCAAATGAATTGAATCTGATTGGAGTGGCAGAAATTCATGAATGGCATGGATTTGACCGTGTGATTAAAGGACTCGCACAGTATTACTCACGACCCAAAGACTACAAAGTCAGATTTCATATTGTCGGCTATTTCTTTTCTGCTGAAGGAGAAGAAAAATTCAAGAAAATACTATCAGACAACCATATGGATGATTATGTTATCTTATATGGCAAGAAGCATGGTCAGGAACTCGACGAATTGTTTGAAAAATGCGATTTCGGCATAGGTAGTCTAGGGCGTCACAGAGTCGGTATAGATAAGATCAAGACATTAAAAAACCGAGAATATGCAGCCAGAGGCATTCCATTCTTATATTCAGAAACAGATAGCGACTTTGATGATAAGCCATATGTATTGAAAGCACCTGCTGACGAGACTCCGGTTGATATCCAGAAGGTGATTGATTTCTATCGAGCATTGAAAATATCTCCTCATGAAATTAGAGAATCCATCAAGGACTTATCATGGAAATGTCAAATGGAACGAGTCATTAAAGAAGTTTATAAGCAATGAACAGAATCTGTTTCCTTGTTGATAGTGTCTTTTCTATAGGTGGTGTACAGAGGGTGACTGCAGTTATTGCCAAGGAATTGGCAAAAGAGCACGATGTGACGATTGTCACATTTGATGATGCAGAGCAAAAAGACACCTCTTTATATAATTTATACGAATCATCGATAAAATACAGATTCTTTTCATACCCTAAGGTCAGTTCTGCAAAAAAGAAGATCTGTAGAATCATCAGTGGCATTTATTTGAAGAGCCAACCTAATGCAAGATGGTGTTCTGACATATATGCACACAGTTCATTTCCATCAGAACTGAGGAATTCCTTAGCAGCAGAGCTGCAACAGGGCAATTACGATGTTATTATCGGAGTTCATGCTCCTTTGGCTGCAAGACTGGCATCTCTTCGGAAACAATTGCCAAATACAAAACTCATCGGATGGTTACATAATTCCTATGAAGCACTTTTTGGCGATAATTCACATTATTATATTGGTGCCAAAAGAAGAAGACATTATATATATCAGTTCAGAAAATTAGATAATGTCGTGGTACTATGCCAAGACGATTCTAATCGCTTTCAAGAATATGATAAGCTATTTACACCAACAGTCATCTACAACCCACTGACGCTCAAGCCTGGAAACAAATCACAAGGCAATAGCAAACGATTCCTGACAATAGGACGTTTCACTCCTCTACACAAAGGTATAGACCTATTGATTGAAGCATTCCATATTTTTGCACAAAAGAATCATGATTGGCAATTAGATAT
>Ga0310695_10015525_pt1 | contig 10128 bp, 8 predicted proteins | sample RumenRJG_04DNA_FD_203882 | JGI IMG/M metagenome (GOLD analysis project Ga0310695, IMG submission 203882) | Bovine rumen microbial communities from Lethbridge, Alberta, Canada - RJG_04 (v2) (version 2) | ecosystem: Host-associated > Mammals > Digestive system > Stomach > Rumen | place: Canada... | reverse complement strand
AAGACCTTTTTTTAATATTTCAGTACTTAATTTTGATGATGTTGCACCAACTGAAGCAGTACCGCCAGAAGTTAATAAACCAAGACCGAATTCAGCCATAAACGGTATTGTTTCAAGACCGATATTCATAGCACCACCGCCGAAAGTATAACCGCGAGTTTGAATTTCTGCAAGGTCAAGTACAAAGTTTTCAAATCTCTGACGTTCTTCAGGTGTTACAAATTGACCAGTTTTCATTTTATCGGATATGCGTTTAACATCTAAAGATTTTGAACCTTCTTGCCAAGTACCTATATATGGCATAAGTTCGTTTTTATTTTTCTTGTGCCAAACTTCAATGGCAGTCATAGAGCCTTTATTTTCCCATTCTTTAATTTTATCGGGAGATATAATATTAGAAACCCATTGTTTTTCTTCGTTAATACGTTTTTGTCGGAATTCTTGTCGTTCTTTTACGATATTGTCATAGCCGAGATTAGAAAAAACATCAGGTTGATTTTGATTATATTTATCATCAAATTGTTTTTGAGTTATTTGTTCATCTTGAAACAAAGCCATATTTATTTCCTTTTATTTTTATCTTGCAGAGCTTTTGCCTGTTCAGCCTGTTGAAGTGCATAATAATAACCGGACATAGGATCAATCTGTCCTGTTAATTGTTTATGGGCATATTGAAAACGTTGTCCTACTGTCATATCAGGCAACTGTAAAAATCCTCTTTCGCGAGCATCTTTCATAAACTGTTCGGGAGTAACGCCGAGAGCTTTAACTCTTTGGTAGAATTCATTTATATTTTTTGGAGCCGGTTTTGAAATAGAAACTTCAGTATTTTTTAAATCTAATATACCACCGGCTTTTATTCTGTTTTTCTTTGCCTGATTATTTATTTCAGTAATCATTGTATTGTTTGCAAAGTCCTGAAGTTCAAGTTTTGATAATCCGTCAGGATTTTCAAATTGTCTTTTAAATACAGCTTCAGCGACAACTCTGTTAATAAGTGCTGATTCTTGCTTATTAAAGAAAGTAAATGGTTGAGAATAAACGGACGGATATTCTTTAGCAAAGAAATATTCGGGTTTATCCGTCCAGCGTTTAGCGCGTAAAAGTGCATTATTAGAAGCTGTTTTATAAATTTCTTGTTGCTGTCTTGAAGGTAATGATTCAATATCATAAATACTTTTTAAGTTAGGAGTTTTAGCAACGATTTTATTTAACTCATCAAGATAGTAGTTTTGAGCAAATAATTTTTGTCTGTTTACATTTAAAATATCTTCTTTCTTTTTTAAACCTTCAGTGCTGAATTGTTTAGCAATTCTGTCATAACCAAGCTTTTGTCTTTTCCAATTTGCTTCATCCAGTTGACTTAAATTTGATTCAAGATAATCAGCAACAGGTGAAATATATTGATTAGTTAGTCTGTCGCGAGTAGCTTTATCAATAACTTTCGCAGAATATGCCGAATCAATATTACCTTGCATGCGTGCAATATTTTGCATATAACCGAATAGACCTTGTTGTGCTTGTTCTTGTTGTTTACCTTTTTTTATTTGTTTTACATCGTAATTACCAATATTATCAGTTGAAAAGCTAATCAAATTATGTAAATCTTGTTCAAGCTGTTCAGAGCATATTTTTTTATCAAAAGCTGTCATTTTAGCAGTTGCAACGCGAGAACCATGAGAACCACGACTACCACCTTCAGGATCTTTAACGATTTTCATTTTATCTCTGTCATAGTAGTAATCAGTTTTTGATGATAAGCCGTAAATGCCGAGTACAAGATCTTTACTTCCTTCAGGTAATTTTTTATTTGTTTCAATAAATTTCATAACTTTGTTCAAGTCTGCTTTACCGTCAAGAATTGCTTCAGCTTCTTCAGATTTCATATTGCGTAAAGTATCGCCAAGTTCAGCAAAGGCAGTTCTTGTGCTCTGGTTTTTCAAAGAATTAGTAACATAGTTTTCAAGTTTTTCTAACGTTTCTGCTCTGCCTATATCATTTCTGACACCTTCATCTTTCAGCAGTTTTTGAGCTTCAAGAGGATTATTCAATGCAAGGGCAGAAATATATGTTGCCATAACATCGTGGTTTGCATCTTTCAAGAAGTTATCAACAACAACTTCGCCCAAACCTGCAACTGCACCGTTACGAAGTCCTTCAATACCGTTAGCATAAATCAGACGTACTTCGTCAATACTTGCACCGTTTAAACCTAACATAGAGACTTGATTTGTAAGGTTTTCATAACCTGATTTCAAGTTTGTTTGAATATTGGTTTGTTGTTGTTTTTCAACCCATTGAGTATTATAAGTTTTATATCTGTCATAAACATTTGTTTTAATATCAGCCCATTGTTTTTGACAAAGAGGGTTAATTTTATACTGATTTGAAAGTGATTCAAAAGCTTGTTTCAGTTCAACTTCTCTTTGTGGGTTAGTAGGATCTGCTTGATATTTCAAATTTATTTTATTATTTTCTGCAAGAAATTTTGTTGATAGGTCAATTTGGTTACTTGCAAGAGTAGATTCATTAGCTTTTTGAGTAATTGAAACACCGGAATTTAAAGTATTACTAAACATATTTGCATATTGTCCGGAAAAATCCTGTTCAGCAATTCCTTGAGATAAATATTGTCTTGTATCACCCTGTTGTATATGTACCATAATTTTAAACCTTCTTTTAATTATGAAATTATCGAGTTTGCAGAACTATTTGACGGAAAACTACCTTTTGTCCAACCGCGAGCGGAATTATACCAATTAGAAACATTGGTAGCTATTTTAGAGCCTGACACTTTAGAACCCAAATTTGAAATAGTACTTGCGAGTTTAGAGTTTGATAATTTAGTACTCAAATTAGAAAGCGCAGCGGGAGCTTTACCACCGCTCATAAAATAAGACATTCCGGCACTTGCAACACCTTCAAGAATTGAATTAAAGAATGCTGTTTTACCTTGACGAACAAGATTATTTATTTTTGTATTGGCGTCTTTAGTCATTGTGTCAATATCTTCTTTCATAGTGTCGTATGTTTCGTTAATAACAGCCAAAGGTGAACCCGAATTAAAATAAACACCGCTTTTTAAGAAAGATGTTTTTTGTTGCTGCATAAGTTTAACAGCTTGTTTTTCTCTTTGTCTTGATTGTTCTTGTAGTTGTTTAGCTGTTTCTTCAGCTTGTGCATTTGCATTTTTAATACTTGATATTCCTTGAACAATACCTGAACCCAAAGCTGACACAGCAAGAATTATTGGTATTAACGGTAATGCCATATTTTAAATCTCCTTTAATTTATTATTTTAAGTTTTACTTACATGTTTATAATGAGGAATGATAGCCGTTATATGAAAAGGTAAAGGACTATCTTGCACGACAAAATAATGTTTTTCGCGAGAATAATCATCTTCATATTGAATTTCTTTGTATTCATCCATTGGCAGAGGTGGCATATCATAAAAGCCTTCAGGGTTAAAATCTTGAATTTCTTCCAAATCATAAAGGTTACTACCGACCTTTCCTCCGGCTGAAAAGCTCATTTGTAAACCGATTTTATAAATATTTTTCATATTGGTATAAGTTTGAGTTCCGTTACTTTGGAGTAATAACCCCAAGTTAGGACTTTTCAAAATACCTTTATATTTCAAACCGATAATTGCAGTACCGACTTTATTAACATTAGCACTTGAAATATCAACTTCGCCGTTTTCAACAACGAAATCCCCGATATAACCACCATTACCAACAACGGCAACCGTTTCACCTTCAAGGTGATTTAAACCTGTAAAGTGAGTAGCTGACAGATACCATTTTGAAGTTGATACACTTGTTGGTTCAAGGAGTATTTCTACTTTAACACTTGTACCACTCAAATATTCTGTAATATCCAATACACCATATTCACGACCGGTAATGGATTTATACCAAATTCTTTTACCAACATCAGCGGAAGAAAAATCTGAAGCAGAGCTTGTTAAAACTTTAGTAGTTTTATTCAATGTTATTGTGCTTGTGTGTAATCCTGAATATTTCATTGAACAGTCAAGATAGTTACAATCTCTCAATTCTTCAGCTATTTGTCTGTTAAAATCGTATTTATCTTGTGTTTTAATATCGATAATATCAGATACTGTTGCATTTTTAGGAATATCGGAGATAAAATCTTCAAATCTTGAAAACTCAACTGTTTCAGTTAATCTTTCAAGATAATATCTTGTTACACCGTTTACTACGCGTTTAATATTAGCAAACAGATCATAATTACCGTCAGGTCTTGTAACGGTGCATATATCGATAAATTCACCTTTAGTAATAAATTCTGACCAACTGTTTACGGCTTCATCATTAGAAAAACAAATTGATAATAACCTTGTACCACATAAAGCGAATATCAAACCAAATCTGTCGAATTTATTAGCAAGTTTTTTAATTCCGCCTTTAGTAATTTCGTAATTACCTTTAGACAGATTTGTTGCTTTAAATTGTTCAAGCAAAACATCATATTCAAACATATAAAGCAGTCTTTTATTACTTGAAACAAAGAATACATAATTATCTTTATGAACAGGTTTAACAGCGCCTACACCGTCACGGCAAGAGAGTTTAGCAGAAATATCTTCAGGTGTAATAGCTTGAGTAACGCTGCCACCGTTTACGGATAAAATTCCTTCAGCAGTACCGACAAGCAAACTGTTTACACCTGATTCAAGCCAAAGAGCTTTTGAATTAGCTTCAGCAAGGTCAAACTGATAACCGTCATTTGTACCTGTGCCAACTGTAATATTGTCATATTCAGCACCTTTAGAACCATATAGATAAGTCGGATATTTAGAAGAACTGCAACGATTTAACCTATTTTCATAAAAGGCACAAGTGCAAGGGAACCCGTGATTTGATGATTCAGAGTCTTTGCTCAAACTTGCTGTACCCGAATTAGTATATGTTGTTTTTTGAAGCGTAAACGAATTTGCAGAAGTTCTTTTAAGTTGATATTCAGCATAATGACCGTCATTGTGATTAATATAAAGAACATCACAATTTTGTGTCATATTTAGATTAAATATTTGATTTCCGTAAGGATGAATAAGTGTTAGAGGTTCATTGTTATTATCAAGAACTTGAACAAGCTCACCATTTGCGTTATATGTCCAAAATTCAATATATTCAATTCTGAATATCAAAAGATAAGCTTGTTCCTGACTAAACTTAAATTCATATAATGCAGAATAACCGATTTCATCAAGAAATTCAAAACCTGTTCTGTAATAAACATCACCTTTAACGGTATGAAAAAAATTACGAGAAATTTCATGACCGTTTTGAAGTAAAGGTAAATCAAAACGACCTTTAATATCACGGTCAATTTGACCGGACGAAAAATTATTTTTCGGTATTGATGTTCTCATATTTTATTCCTTATTTATTTAACCGGATAATTAAAATCTTGTATTTCAGAATAATATTTTGACTGTCTGTATTTAGGTTTATTAATAACAACGACTCTGTTATCGCGACCGTATTTAGTAGAAGTTTCAACATATTTTTGTTGAGCGAGTTGTTTAAGCATACCGGCTTTCTGTTCGTCTTCAGTCAGAGGTAAGCAAATTTTTTCAGCGAGTTTAAGAGCGAGACAGTCGCAAAATTCAGCATCAAATTTAGTAACATCTTGAACATCAGCGATATATCTAATTTTTACAATTTCATCAGAATTATATTCATCACAATACAAATAATTACCTTCAATTTGATAATATTTATCTTGCAGAGGATTATCCAAATTAAGAACCTGAAGGCAGTCGTGAGGTAAAGCATAAGCTTTAGAGTAACCGTAAACAGGTGTATAGTTAGCGACTTCAGCAAGAACAGCACGTTTAATAGAAAAACTTGCATTAATATTCATAAGCAAAGATTTTCTGACGGTATCATACCACATTTTACATTTATTGCTTTGTTTAGTATTTTCATCAATAGAGGTAATATTTCTAACGTTGCAATAATCAAGAGCCATATTACAAATATCAAGAAAAGAAGTAATCATTTTTTATTCCTTTTATTTAAGACGGACAAAAAAGACTGGCTTGTATTTTTACAAGCCAGTCTAAATTCCTACATAGTAGAAGACAGGATAATAACTTTAGAACCTTGAAGTCTAACAGCTTTAACCCACATATCAATTGTAACTTCCCAAGAATTAACATGGGTAGCAGAGCGTTCGCAATCAAGTCTTCCGATTTCAACTGCGAAAGCTATTGATTTAGGAGCCATAAGAACGTTAGAACGAACGTTGCCGGTAGATTCAGGAAGAATAGGTAAGTCAACAGTTGAACCACCTTGAACGTTACCTGCAAAAGTAACAACGTTAAATCCTGAAGCGTTTGTGATAGTACCCTTATCAACAACGTGTTGATTAGAATACAAAGCGTTCATATATTTATCATCATTACGTAAAGCTTCTTCTTCAGTTGCAGATATAGCAAGAGTTATTCCGTCAGTTTCAATATAGTTATTTTTAAATTGAGTAATAGCCGGAGAAATAACTGTTGCGTAGTTAAAGTTAGAAGTACCATTGATAGTAACAACGCCGTCTTGAGCAGCTGTTAAAACAGTACCGGCACCGTCAGGAGCACCGACTGTAACAGAACCGACAGCAGCATCAATAATACATTTATCAGTTAATCTGCTTTTAGCTTCTTTCAAGTTTTGGTACAAATCCGACATCGGATCCGTAATAAGTTTAACAGCTCTGTCGTAAGAATCTACAAGATAAGTACCTGTAAATCTTTTAGCAACAGATTTTCTGTTATCGTTTCTGATAGTCAAGTATTGTTTAGAAGGGTTTCTGCCTGAAGCAGTAACATCAACAAGGTCATTGCCTTCAATACGAGAGATATTAGAAATACCTTTAATGTCCATGTGTTTAATAGCCGGACAATTTAAAAGTTTAGTATCTTTATTAGCTGCTAATCTTTCAAAGTTTTTTTCAAATAATAATAAAGACGCGTGGTCTAAATTTGGACTTGTAATAACTGTCATAATCCCGTTTCCTTTCTTTTTTTTTAGATACACTTTCGGAAATTGTGAAAGTGTATGAGTAATACAACATTTACTTTTCCGAAATTGCCTGTTTGTAATCAAAAGATAGAAAACAGATTTTCTTCAAAATAATTTTGTTAAGAATTGAGTGCCGGAGCTTGTTCAAACTTAACGATAAGATTTGCACAATAGTGCTGTAAATGAATTAAACTTGAGCCAGTTCATCAGATGATGGGAATTGGTCATTAAATTCACCAATTGGTTCTTCATCATCAAAATTACTTGTTGAAGTAATAATTCCACTGTCAGAAGTTTCTTCGTTAGTCTTGATAAAATCTGACAGTGATTTCTTTTTAATCACTTGTTTTTTACCAAGATAATTATCTACAATGTCAACAACTAGTTTTTCATTTCCTAAATCCAGTTTTAACGTTCCGTCAGGTTGACGTTTAAAGAACGATAGTTTTTCTTGTTCTTCAGGAGTTTTCATAGGAATTTTCAAAACCTTTTTCATATAGGCTTCAATAGCTTTGTAACGAAGTTCAGTTATTGACATTGTATTTGGCAGAGGTATTTCAAAGATGTCATACATACAAGCAAGTTCTTGTATTTGTTGTTCATTCATTTCAGAAATTTCTTTACCGGCAAGAGGAAATTCATCACTAATTTTTTGTACGTCTGTAATAAGCCAGCTGCGAATTCCTGATAAAAGGGGTTTATTTTTTTGTTTTCTGATAAGTACAGGTAAAAATCTTCTTAAGATATGAGAGCCAGCGCCTTCAGGATAGAAACGAGATAATTTCAATTCAAAATTAAAAGGTGTATAATCCTTACCCGAACCTTTATCTGTTTCATAGATACCCTCAACTTTGTATAAATATTCTGCCATAAAATAATCCTTTCAAATTTATATTGTAATAACCATTGTATTAATTAAACAGAGCTTGCATTTTTTTAACAATCTCATCGCGTTCACCGACTTTTTGATTAGGTGAATTATCGAGTTCAAGAAGACGGTTATAAAGTCTGTCATATTCAGCATTTCTGTCTGCTTCAGACATTCTGATTTTTGCAGGGTTAGAAGAATTAGCTGAACTTTCTTTATAACCATACTTATCAACCAAACCTTTAGCGACACGATAGAACATTTCTATTGTGTAGTTAGGTGCTGTTTTTTGAAGAAAATCCTGATCTTCTTGAGGTAAAAACTCTTTAAGCAAACCTTCAACCGTTTTTCTTTGCTGTTGATTATTGCCAAACATATTGTTAATGTTATTTTCTAAATCGTCGGCATCGGTAAATTTCTGAAACTCTTTAATTTCAAAATCTGTATAAGTTTTCAAAAGACCTTGACCTTGTTCTTTAGTCAATCCCAACTCTTTAAATTTATCACCAAAAAAGCCTAAAGCTTCTTCAGGGTATTCATATTCAAGCGAGCCGTCGTCATTTTTCAAAATATCATTAAAAGCGTAGCCTTCTGCATTTTCAGGAACTTCAACTTGCAAACCCAGTTGTTTAGTCAGAGCTTCTTTAATTTCTTCGTAGTTATCCAAACTTTTTAAATCAGTTGTTTTAATATAATCTTCAACTTTTTTACCGATAAGAGTTTGAGAATTATCATAACTTCTGAACAATTCACTTTTTAAATCGTCACCTGATTTACCGTCAAAGAATTTAGTCCAGCCTTTATCTTTGTATTCATCAGGTATTGCAAAATCAGAGTTTTGAGAACCACCACCTTCATCATTAACATTACTGTTAAAATCCTGTCCGTCATTTTGTAAGTTTTCATCTATCATACTAAAAATTACTCCTTAAATTTCGTCTTCACTATATATTTCAATTTGGGCAAGAACATCTTTTGGTAAGACGTTTCTGATAATTGTCCAAATATCGCGTCTGCCTTTTTTGTAAATAAGTATATCGTTGTTAATGTTTAAATCTTGTTCAGACCAAAGACATAACCGTTTCAAATACTTAAGAAAGAACTTACCGTTAACGTCAGAGAAGATTTCTTTGCAGACAAGTTTCAAATCTTCAAGTTCTTTTTTTTGTTTTTCTTCAGCTTCTTTTTGTTTTTTTAAAAGTTCATCAACTTTACTGTTCGTTTGCATAAAAAGCCCCTTGAGTTTGAGCAATAGCGTTATCTTTGTTAGCGCCTGCCATATTTTTCATAGCCATTGCCATTTGTAGAGTTTGTTGTTGTTCAGCTTGAGCTTGTTGTTGTTCTTCCATTTTTGCCAGAAGTTCTTCATAGTCATATTTGTTTTTAATCAAGTTATCGTTTACGAGATTAGAAACAGATTTAAGCAAATCCAAGAATTCATAAGCATTTATTGCGTGAATAAGTTCAGGTTTAATTTGAAGAACAGCATTGAGATATTGTAAAAATCTTCCTATTGCTTCATAGATTTCAGCGTTGCAAAGTTTTTCAAGTTCACCGTTGAATTTTAATTTATACCACATTTTATTATTTTTAATTGCATCGGAGATAATTTGAGGAATAAAATCACCTTCTTTAAGAAGTTTTTGTTTGTATGCAATTTCTTCTTCAGTATCTTCAGGTAGTTCTTGAACTTCGTCAAAAGTTTTACCGAACAGTCCGCAGTCAGTAATAATAGAAATAGCTCTGTGACAAGTTGGTTCAATAATTTCAGTTTTTTCTTGAGTTAAAAGACCGTTAATAGACTTACCTCTGATAGACATTCTGTAACTTGATTCAGTTGCAGTCATTTGAGTTTGATTATTAAAATCAAGAAGCTGATCTATTTTGAAAATATTCACAATATCTTTTTTAAGTTCAGGGATTAAGAAATTAACAACTGCTGAAATATCACCGACTTGTGAAATCGGGAATACAGGACTTTGACCGTTAGCTTGAGCTTGAGGGTTGAACGTTGTAACCGAACCGGCAGAACGGTTAAATACATTACCGGCAACAAGCGCACCTGAAATAATACCAAGAGCCGGATCCGTAGTTTTTTCAATATTGTCAACAGTATTACCGGCTATATGATTAAGCATTTTAATTGATGAAATTGCAAGAGTGCCTGAACTTTCACCATAAACCTGATTATTAACGCGAATAGCTCTACCCATA
>Ga0310695_10015523_pt1 | contig 10129 bp, 10 predicted proteins | sample RumenRJG_04DNA_FD_203882 | JGI IMG/M metagenome (GOLD analysis project Ga0310695, IMG submission 203882) | Bovine rumen microbial communities from Lethbridge, Alberta, Canada - RJG_04 (v2) (version 2) | ecosystem: Host-associated > Mammals > Digestive system > Stomach > Rumen | place: Canada... | reverse complement strand
TCACGAAAGCTACCCGTGAACTATTAGAAGAAGGATTGCTGCCAGTCCACACCTTACGGGGGTGTGGGCTTTGGCAGTACATTTTCTAATATGGTAGGGTAGCACTAATCCAGTGAGAATATTGTACTTCAACCAAAATACTCACGTCCCCGTTTTTTTCTCTCTCGCTTCACGGCGTATTATATGTGTTTATAATCAAAAATTTAACGGAAACGTGAATATGAATCATAATGAAGAAGTCCCAGACTTTCTGGGAGGACTCGGCGACATGCTGCCCGCCGATGTCCTGAAGAAAGTGAACGAACTGCTGGAGCGTGTGCACAGCAAAGACAAGGATCACCAAGGCAGCCCCGTGTTCATCTATGCCCCAGGCAGCCAGTATGTGGATAAACAGTTTAATATTGGAGCCCAGCCCAAACCGGAAAGCCTCCCCAAAGGGAAGGGAGTAGATAGCGCTGAAGCGTCAAAGAGCCTGCCTGATGTTCTCGCCACCGACAAGGCGATGGTGCTGTGGCGGAAGGCACAGCTGGCGGGTTATGTGGATGAGCACTACCAGCCTCTGCTCTCGCGGACGCAGGCGGCACTCCTGGCCGACGCGATGGCGGAGCGGCTTGGCATCAAGGAGAAGTGGAAGGTGTTCGAGGGTCTCTGGCACCGCAAATACATGCGGAGTGATTACAACCTGGCGCTATCACAACAGCAGTCTTACGAGTTCCAGGACGAACTGAAGCGGCTGTTTGCATAGGCAGCAAAAAGTCCCGGTGCTCACGCATCAGGACTTTTCCGTTCTTGTTCTTGTTTTATGAAATACATCCGTGCCGTCCTAACGGAAAGACGCGGCTTGCAGTTCCTTGGTTATACTTGCCATGCAGGCAGTCAGACGCTCGTAGGTCTTTTCGCCTGCCGTCTTGATGCCCCGCGTATATTGGCGCATCAACGAGGGATTGACCCCTGCCCGCTTGGCAACCTCCGTGACATTCAGGAAGGAGAAGTAGTCGAAGAACGACTGCAGATCGTACTGATAGCGGAACTCCACCGGCTCAGCCATCTTCCCGCTTTCTTCGTAGTCGGCCTTGGCCTCTTCCAGACAAGCCAGTAAGTCGTCCTTTGCTTCTTTCACGGTCTGACCTGCTGCATTCAGTCCTGTGCCATAGACATCCTTTTCTGTGTGACACCAGAATGTGCCGTCGGATGCTTGCGATACTGTCACTAATACTTTCTTCATATATCGAATATTGTTTCTATCAATCAAAAAAGTGTTCCTGTTCTCCGAACCGTCTGATTTCCGGCTCTCTTAAAAGTGGTCGGGGATTACTCCCCAACCAACTTTTTCAAGATTTTCTGCGCCGTTCCCGTAGAAACTTCGCCAGCGTGCCGGCGTAGTTCATACGGGACTCCGCTCCCATTCGGACGCTCCCGTCTTGGGATTTGTCCACTTGTCGTGCCTCTTTCCGTTTCGAGCCAAAACGCACCCGGCGTCCCTGAGGCTCTCTAACAATTCAGATGTTTTCATAAAACATAGAACACTTTGTCCGCTAGGGACGGTGCAAAGGTAGCAAAAAAGTTATAAACAAGCAAAAATATAGGTAACTTTTTTGTTATATTACTATTTTTTTACTATTCAGGCTGTAGTACCCACGCGTAGTACCCCTAAGGGGAGTTGGAATCAGAATTGTTTTGTATCTTTGCCGCAATTATTCTTTAGAATGTATGGAGGAAGATAAACCGAAGAAGAAACGGAAGAAACAAGAGACCGCCGGTGAGCGAAAGCCAAACTGGAAGGAGTACATGGCCACGGTAGAGGACATTCAGAACTTCCTGATGGACAGGATCCTGCTGCGGCACAATGTGATTACGGGAAGGGTGGAATACCGGCTACCGTCGAGCTATGAGCATGAGGGTACTGACTGGCAACCCATCTGCGACCGTATCGTCAATTCGCTTTGGGCCGAGCTGTCGGCTACGAAGGTGGTGCGGGTGCAGGACATGTACCGGGTGATAGAGTCGGACTTCGTGCCGGAATTCCATCCGTTCCGCTACTATCTGGAGCACCTGCCGCCATGGGACGGGCAGAACCATATCCTGGCGATGTCGGTGTCGGTGAACGTGAAGGGCGACGTCGAGGAACAGATGCTCTTCGCGGAGTACCTGACGAAGTGGCTGGTGGGCATGGTGGCGGGCTGGATTGACGACAAGGTAGTGAACAACGTCATCCTGGTGCTCATCGGTGAGCAGGGGTCGTACAAGACGACGTGGTTCAACTATCTGCTGCCGCCGGAACTTTCGAACTATTTCTACACGAAAACGAATGCCCAGAGGATGGGACGCGACGACCTCTTGACCTTGGCGCAGTACGGTCTGGTGTGCTGCGAGGAGCTGGACACGATGCGACCTTCGGAGCTGAACCAGCTGAAGGCGGCGGTGACGATGCCCTCGATTGACGAGCGGGCGGCGTACGCCCATTTCCACGAGCACCGCAAGCACATCGCGTCGTTCTGCGGCACAGGCAACAGCGTGCAGTTCCTGAGCGACCCCACGGGCAACCGCCGCTGGCTGCCGTTCGAGGTGGAGAGCATCGAGTCGCCGCGCGACAGCGGCTTCGACTATGCGGCCATCTACTCGCAGGCCTACGCGCTCTACCGTCAGGGCTTCCGCTTCTGGTTCACGCGCGAGGAGATCCTGCGGCTGCAGGAGCATAACCGGCACTTCGAGACGCCCAAGCTGGAGCACGAGCTTGTCGACGTCTACTTCCGTGTGCCTTCGTCGGGCGAGCCTGGCGAGTTTATGCCCGTCAGCCGTGCCCTGCAGATCGTGGGTGGCAATATGATCCATCAAATCAGTGCTGTCCGGCTGAGCCGTGCCTTCACCGACCTGGGCTTTATGTCGAAGCGCACGAGCAGCTCGCGCGGTTTTATCGTCGTACAGCGCTCAGCCGAGGAGATACGCAGCCGCCTGCGGATGATGGCCGTGACGCAATGACGCGATGACGGCCCTTTCTGCGAAACCCTATGCGTACCGCGTGCACGCGGTACGCGATAACTTTTAATTATTTTCCTTTCATTGTGTCATTAGAGTCACTCTTCTATGAAGTCCATGTATAAGCAGGAGCTGGCCGACTGTGCCGGTGTGTCGGTGAAGACGCTGATGAACTGGTGCGCCCCGTTCCGTCAGGAGCTGGCGCGCATGGGGCTGAACCCGCGTGCCAAGAAGCTGCCACCGCACGTCGTAGCGTTTCTTTCCGAGAAATTCTGCATCGACGTCTAAGGAAACGGAAGGAAACGGAAAACGTTCTTTCGGAAAGTCGTACCTTTGTAACGTCAAAAGAAATTTTCAGCGCGCGAAAAAATCTTTTCAAGCCGCGAAATTTTATTTTCGCGGTGCGAGACACCAACACAAAAACTAAACCCTTTAAAACAACAAGAACTATGCTTGAACTGAATCTTTACAGAAACAAGATGACCACGTCGAAAGGCTATGGCATGATCTATGGCCGCGTGGAGAAGAAGGAGACGTACGACCTGGCTAAGCTGGCCGAACACATGCACAACCACAATTCGCCTTACTCGGCAGGTGTCATCCTCGGCATCCTGAAGGACATGGTGTCGTGTATCCGTGAGCTCTGTCTAGAGGGCAACCAGGTGAAGATCGAGGACCTCGCCATCTTCTCGGTGCAGGTGGCCTCGAAGGGCGCCAACAGCTTCCTGGCCTACGACATTGCGAAGCACGTGAAGGACGTACACCTGAATGCCTACTCGACGGGCGTGTTCCGCCGCTCAGAGCTGATCAAGGACGGTGTCATCGGCTACACCTCACTGGCCCAGAGCCTCCGCGATGCCGAGCGTCCTACGCCAGAGCCGGAGGAGGAAGAGGAGCCGTAAGGGACCCCTCCCCTAAGGCCTCCCCCTACCCCTCCGAAGGAGGGGAGTTAGGCCGCCCCTGTTTAATCTTTAATGTTTAATATTTAATGTTTAATGTTTAATTTATCACCATCGTGAAAAAGGAAACTTGGAAACAGATCATTCAGATCGTCATCACCGTGTTAACAGCTATCGCCACAACACTGACAACAACATCATGCGTATCATCACTCTGATTATCGTACACTGCAGTGCCGTACGCCCCGACCAGCAGAGCTCAGCCGCCCAGATCGACACCTGGCACAGGAAGCAGGGCTGGAAACTTGGCATCGGCTACCACTACGTCGTCCGCCGCAGCGGAGAGGTCGAACAGGGAAGGCCTGAGTTCATGGTCGGCGCCCACTGCAGGAACCACAACAGCCACTCCATCGGCGTCTGCTACGAGGGTGGCCTCGACATCCGCGGACAACCCGCCGACACGCGCACCGAGGCACAGAAGGAAGCCCTCAGGCGTCTGCTCGCCGACCTGCACCGCCGCTACCCCAAGGCTCTCATCGTCGGTCACCACGACCTGAATCCCCAGAAGCTCTGTCCAGTCTTTGATGCCATCGCAGAATATTCGAGCCTGTAATCCTGAACCGGAGCCCTAAAGTGCAATTGACAGTTAATAATAGACAATGGATAATGGATAATTAAGAACCGCTGCTATCTGTGAGGATGGCGGCGGTTTTTCTTGTGGGGTAAGTAGGATGTTTCGGAAAAATCTATAATCTGAATCTTCGCCACAGCCATCGTGGAATTCTGCGCCATAACGCCGTCAGCACACGATATTTCCAGTCGATAACACGGACGTTTTTCTTATGGTTGATGGCAAAGACTATCTCTTTAGCCACCTTCTCGGGCTGCAACATCATAGGATAATGGAAGTCGTCACTGAGCAAGGCGGTATTAACAAAGCCTGGGCGTATGTCAGTAAAGCGAATGTTTAGCTTACGGCTCAGAGCTTGTTGCTCGAGAGCCTGTAGGTAAACATTCTGCATGGCTTTCGTGGCAGAGTAGGAGGGTGCGGGGCCAAGTCCTTTTGTTCCGGCAATAGATGTGATGGCCGCTATATGTCCCCCTCCACGACTGGCGAAGTACCTGTATGCCTCACCAATCATTCTCGTAAAGCCCACGCCGTTAGTCTGCATCGTAGCCAGCTCAATGTCCTCTTTCAATTCCCTGTTCTGCTTGCCGATGCCAGAAGCATAGAAGAACAAGTCCATGCCTCCCATCTTCGCGATAAGCCGTTGCAAAGCTTCGGCCGCCTCACTTGCTGTTACGTCTATCCGTTCTACAGCCGCAGCACCAATGCCTTGCAGCAGTTCCACACGTCGCGCAGCAACACCGACCGTCCAGCCTTGTGCTATCAGCAGTTTTGCCACCTCCAGTCCTATGCCAGACGATGCACCTATTATTATTGCTCTCTTTCCTCGTTGCATCATGTTATATCGTGGACTGCAGGCAAGCTACTTGATATTTGGCAGCTGCAAGCCGTAGCCCTTACGGCGGTCGGTGTACCACATGGCGATGGCGACAAGGGCGGCACCGAGGGCGGTAAAGCCAAAGATGAGCATCGAGGTGGTGTACGACGGGTCGGTTTCATTGGCACGGCCAACAAACATCGGGATGATGGCGCGGCCGAAGTTCTGGATGAAGAAAATCATGGAGTAGGCGGTGCCGAGACATTTCAGTGGAATAATCTTAGGCACGCAGGGCCAAAGGGCTGCGGGAGCCAAGGAGTAGCCGACGCTGAGGACAACCATCAGCAGGATGGCGACGCTGCTATTGTGGATGGGTAATGAGAAGCCGAAGTGGACGGCAGCAAGCAGTAGAGCACCAGTGATAACGAGGGTGACGCCGCGACCGTAGCGGTCGTAGACGTAGCCGAAAAGAGGTGTCATGAGGATGGTGCCAAAGGGAGCTATCGACGAGAAGAAACCGGCAATGTCGGGGTCGACGCCGTATTTCATGACCATCAGTCGGGTGGAGAACTTCAAGAAAGGCGATACAGCTGAATAGAACAGTACGCAGAAAAGCGTGATGAGCCAAAAACCTGGTGAGCGCAGTGTGACACCGATGTCGCTCCAGCGGAACTCGTCGTCAGAGGGCTCATGGGACTCATAGGTCTTATCCAGTCGGCGGTCCATCACACAGAAGACGAGGAAAGCCAGGAGCCCAGTGACAAGGAAAGACAGAGCCAGCAGCAGTGGTGCCGATAGAGTGAAATGGCGGGCGATGGGTGCTGAGATGCTGAGTGCGGCGGCTGTGCCGAGGCGGGCCATAGCCAACTGTAGCCCCATGGCCAGTGCCAGTTCGTGGCCACTGAACCAGCGCACCATCGCTTTCGACACGGTAATGCCCGTCATCTCGTAGCCTACACCGAAGACGGCAAAGCCTAAGCTTGCCATCGCGACCGATGGTGGCAATTGATAATTGAAGATGGATAATTGACAATTACCGAAATCGGTGATGACGGCATAATATTTTATCAACGTGCCAAGAACCATCAGCGAGCAGGCCAGTGTGCCAGTGAAGCGGATGCCCATCTTGTCGAGGATGATGCCCGAGAAGAAGAGCATGAGCAGGAATACGTTAATGAAACTGCCGGCACCTGAGAAGAATCCGTAGTCAGAGGGAGTCCAACCAAGTCCACCTTGAGAGCGCGGCATCTCAAGTAGCGTCTCCAGGGGCGACATGACATCGTTGACGAAATACCCCATCATCATAGCCGTAGCCACAATGAAGAGTACCGTCCAGCGGGCAGCGGGGGAGTCGTTTATTTTTTTCGTACCGGGTCGCATGTCAGTCCGCAGCCTAACTTCTTGAATATCTTACGGTCGACTTCGGAGAGCATTACCGTTGAGTGAACCTGACAGTGGCGAAGATTGGGCAACTGTTCGAGGGCACGGCGGCAATTTTCATCATCCTGCGACAGTACGCTCAGTGCCACGAGCACCTCGTCGGTATGCAGTCGTGGGTTCTTAGCACCTAAGTATTCGGTCTTGGTCTTCTGTACCGGCTCAATGAGCGACTGCGGAATGAGTTTGGCCTCATGGTCGATGCCAGCCATATACTTGGTGGCGTTCAGCAGCAGGGCAGCGCTACAGCCTAACAGCGGTGTTGATTTGGCGGTGATAATCGTGCCGTCTTCCAGTTCGACGGCAGCCGACGAATGTCCCGTTTCTAACTGCTTCTCATAAGCGGCAGTGGTGGTGCGGCGAAAGGCTGTCGTAATCTTGGCCTGGTTGAAGAGCAGTCGGATTTTGTTCACCTCGCTCTCGTTATCGGCACCGTCGGCCATCTTGTTCGTAGCATCGTAGAAACGGCGGATAATCTCGTTGCGCGAGGCCTCACAGCACACCTCGTCGTCGGAGATGCAGAAACCAATCATGTTGACACCCATATCGGTTGGCGACTTGTAGGGATTCTCGCCGTAGATACCTTCGAACAGGGCGTTCAGCACAGGGAATATCTCGATGTCGCGGTTGTAGTTGATGGCCGTCTTGCCATAGGCCTCCAAATGGAACGGGTCAATCATGTTGACATCGTTCAAGTCGGCCGTAGCAGCCTCGTAGGCAATGTTGATAGGATGTTTCAACGGCAGGTTCCACACGGGAAAGGTCTCGAACTTGGCATATCCCGCACGGATGCCGCGCTTGTTCTCGTTGTAAAGCTGGCTGAGGCAGGTGGCCATCTTGCCGCTGCCGGGACCTGGGGCGGTGACAATGACCAGCGGGCGCGACGTCTCTACGTAGTCGTTCTTGCCGAAGCCCTCGTCAGAGGCTATCAGCTCGACGTTGTGGGGATAGCCGTCGATGGGATAATGGAAGTACGAACGTATGCCCATACGCTTCAGACGGTGGTGGAACTGATCGGCAGCGTGCTGTCCGTTGTAGTGGGTAATGACAACGCTGCCCACCATGAACTGACGCTGCATAAACTCGTCGCGCAAACGCAGCACATCTTCGTCGTAGGTGATGCCGAGGTCGGCACGCACCTTGTTCTTCTCGATGTCGTTGGCCGACACGACGATGACGATTTCGATGCTGTCGCGCAGCTGTGCCAGCATGCGCAATTTGGAGTCGGGCTTGAAGCCTGGCAGTACGCGCGAGGCGTGATGGTCGTCAAACAGTTTGCCGCCGAGCTCCATATAGAGCTTTCCATCGAACTGTGCAATGCGCTCACGAATATGTTCCGACTGTATCTTCAGATATTTGTCGTTGTCGAATCCTATCTTCATTGCTTTTTAGCCTTTTAGTCTTTGATGTTAGGTAATTCCAAACCGAGCCCCTTCTTGCGGTCGACGACCTTCAGTATGAATCCCAGCACAAGGGCGGCCACACCGAGGCAGGCCAGCATGACCAACGGGGCGGTGTAGTTGAACTGTGTCGGGTCGGTTACACCGGGATTGGTAGCGTCGAGTACCTTGCCGATGAGTAGCGGGAAGAGCCACAGGCCGATGTTCTGAATCCAGAAAATCAGTGCGTAGGCTGAACCGATAACCTTGGCATCTACCAGCTTAGGTACTGAAGGCCACAGTGAGGCGGGCACCAGCGAGAACGAGGCGCCGAGCACAAGGATGGTGACGTAGGCAATGATGATGCCGCCAGCTGAACCCTTAAACAGGGGCAGGATGAAGGCAAAGGTCAGGTGGCAACCAATAAGCAACAGCGAACCCAGGACAAGCATCGAGGCAGCTTTGCCGTGGTGGTCGAGATAGCTGCCAAGGATAGGCGTAATCAGCACGGCCAACAAGGGGAAGACGGCAAAGATGGACTCGGCCGACTGGCGCATATAGCCCATATAGCAATAGGTGATGAGAGCCAGGATACTGACGGTAAGCAGACCATACTTGAGGTTGGCTTTCTTCTGGAAATTAGATGCAAAACCGGCAGCAGCAACAATCAGCATGATGATGTACTGCACGATGGTGACGTCGGGCTGTGCCCAGAACGAATCAGCATCGGGAGTAGTGAGTGTCAAGTTGCACTGTAGCATATTGACGGCATACTTCTGGAAGGGGAAGATGGCCGAATAGTAAAGCACGCAGAGCAGGGCAACAATCCAGAAACCGCTGTCACTGAGAATTTTGCCGATGTCACTCACTTTGAACGGGTCGTCCTTCTCCTCGGCCTCGCCCGTCTGTGAGTCGAGCTTCTTGTCCATGACGAAATAGACGATGGTCATTATCAGGGCAATGCACATCAACACCACACCGAAGGCCACCGAACGGCTAACGCTGACGCTGCCGCCAAGACGGGCAAAGAACGGCGAGAAAATCATGCAGGTGGCCACACCAAGGCGGGCCAACGCCATCTCAGAGCCCATAGCCAGTGCCATCTCACGACCTTTGAACCACTTCACAATACCGCGGCTAACCGTGATGCCAGCCATCTCGCAGCCACAACCGAACACCATAAAGCCGCAAGCGGCAAACTTGGCCGAGGCGGGCATTCCCTCGTAGAAGGGACTGACACCTAACTCGTCGAACAGGGGTATATAGTTCAGGTTCTCGTTGAACCATGTCTCCAGTCCACTGCCGATGAAACCGTCGCTGACGGCGTACCACTTAACGCAGGCGCCGACAAGCATGACTGCAGCAGAGAGTACAGCCGTGAAACGTACACCCATCTTGTCGAGGATAATACCGGCAAAGATGAGGAAGAATGCAAAAACGTTGAGGAACACCTCGCTGCCTTGCATCGTACCGAAGGCTGTGGAGTCCCAGCCGCGGGTCTCCTGCATCAGGTCTTTGATGGGTGAGAGGATGTCCATGAAGATATAGCTGCAGAACATGGCCAGAGCCAGCAGCAGCAGGGCTGTCCAGCGCATAGCGGCGCTGTCGCGTAGGGTCTTTTGAATTGCTTGTGACATAATTATATAATTCTTAATTCTTAATCGGCAAAGCCGACAACTCTTAACTCTTAATTCTTAACTCTTATTTTACTTCAGCCAACGGTCAAGCCAGTTGAAGTAGGTGCGCTGCCAGAGAATACCGTTCTGAGGCTTCAGCACCCAGTGGTTCTCGTCGGGGAAGATCAGCAGCTGAGCCTCGATGCCGCGCATACGGGCGGCGTTGAAGGCCGACATACCCTGTGTGGCATTGATGCGGTAGTCTTTCTCGCCGTGGATGCAGAGGATAGGCGTGTCCCACTTGTCGACGAAGCGGTGGGGCGAGTTCTCGTATGTCCGTTTGGCGTTGGACGTCTGGTCTTTGTTCCAATAGGCGT
>Ga0310695_10015520_pt1 | contig 10132 bp, 4 predicted proteins | sample RumenRJG_04DNA_FD_203882 | JGI IMG/M metagenome (GOLD analysis project Ga0310695, IMG submission 203882) | Bovine rumen microbial communities from Lethbridge, Alberta, Canada - RJG_04 (v2) (version 2) | ecosystem: Host-associated > Mammals > Digestive system > Stomach > Rumen | place: Canada... | reverse complement strand
GAACTGCTCAACCAGTCCTTCGACACCATTTTCGTGGACGGTGAAATGATGGTGGACGGCCGGGCGGGCGACTGGCTTGCCGAGAATCCCGTGGAGGGCGACATCGTGCAGCTCGAGGTCCGCGGCTGGGCCCACGTCAGCACGCCGATCACCGGATTCGCCTATACGGTCGACGGCGGGGACGCGGTGCGGTCCGAAGACTTCATTCAGGACAGACCCGACGTCAAAGCCGCGATCCACGAGGAGGCGGAGGGATTCGACATCCAGATCGACGTCTCCGAACTCGGCGAAGGCGACCACCTCATCAAGATCTTCGCCATCGACGCGGACGGAGGTCTCGTGGACACAACCTATGAATTCCCCTTCGCCCTGACCCGCGGCGCTGCGCCTGAGCCCGAACCGGCTCCCGAACCCGAACCGGAACCGGCTCCCGAACCCGAACCGGAACCGGCTCCCGAACCCGAACCGGAACCCGAGCCGGAGCCCGCCCCCGAACCCGAACCGGCCGCGGAACCGGAACCCGAACCTGCCCCCGAACCCGAACCGTCTCCCGCTCCGGAAACGCAGGCCGCGGCTGAGACGCCGAAGTCCGGCTGCGGCTCCTTCCTCGGCGGCGGCCTCATCGTCCTCGCGGCGGTCCTCGGATCCGCATGGATCTCGAAGAGAAGATAAATCATCCGATCTGCCCCCTTCCCGTTCCGTGAGCCGGACGCCCGAGGGCAGGGAGGGGGATGAAGGAGAACCAAATGGATATCGAATACCTGCTCATGCTGCAAAATCTCCGCAACGCCCTCGGAGGGAATCTGGACGAATTCTTCAACGCCGTCAGCAAGGTCTCGGTGGGCGTCATGATGCTGCTCCCCTGCGTCGTGTTCTGGAGCGTGGACAAGAAATGGGGCTGGCGGTTCCTCGCGGTGCGCTGGCTCGGCGAAGTCGTGAACGGGCTTGTCAAGCTGACGGCCTGCGTCTACCGCCCGTGGATCCGCTCCGATCTGATCGAGCCCGCGGGGGATTCGAAGGTCGCGGCCACCGGGTATTCCTTCCCGAGCGGGCATACCATGTGCGCCGTGGCGACCTACGGGACGGCCTCCGTGAGCCAGTACAGAAAGCGGAAATGGCTCAGCGTGATCTGCTGGGTGATGATCCTTTTGACCATGTTCTCCCGCAATTTCCTCGGCGTCCATACCCCGCAGGACGTGGTGACCGGACTGTTCGAGACGGCCCTGCTCCTCTTCCTCGTGCTCCTCATCGCGAGGCGGATCGAGGGGAACGACCGAAGGATCGACATTCTCAGCCTCTGCGGGATCGGGCTGCTGATCGCCGCAGTCGCCTACGTTCTCCTCAAGCCCTATCCGATGGACTACGTGAACGGAGCCCTGCTCGTCGATCCGAAAAAGATGATGAAGGACACCTTCAACGGCGTCGGCGGCACCCTCGGCCTGATTATCGGCTGCTATATCGACCGGCACCGTATCCGGTACGAGATCCCCGTCGGACACAAAAACCTGCCGATCCTCACGGCGGTGGGCGCGGGCATCGTCTATTCCTGGACCGAATACTTCTCCGGCGCGACGGTCGTTCTGATCTTCGGCCGGAACTGGGGAGCCTTCGCCGAGGGCCTTGTCACGGTGCTCTTTATCACGGTGATCTACCCCCTCGTCATCCGGAAATTCTGCAAAGCGGAAGAAGCGGAAAAGGTTTCAGCCTGACCTCCGACCGGCGTTTGCCCTCCAAATCTGCCCCATCCTCCTTTCCCGAGGGCGGGGCTTTTTCCGTCTGCAGGGGATCCCTGCAAAACAAAAGAGACCTGCCGCGGATGGACAGATCTCTTTCCTTTTTCGGGGAAACTACCTTGTTTCGATCACGAGCTCGTAGGAATTGGCGAGGATATCCCCGTCCCCCCGGTCGAGTTCCGCCGTGACGGTGAAGCGTTCCTTCGGCGCGGCGTCCTCCGGGATCTGCCAGGTCACGGCCTCCCCTTTCGCGTTGCCGAGGGGCTTCGCTTCGAAATCCGCCGACCCGAGGACCGTCTTCTCCCCGCGCCATAGGACGGAGAGGGTCACGGTCCCCTTTTGGTTTTCCCGGGTGTCGTTGAGCAGCCAGGGGACGAGGACCATGGTCTCGCCGGGGGACCACATGAATTTCGGGATCTCCGCCGATCCGAGGACATCCCGCAGGGAATCCCGGACCGCATAATACGCGTCCTTTTTCCGCTCCGGCCACGCGATGAGGGAATTGTTGACCGCGCATTTCCACGGCTCGCCGTAACACCAGTTGATCGCCATCCCGCAGTACGGTTTCTGCCGCCGGGCCGCCTCGAAGATCGCCTTGTATCCGACCGACTGGAGCCATGCCGAAGTCTCCGCCGTCTTTTCGAGGGAGGAGACGTCGCCGAAGCGTTCGAGGGTCCCGAAGCAGAGCCAGGCGTCCGATCCCCAGGCGTTGAAGGCGTGATGGGCTTCCCAGGAGCTTTCCGGTCCGGGCTTCGGCGGGAAGAGTTCCTCTTCGGGGACGATCTCCCGGATGAACTCCGCCGAGGGGATCCCGGGGACGCCGAATTCGGTGTAGGCCGTGGCCCGGGACTGCCCGAAGAGCGCGAAGGGATCGAGCCCGGACTCCCGGTCGATGAAGGTGTAGCCGCCGTGCTTCATGCCCGAGAGAGGGGAGGTCATGTTGAAGGGGATCTCCGGCGTGAGCTCGAAGGTCAGCTTGTCGAGGAGCCGCAGGGCAAGGCTCTGTTCGGTCATGCCGGACCAGCTGTTGAAGAGCTCGTTTCCCCCGCACCAGAGGACGAGGCAGGGGTGACGGCGGATCTTGCGGATGATAGCGGAGGCCTCCTGTTCCAGCACGGCGAGATACCGTTCGCTGTCAAAATAGTTGTTGCAGGCCAGGGGGAATTCCACCCAGAGCATGATCCCGTACCGGTCGCAGAGGTCGTAGAAGTCCTCCTTCTGCACCCCCGATCCTCCCCAGCACCGGAGGATGTTCATATTGCACTCCGCCGCGTCCCGGACCGCCTCCTCGTACCGCTCCCGGGTGAGGGTCCCCGTGAAGATCTCCTGATTGACGTAATTGGACCCCTTTGCGAAGACCCGGAGGCCGTTGAGCTCGATCTGCGCCGGGGGATTGCTCCGGGACTTCGGAAATCCCGCCGGTTCCCGCCACGCGCCTGCGTTCATGACGAGCCTTGTACGGCGGAATCCGACCGTTCCGGTTTTCCGGTCCCCGCCGGTCGAGACCTCGTAGGTATAGAGCGCGGGATCCCCCATGCCGCGGCAGTACCAGAGGACCGGATTTTCGAGGGTGAAACAGAGAACGTGCGAATCCGGGGACGTCCGCCTTTCGAATACGCACTCGCCCGAGGGGGAGCGGAAGAGGACCTTGGCGGGACGTGCAGCCTCCACCGTGATCCGCACCTCCGCCCGGGAGAGATCCTCCGAGAGGACATAGCGCGCCTCGACATCCGAAATATGCGCGTCCGTGCGGGTCTCGAAATACGTCTCGTCCCAGATCCCGGAGGGAATGACGCGGGGATGCCAGTCCCATTCGTAGGCGACGGGGGGCTTGACGCACTGGGCTGCCTGACTGCGGTGACGGGGCGTCCGATCGGTCGCGGGGTAGAGCATCGGATGGGGATGAATCTTCACGGCGAACTCCGCCCCGGGTGTGAGCTTGTCCCCCAAAAGATCCGTGAGACAGAGCTCGACCCGCGAAAACATCCCTTCATGGGCATAGAACTCCTTCCCGTCGAGCAGGAGGGACCAGATATAGTCGATCCCCTCGGTGACGAACCAGAGCTTTTCGCCGGGAGCGAGGGCATAGTCGAGGGTCGTTTTGTAAAACCAGGCATAAGCTTCCAAAGGGAGCATCTTCCGGTGTTCGAGACCGAAGTTGAGGTCTCCCGCGAACTCCGGGTGCGCCTTGATGAAATCGGATTGGATATTGCCCGGAACCGACGCCGGGAAGGGAGGGATCCCCGGCATATCCGGCGAGGATCCGAAAAAGACCGGTGTGAATTTCATGTTCTGCCTCCGTTTATGAGAGCCGATGGGCGGGGGAGAGGTTCAGTCCTCCGTTTCCGGGAGCCTGACCCCTCCGCAGACGGCGTTGAGCTGGGTGACGAGATACCGGTAGCGCAGGCGTTCGAGGGCGGTGGAATGGTTCAGGGTGACGAGGGCTCCGGGGGCCGATCCGTCCTCCGCGTCCGAACGGGTGATCTTGTAGGTGAGGGTTTCGGCTTCGGCGAAGGGGGAGTTTTCGTCGGTCCATCTGCCGCCTTCGATCCCCTCCGCGATCTTCTCGTAGACCGGAGCGCTGTCGGCGGCCCGCCATACCGCGACGGGTCCTTCGAAGTCCCACATCAGATTTCCGTCCCGGTCCGCATGGAGGGAGGCGGGCACGGGCTTCTTCTCCCAGACCGGGATCTCCGTGATCTCATAGCTTTCTCCCGCCGCGGTTTCGAATTCGATCCTGTCCGGTCCGGCGGAGGTGTGCAGGAAGGGGATCTTCGCCCCGGCGATCCCGGGATAACGGATCCGGCAGACGTTCCCGGCCAGCGAGCGGACCGTGAGGGTCTTCGCGCATCCCTTCTGCCATACCGCGCCGATCTCGAATCCTCCCCTGGCGCAAAGCCCCGCAAAGGAGCCGTTATCCCAGGCGTCCGGGATGCAGGCGAGAGGCGCGATATAGGTCTCATGGCTCTGGAGCAGCATTTCCGCCACACCCGAGCAGCCGCCGAAATTCCCGTCGATCTGGAAGGGCGGATGGGTGTCCCAGAGGTTCGGCAGGGTCCGCATCCCCAGCAGATTGCCGTAGAGTTTGTACGCGCGGTTTCCGTCCCCCGTCCGCGCCCAGGCGTTCAGACGGTGCGCCAGAGCCCAGCCCGTCGATTCGTCGGAGCGGAAGTTCAAAGTCACCTTCGCGGCGTCGAGCCATGCGGGGGTCTCGCGGGTGATCTGCGTGCCGGGATAGAGCCCGACGAGCTGGGAGATGTGGCGGTGGCGGTATTCCCCGACCTCGCCGTAGAACCTTTCTTCCCGGTATTCCTTGATCTGCCCGCTCCATCCGACCTGCACGGGATCGTACCGTTCGATCTGCTTCCTCAGTTCCCGGATCACGGGGAGGTCTTCCGGAGGGAGGTTCTCTTCACCGATCCGATCCACGCACCGGAGCAGATCCAGCCCGTTTTCGCGGATCATCTGCTGGTCAAAGGCGCATCCCACCGTGTGGTAGTACTGCACGGGATTGGTCCAGTTGTTGCAGATGATCTGCTCGGGGGAGGCGGAGAAGACCGAGAGATACAGCCCGTCGTATTCCCGCACCACCCGGAGAAGATGCTTCGCCATCGAGAGCAGGGCGGGGTAGGCGGTCTCCCGGAGGACCTTATCGGACCCCGTGAAGGCGAAGGCCTCCCAGAACAGCTTCGACGTCAGCCCGCCCGTCCCGGGACCGGAGTGACCCCCGGGACCGCTGATCTCGTAGGCGTAGCTCCCCGTCCCGATGGTCCAGCCGCAGGCGCCGGGCTCGTCCGACCAGTTCTCGGGGACCGTGCGCCGGATATACTGCCGCGCGTATTCCTCCGCCGCCGGACGGAACGCGAGGTTGAAATCCTTGTACGCTTCGAAGGTCTCGGCCAGATTCCCGACGAAGGCCGGCCAGTAGTTCATCTGCACGTTGATGTTGTGCCAGTAGCCGCTGCCCCAGGGGGACCGGTCGTGACAGTTCCACACCCCCTGCAGATTCGCGGGGAGCCCGCCCGGACGCGAGGAGGCGATCAGCAGGTACCGCCCGTACTGGAAATAGAGCGCTTCGAGATACCGGCTCTTCTCCCCCTTCGCGTAGTCCGCAAGCAGCTCGTCCGTTGGCTTTTCGGGGACCTCCGTCTCCCCGAACTGGACCGAGACCCGGCCGAACAGGGAGGCATAGTCCGCTGTGTGCCGCTCTTTCAGTTCTTCCCGGGAACGGGCGCAGGCGGCGGAGAGAGTTCCCGATACCTTCTCGTGGGGATCGAAGTCCCGCAGTTTCTTCCGGCCGTCTTTTTCCAGAAAGACCTCTGGCCGCAGTTCGTAGTTGGTCCCGCAGCAGAAGACGAAAACCGTGTCCTGTGCCCCGGTGACGGAAAGCCCGCCCTCCTCTGCCGTGATTTTCCCGTCGGAGGTGACCCGGAGCTGACCTTCGAAGCGGAGATTGTAGGCTTCCATCACGCCGGACATGGTGATGAGATCCCCCTCCGAGCGGACGGTGCCCCGCTTTTCCCGGCCTTTTTCCTCGGTCAGAAACGGGATCTGCATCTCGATCCGGTAATCGGACGGGGCGGAGGTGACGATATGCCCGACGAGCGCCTGGTCCGGGTAGGAGGCGAAATACTCCCGTTCGACCTTCACGCCGCCGCAGTCATACCGGACGTATGCGAGGGCCCGCCCGATATCCAGCCCGCGTTCGTAGTTCTCGGCGTCCTTTTCTCCGTGGGGGAAGCGGATGAAAATGTCGGCGAAGCTGTTCAGTCCTCCGAGCCCGCCGGGGTTTTCCGCGGAATTCTCGGTGATCTGGATCCGCTCGTACCCGACGCCTCCGAAGACGTTCCCGCCGAAGTAGGAATTCCCGATGGGGAGGGAGTATTTTTCCCATCCCTCCTCGCTGTCCGGGGCGGGGTTCTTGTAACGCAGTTTCAGTTCCATCATGCTGTTCGTCCTTTCCGGCTTAACGCCCTGTTCCCTGTGGTGCGTTTATAAATCGAAATACCGGTGATCCCGGAAGATCTTCACCCGCGGCCTCTCTTTTCCGCCGCCGATCAACTCCTCGAGATCCTCCGCCTTCTTCACGGCCTCCCCGTCCCATTCGACGATTAGATCGGCTTTCCGGAATCCTGTCTTTTCCGCCGGGGAAGCCGGATCGACTGCCAGCACGAAGGCTCCCCGGTGTTCCGCCGATCCGAGGACCGACATTTCGCCGTCCGTCTCGATGCTCTTGACCGTCAGCCCGAAGGCGTCAAGGCGGATCTCCCGGTTTTCTCCCTCACCGGGGTCCGCGGTCCGGATGCGGGGCATTTCGGGGACGTCCGCCAGCTTTTTCAGCGGCTCGTACCGGACGCCGAATTCCGAGGGGAAGGTCTCGAATCCCGGGAGGTCCGTCGGCGTGAAGTCCCCCTCCTCCGGCGCGCGGAACCGGACGTTCTGCTTCACCGACCGGGCGTCCTGCTTCGAGAGGGCCGAGAGCTCCTTGGCGGGTGTGGGAGTGTCCGCGCCGGGATCGAAGAGGATGTTTTTGTCCACCGAGCGGCCCCAGCGGTCGGGCATCCAGACGGGGGCGTAGGGGCGGAAAACGAGATTTTCTTCGACCGTGTCCCCGCTGTTCTCATACCAGACGTGGGGATGCAGGGTGTTGTTCACAGTGATATTGTGAACGGCCGAACGGTCAAAGCCCTCCCGCAGTTTCAGTCCGCCGTTCAGGCAGAGGTTTTCAGATATGATATAGTGCGAGGATCCGTCGTCCAGGTCGATGTCCCATCCGTGATCGCAGCGGAAGCGGTTCCGGGCGATGATATTCGGCGCGAGCATGTCGAAATCCGCGTACTTTCTAGCGATCCCATGGTCCGAAAGATGCCAGAACCGGTCGCGGCCCCAGGAATTGAAGCTCCCGTGGTCCCCGGTCTCCCGGACGGTGTCGAAGACGTCGCATCCCTCGATCCGGTGTCCGCCGAAGGTCCCCTCGGAGATGTTGATCCCGGCCCGGGGACAGTGGCAGATCGTGCAGTTCTTCACCGTCACGCCGAAGGCCATGGAGATCTCCACCCCGGCGGACTGCTTTTCCGTCTCCCCGGTGTATTCGATCAGGCAGTCCTCCACGGAACAGTTTTTCGGATAGTCCTCCGAGGCGGGACCGGGCGTTTTGTCGATCTCGTCCTCCGTCATGCGCAGTCCCAGATCGGTCATCGGCTGGCGGACGGAAGAGGGGGATCCGACGAAGCAGACGCCCGACGCCCCGATGTTTTTGAAATGGGAGCACGAAACGGAGATCCCCCGGCAGTTCCCGTCGACGAAGACCCCGTTCGACCCGATCTCCCGGAAGACGCACCCGACAAAGGAGCAGTCCGCCGAATTGCGCACGAGGACCGCCCCGGCCCGCGCGATGGTCCAGTCGCTGCACAACAGGGGCTCTTTCGTCTCCATGAAGGTCCGGGCCCCCCGCTCGAAGACGATGTTTTCGAACGTCACGTCCTCGCACCCGTCCAGCACAAGGAGGGTCGGATTCACGACGGCCTCGGCTTCCTTCCGTTCGTCCCCGGGACAGAGGATCGCGCGGACGCAGGCGGCGTCTTCGTCAAACATCCATTCCCCCGGCTCCGTCATTTCCTCCCGGATGTTCTCGACGAAGCGGTATTCGTCGTGCATCCCCATCTGCCGGTTGTTCTGCCAGCCCCCCGAAAGGATCAGCGTCCCGTCGGGGTTTTTGCCCTCGATGCGGTAGGAATAGCCGCCCCAGAGGTGTTTGTGCATGGCGTGAAGGTACCCGCCCTTCGGATCCTTCCAGTCCTTCGTCTTCGCGGGATCGGTGCAGTCCGCCGCATATCCGCCGAAGGGAAGGGAGGGGTCCGAGGCTTTCGGATAGCGGGCGGTGCGGTACCGGCGGTCTCCGATGTAGAATCCGTCGGCCTTCATGTTGGCCGGGACGGGGAAGACTTCTCCCCCTCGCCGGACGGATACGGTTCCGCGGAAGACGACGGTCCCCTCCCCCACGACGCGAAGATGCTTCCCCCGGAGAACGAGGGGTTCGGCGAGGCGGTAGATCCCCGCGGGTATGACGACGGTCCGGTTATCCGCGTTCAGATCGGGCAGCTGCGGCATAGTTGGCTCCTTTCGGCCGGGTGATTTCGCTCTTTGCTCCATTATACCCCATCGCCGCGGGCAAGTCAAGACGAAAAGACACTCCCCGTTCCCCCGCATTCCGCCCCCGGAAAACCGGGCATTGACATCCCGCCCCGGCTTTGGTATAATAACAGAAAAACGGATTCAACCGGAGGACCCATGAAAACCTATATGTTCTGCAACGCCCACCTGGACCCCGTCTGGCTCTGGCAGTGGGAAAGCGGCATGAGCGAGGCGATCTCCACCTTCCGCTCCGCCGCGCGGCTGATCGACGAATACCCCGATTTCATTTTCAATCACAACGAATCCCTCCTCTACGAATGGGTGGAGGAGCACGAGCCCGCCCTGTTCGAGAAGATCCGGGAGCAGGTCGCCGCGGGCCGCTGGGAGATCGTCGGGGGATGGTTCCTCCAGCCCGACTGCAACATCCCGGCGGGGGAGTCGATCCTCCGGCAGATCCTGAAAGGGCGGATCTATTTCTGGGATAAATTCGGAAAAGTTCCGATCACCGCCGTCAACATGGACTCCTTCGGACACGCCCGGGGACTGGTGCAGGTGCTGGCGAAGTGCGGTTACAAACAGTACGTCAACATCCGCCCGGGCCGCGGGAACTACGAATTCCCGAGCGAGGATTTCCGCTGGATCGGGTACGACGGCTCCGAGGTCCTCGTCCACCGCTCCGACAAGGGCTACAATTCCGTCTTCGGCCAGGCGGCGGAGGAGCTCACGGGGACGGAGGAGAAACCCGGCTGGCTCGAGAGGCATAAGGACGAAAAGACCGCCCTCTATCTCTGGGGCGTCGGCAACCACGGCGGCGGACCCTCCCGGAAGGATCTGGACGACATAGCCGCCCTGAAAGCCTCCGGCGCCGACCTCGTCCACTCCACCCCGGACGCATATTTCAAAACGCTGGATCCCGAGGCCCTTCCCGTCGTGGAGCGGGGACTGAATCACCTCATGGAGGGCTGCTATACCTCCATCATCCGCATCAAGCAGCTCCACCGCCAGCTCGAAAACGACCTCGTCATGACGGAGACCATGGCGGCCCACGCGTCGATCGCCGGGCTGTCGGAGTACGACAAACCCCATCTCGACGAGGCGTGGCGGGACCTTTTGTTCGCCGAATTCCATGACTCCCTGCCCGGCTCCTGCATCCAGCCGGTGGAGGAGGACATGATCCGCGCCCTGCACCACGGACTCGAGATCACGAACCGGCTCAAATCGAAGTACTTCCTCGCCCTCTGCTCCGGTCAGGAACCCGTGTCCGA
>Ga0310695_10015519_pt1 | contig 10132 bp, 4 predicted proteins | sample RumenRJG_04DNA_FD_203882 | JGI IMG/M metagenome (GOLD analysis project Ga0310695, IMG submission 203882) | Bovine rumen microbial communities from Lethbridge, Alberta, Canada - RJG_04 (v2) (version 2) | ecosystem: Host-associated > Mammals > Digestive system > Stomach > Rumen | place: Canada... | reverse complement strand
TCATTCCCATTAAGCAATTGTCAGGCTACAGTTACTGGCGCACCCTACTGAACTTCTTCCTCGCCATGATAGTCTTTTTCGTGTTTATTCTCGCGGCCATTATCGCCGTTTTTTTCCTTATCTCGCTCTTCTATACCAGTTAAGGCCATACAGCTGCACTGGTATGCACACCCCTATAACCTTATTATTATAAAAAAATGGTCTAAAATGCACTTTTTGTTATGTAGAGTTTGCAATTTGCAAAAAAAAAGAGTATCTTTGCACCGAAAAATAATCTATTTCGGGTATGTTAGAGACATTCTTTCGGATTCATCAGTTTCTTGTAGAACATACAGAGGCTCCTGTAAGGAGAGCTTTGATGGATGAAATTGACTGGAAACAACGTTTGATAGGAATTAAGGGTAGTCGGGGCGTAGGAAAGACAACGTTCCTGCTTCAGTATGCGAAGGAGCATTTCACACCACGGGATAAAAGGTGTTTGTATATCAATATGAACAACTTCTATTTCCAGGGAAAGACATTGTTCCAGTTCGCGCAGGAGTTTCAGCAGGCAGGCGGACAGGTTTTGCTTATAGACCAGGTATTCAAGCAGCCGGATTGGAGTCATGAGCTACGACTGATTTATAATCGTATTCCTCGCTTGCGTGTCGTGTTTACTGGTAGTAGTGTTATGCGCCTAAAGGAGGAGAATCCTGAACTGAACGGCATCGTGGACAGCTACAACCTGAGGGGGTTCTCTTTCCGCGAGTACCTGAATATGATGACGGGCGAGAATTTTAAGTCTTACAGCATCCGCGAGATTCAGAATCGCCATGAGCGCATCGCTCAGGAGGTTCTGGCAAAGGTGGATCCTCTGGAGCATTTTCGTAATTACCTGCATCACGGATATTATCCCTTCTTCTTGGACAACAGTAATTTCAGTGAGAATTTGCTTAAGACCATGAACATGATGATTGAGGTAGATATTCTCCTCATTAAGCAGATTGACCTGAAGTACCTTACTAAGATTAAGAAGTTGCTGTACCTGTTGGCAACAGGCGGTACCGGTGCTCCCAACGTCAGTCAGTTGGCCAGCGATATGCAGACAAGCCGTGCTACAGTGATGAACTATATCAAGTATCTGAGCGATGCCCGATTGCTGAATATGATATATCGTCATGGTGATGAATTCCCCAAGAAGCCGTCTGGCCTGTATCTGCATAATACGAACTTGATGTATGCGATGTCTCCCGGTAAGATTGAGGAGGAGACACTTATGGAGACTTTCTTCCAGAATGCTCTTTGGGGGCGTCATAAGGTGGAGGCCGGCGACCGTAGCAGTACGTTTATTGTTGACGGTAAGCAGCGTTTCCGCATTTGCCTGGAGCACCCCAAGCGTAAGAATACCGATGTACTGTATGCACTTTCCGGCATTGCTGAAGGGGCTGAGCAGGAGATTCCTATCTGGGTTTACGGATTCCTGTATTAACCCCCCCTCTCTAACTCCCCCTGTATGGGGAGAATAACCTGAATGAAATAAATCGGAATAAATATAAAAATTAACTGCCCATGACCCTGTTTAGCAGTTCCCTCCCCAAAGAGGGGGAGGGGTAGGGAGAGGGTCTCTATTTTGTTATGAAAGAAAAGAAATTTATTACCTGTGACGGTAACGAGGCTGCTGCTCACGTGAGCTATATGTTCTCTGAGGTAGCTGCTATCTATCCCATCACTCCCTCTTCGCCAATGGCGGAGCATGTTGACGAGTGGGCTGCCCGCGGTCGTAAGAACCTGTGGGGGCAGAACGTCAGTGTTCAGGAAATGCAGTCAGAGGCTGGTGCTGCCGGTGCCGTTCACGGCTCGCTTCAGGCTGGTGCTCTCACAACCACATTCACAGCATCTCAGGGCTTGCTCCTGATGATTCCTAACATGTACAAGATTGCCGGTGAACTGATTCCTTGTGTATTCGATGTTTCTGCACGTACCCTGGCTTCTCACTCTCTCTGTATCTTCGGTGACCATCAGGATGTGATGGCATGCCGCCAGACAGGCTTCGCTATGTTCTGTTCTGGTTCTGTACAAGAGGTGATGGACCTGACAGCTGTTCCTCATCTGGCTTCTCTGGAGACCTGCGTACCTTTCGTTAATTTCTTCGACGGTTTCCGTACCTCTCACGAGTATCACAAGATTGAGATAATGGATCAGGAGGATATCCGTCCTCTCGTAAAGGATGAGTTCGTTAAGCGTTTCCGTGATCGTGCTATGTCACCTGAGCGTCCTATCACTCGTGGTACAGCCGAGAACCCCGAAACGTTCTTTACACACCGTGAGGCTTGCAACACCTACTACGACAGCGTTCCTGAAGTAGTTGAGAAATACCTGAGTGAGATTTCTAAGATTACTGGTCGTGAGTATCATCTCTTCTCTTATTACGGAGCTAAGGATGCCGACCGCATGATTATCCTCATGGGTTCTGCTACCGATGCAGCTCGCGAGGCTATCGACTATCTGAACGCTAACGGTCAGAAGGTTGGTATGATCTCAGTTCACCTCTATCGTCCATTCTCAGTTAAGCACCTGCTCGCTTCAGTTCCTAAGACTGTTAAGCGTATTGCTGTGCTCGACCGTACCAAGGAGCCCGGAGCAAACGGTGAGCCTCTGTACCTCGACGTGAAGGATGCTTACTACGACGTCGAGAACAAGCCTCTCATCGTTGGTGGTCGCTACGGACTCGGTAGTCGCGACACCACTCCCGCACAGATTATCAGCGTGTTCAACAATCTGGCTATGCCTGAGCCCAAGAACCACTTTACTGTCGGTATAGTCGATGATGTTACCTTTACTTCTCTGCCTGCCGTTGAGGAGATTGCCCTCGGTGGTGCCGGCATGTACCAAGCCAAGTTCTATGGTCTGGGTGCCGACGGTACAGTAGGTGCTAACAAGAACTCAGTAAAGATTATCGGTGACAACACCAATAAATACTGTCAGGCTTACTTCTCTTACGACTCTAAGAAGTCGGGCGGTTTCACTTGCTCTCACCTGCGTTTCGGTGATACACCTATCCGCTCTACCTATCTGGTAACTACGCCTAATTTCGTGGCTTGCCATGTTCAGGCTTACCTGCACATGTACGACGTAACTCGTGGTCTGCAGAAGAACGGTACTTTCCTGCTGAACACTATCTTCGATGATGCTGAGTTGGAGAAGTTCATGCCTAACAAGGTGAAGCGCTATTTCGCACAGAATAATATTACGGTTTATACCATCAACGCTACCAAGATTGCACAGGAAATAGGTCTGGGTAACCGCACCAATACTATTTTGCAGAGTGCTTTCTTCCGTATCACCGAGGTAATCCCCGTTGAGTTGGCTGTTGAGAAGATGAAGGCAGCTGCCTTGAAATCTTACGGAGCTAAGGGTCAGGACGTTGTTGATAAGAACTATGCAGCTATCGACCGCGGTGGTGAGTACAAGAAGTTTGAAGTGAAGGCCGAGTGGGCTAACTTGGCAGACGATGCCGAGAAGCAGGACGATGCACCCGCATTCGTTAAGGAGTTGGTTCGTCCTATCAACGCTCAGGCCGGTGACTTGCTGAAAGTTTCAGACTTTGTAAAGCACAACACCGTTGACGGTTCTTGGAATGTTGGTACAGCCGCTTACGAGAAACGCGGTGTTGAGGCTTTCGTTCCCGCTTGGAACAAAGAGAATTGTATCCAGTGTAACCAGTGTGCTTACATCTGTCCTCATGCAGCTATCCGTCCGTTCGTTCTGACCGACGACGAGATGAAGGGTTTCGACGGTCTGGATACCATCGAGATGAAGGCTCCTGCCGCTATGAAGGGCATGCACTTCGTCATCGAGCCTTCTGTGCTCGACTGTCTGGGGTGCGGTAACTGTGCAGATATCTGCCCAGGTAATCCAAAGTTGGGCAAGGCCCTCACGATGGTTCCTTTCAACCCCGATGCAGCCGATATGAAGAAGATGGCTGCCGACTGGGACAAACTGGTGAAGGTTCCCTCTAAGCAGCACCTCGTTGACATCAAGCAGAGTGTTAAGAACAGTCAGTTCGCACAGCCTCTGTTTGAGTTCTCCGGTGCTTGCTCTGGTTGCGGTGAGACTCCTTATGTTAAGCTGCTCTCTCAACTGTTCGGTGATCGTCAGATGATTGCCAACGCTACCGGTTGTTCTTCAATCTATTCTGCTTCTATTCCTTCTACACCTTATACCAAGAACGAGAAGGGTCAGGGTCCTGTATTCAACAATTCTTTGTTCGAGGACTTCTGCGAGTTCGGTCTGGGTATGGCTTTGGGTAACAAGAAGATGAAGGAGCGTGTAGCTAAGCTGCTCACAGAAGCTTCAGAAGGTGCTCCTGCTGAGTTCAAGGCACTTGCCGAAGAGTGGATTGCCAATAAGGAAGATGCTGACAAGACCAAGGAGATTGCTCCGAAGTTGCGCGAGGCTATCGCTGCCGGTGCTGCTGCTGGTTGTGAGTTCTGCAAGGAACTGAAGACGCTCGACCACTATCTGGTTAAGCGCAGCCAGTGGATTATCGGTGGTGACGGTGCTTCTTACGATATCGGTTACGGCGGTCTCGACCACGTGATTGCTTCTGGTGAGGACGTTAACATCCTGGTTCTCGATACTGAGGTTTACTCTAACACCGGTGGTCAGGCTTCTAAGGCTACACCTCTTGGTGCTATCGCTCAGTTCGCTGCTCAGGGTAAGCGCATCCGCAAGAAGGATCTGGGTATGATTGCTACCACATACGGTTATGTATATGTCGCTCAGATTGCTATGGGCGCTGACCATGCTCAGACCCTCAAGGCTATCCGCGAGGCTGAGGCTTGGCACGGACCTTCTATCGTCATCGCTTACGCTCCATGTATCAACCACGGTCTGAAGGCCAAGGGCGGTATGGGTAAGAGCCAGGCTGAGGAGAAGAAGGCTGTCGAGTGCGGCTACTGGCACCTGTGGCGTTTCAACCCTGCTCTGGTAGAGGAAGGCAAGAATCCGTTCAGCCTCGACTCTAAGGAGCCTAACTGGGAGAACTTCCACGACTTCCTGATGGGTGAGGTTCGTTACCTGTCAGTGAAGAAGGCTTATCCCGACGAGGCAGAGGAACTCTTTGCTGAGGCCCAGCGCATGGCCCAGCTCCGCTATAAGAGCTACGTTCGCAAGACACAGGAAGACTGGAGCTTGTAAAACGACTCCCATATATTAATAAGGTGGAACCCCCGATGTGAGGTTCCACTTTTTTTTTATGTCTGTTCCAAAAAATACAAGGAAATCACCTCCGAAGGAGGTATATATTGACTCCTAAGCTGAATCTATTACCATGTTTTCCATGCCTTGGTGAATATTGTTCTATGGAAAAGTTTGTGATGTTTTTGTAATTCTCTGCTTTTTAGTGAATTACGTCATGTGTGTCCTTCTAATTCTTCCATAGGGCACATGATTGTCCTTACAGAATTCTGCCATAACTTTGTCGTGCGAAAAGCGATTGATTGTATTACCGCAAAAAAAATACAGGAAAAAGACAAGGTTATGAATAGATTCTGTTGTTTTTTATTGGTTGCCATGATAGGAGTGTGCTTGAGAGCCCAAAGCAATGAAACGATTATTTGCACGGAGGTTTGTGTTGCAAACATTGACCAGACTGTCGATTATTCGAATAACTATGGCAGCTGGATAGAGTTGTATAATCCAACGAACAAAAATGTATCGCTGAACGGATGGTATTTAAGCGATGATGCAGAGATGCTGACCAAGCACAAATTGTCGGGCTATAGCGTATTGAATCCAGGATGCTACGAATGCATTTTCTTCGACCATAATGCAGCCGATGGTGAATATGGCCCTGATGCATTAAAGCAAGTGAGATTCAAACTGAACAGGAAAGGTGGTACATTATATCTGTCAAGCAATGGTACAGTCGTGGATTTATCAGTAACCTATCCAGAGTCCGTACCTCGTTGCAGCTACGCAAGGGTAAGACTGAATACTGATGAATGGCAGTATTGTGGAATGCCAACTCCACGCCAAGCCAATGCAGGTCATTACGCACAGGAATGCTTACCGATTCCAGAGGTTGACTGCGATTCCAGACTCTTTACATCGGGATTTGATGTGCATGTGCAGATACCTTCCGGAACAACTCTTCGCTATACAGCAGATGGCAGTACTCCAACACTCACAAATGGAAAAACCAGCACAGACGGCCTTTTCTCTGTCTCGAAGACCACAGTACTACGTCTGCGATTGTTCTCTGACGACAAACTTCCAAGTGCTGTAGTCACTCGCACATATATATATAAGGATAGGAACTACTATCTGCCAATAGTCGCCGTTGCCACAGATCCGAGGAATCTCTATGACAACATGATTGGTTGTTATGTGGATGGGAAGAACGGTGTAACAGGACGAGGCTCAAAAGGAAAATCCAACCTCAACATGGATTGGGAACGTCCCGTCAATTTCGAGTATCTGACAGCCGATGGCAATATGGTTATCAATCAGGAGACCAGTTTTGAGGTAGCTGGTGGATATAGTCGACATTTCCCTCCTGCATCGTTCAAGGTACAGGCTAAGAAACTATATGACGGGAACGGCCATTTCGACTATCGTGTATTCATAAACAAACCCTATCATGAGTATAAACAACTGCTGATACGTAATGGAGGTAACAATAACAGAACTGATGGTGGGCCTCGTATCAAGGATGCCATAACCCAGCAGGTGTTGACGACAAGCGGATTCTATGTTGATGCACAAGAGTTTCAGCCTGCGCATGTGTTTATCAATGGCAAATACATAGCCATGATGAATGTGCGGGAGCCAAACAATCGCTTCCATGGCTGTGCATACTATGGCTATGATAATGATGAGATAGACGGTTTTGAATATAGTAGCGGCAGCTATCACCAGAAAGGCGGCACTCGTGAGGCGTTCGACCAACTGATACAGTTGTCGTTCAATGCCGATTCAGATGAGGGATATGCACGTATTAGTGAAATCCTTGATGTTGACGAATTTGTACGCTATATGGCTGCTATTTGTTATACGGGCAGTTATGACTGGTTATTTACTGGCAATAACGTAAAAGGGTATCGGTCGTGGGATGGTGGGAAATTCCATTTCGTGTTCTTTGATCAGGACTTGACATGGGAGCGGACAAATAATGTGGAAACAATCAACGGGGTTATGAAAAATGAGGTACTGATTCTCTATAATAATCTGAAACGTAACAAGACTTTTCGTCAACAGTTTGTAACGGCATATTGTATTCTACATGGCAGCATATATACGCCAGAGAGATGCCAGAATATTGCAGACAGCATTTGTTCATTAGTGAAGAATGCCCTGTCGTTTGATAATCGAACTACAAACGCAACATACAGCAAGTTGCAAGAGACTATGTGGAAGAAAGGCAACAGGGAGGCACGCATTAAATCCCTTATGAAAGCATACATGCTTTCCGATAGTATAAATGTGAACATAGACACAAACTGTCCATTTGCAAGGGTTCAGATTGAAGGTATAGATGTTCCTTTTGGTAAGTTCTCGGGTGTTCTTTTCGGTCCTGTATCTGCAACAACAAACTCGGCGGAAAACTATCGCTTTATTGGGTGGAAAGACCAGTCCGGCAGATGGTTGAGCCGTGAGGCGGAATGTCTGATTACAAAAAACGGAGCTTATACGGCTGTCTATGAGAAAACGGATGATGTCATATCGCCCATTTGTATCAATGAGGTTAGCGCAGCAAACGATATTTATGTGAATGACTATGGCAAACGAGCTGACTGGATTGAATTGTATAACCGAGGACAAGAGCCTGTTGATGTGGCCGGGTGGAGCCTCACCCTTGCCCCCTCCAAAGGAGAAGGAGGCATTAGAGCCCAAATCACCCCTCTTAGGGAGGGGAAGGGGGAGGCTGTTGTCATACAGCCAGGTGAACATCTCGTTATATGGTGCGATGGCAAGTCGTCAGTATCTCAATTGCATTTGCCTTTCAAACTGAAAAATGAAAGCAGAACCCTGATTCTGCAATCGGCAGATGGCGAGTGGAGGGATTCTATATGTTATAACGCGCATTCGTCGAAGGAAACCGTAGGCCGCTATCCCGACGGAGGAAACCATTTGTGGAAGTTCTACCACCCGACAATAGGAACTCTAAACATGACGACTTCCTACGACAGCGCCATAAATACGGATACGAATGCAATTCGTCTTCCGTCTCAGCCTGATGAAATACTGAGCATCAGCTATTACACTATCAGCGGAATCCGAATTTTAAAACCCACCAAAGGCATTTATGTCAAGGAGGTGCTCTATAATAACGGTCAAACACTGCAACGTAAGGAGGTCATCTCTAGGGACAGATAAGGAAGCATCATTTCAGAAAGCTCTGAATTTTCAGAGTTTCGCCATCGCCATATTGACGTAGAGGCAGAAGAAGATATAGTACGTACGTGACGTACTTAGAGTACGCTCCCTACGTACTCAGAGTACGTTCGTTACGTACTCAGAGTGCGTAGCCAGACGTAACATTACCATAGTCTCAAACTTCTCCTGACTGCCAGAGTTCCTGTTTCTTACATAAGGGTGCAACTCACAATCCCATCCGCCAACCTCAGACCAGTTTACAATGTCCCTTGTATAGATACCCTGTATTTGTTCGATGGAAAGGTTGTCTATGGGATTCTTTATATTTACCATAAATGCAAGAGCATCTCGTGCTATAGGCTTTTCTATAAGCGTTACGCCTTTTTCGTCTGCATATTCTTTTTCGTCGCGGGATATACTTCTTGCCGTAATAATAAGTTCAACCTTATCATCTATTAATTTCACAAATGAGCCGTGTGTGTTTGAGTTCAGTAGACGGTTTCCCCTTAGTTCTCTTATCTTTTCACTATCGCCTGTATATTTTGGCATAACCCAGTTAGGAGCTTCTTCCGGATTTTGAACAAACGGGCTTGACATCCACTCGTAATTAAACCCTAATAGTTTACACATTAAAATGAGTCGTAGTGGTTCTGTTGAATCAGAACCGTCTATAATTGGGAAGTTACTAATTGTAATGTCACTTAAGTCTGGTGACACATCCGTGTTCTCCTGTCCATAACTAGACAATATAGGGAGGAATAGTAGGATAAGCAGTTTTTTCATAGCAATTCCATCTATTGATAACCAATACCATAACAGCCAAAGTTGAGAGTTGCTTGTGTATTGTTTAAAATAAGATTATATCATTTCACGGTCACTTTCCTACCACTATGAATATAAATTCCCTTCATGGGTTTCTCCACCTTGCGGCCAGAAAGTTCGTATATGCTTCCCTCGTCAACATAGCTCCCCTCGCTCTTTGGAGAGGAGTCGGGGATGAGGCTGTTAATGCCTGTCGGATCTTCGAAACCGATGATGAAATCGCCCAGGATGGGCATGTGGTCGGAAGTAACTTTGTCGTTCACCACTTTGTAGCTAACCTTTTCGACTCCTCCTATGGGGTTGTAACTGATAATATGGTCTATGACGTAGATGCCATCGCTCCATGTAGGAGTCTTCATGTCGGAGTGATAGGTGAAGCCGTTCTGTTGCAGGTACTTAGTGAGCACACCTCGAGCTCCTTGCATTTCGTCGTCTGTGCCGTCGTCGTTGAAGTCACCAGCAATGATGAGGGGTTTGCCTTTCTCCGCCCATTGTTCGGCTGCAGCCTTGATAATGGGACCAGTGCCGCGCCTTGCGTTTGCAGAGAGGCCCACGTGCAAGCTGGCAAAGACATAGTTTTCGAACTCGGCCATCAGCATGCGACGAGGTTCACCGTCGGCTGTAAGCGAAACGGCTTTGATGCTAAGCGGTATTTCCTTACACAGGATACCGATACCGTAGCCAGTTAGAGCGCTGCAGAAGATGCCGTACATACCCGTGGCCTCGGCCAGTTCCTTTATTTGATATTTGTAGTCGGAGCGTGAAGAGAAGACGCTGTCCACTTCCTGCAGAGCTACCACATCGGCATTCTGGGCTGCAATGACCTTAGCCGTTCTGGGCAGATTCAGGCCATCCTTGTTTCCTGCGCAGTGCTTCACGTTGTAACTCATCACACGCAATGGCACTTTCTTGTATTTGTCATAGATGGGCTCCGTGTATTCACCCTTTGCTG
>Ga0310695_10015514_pt1 | contig 10136 bp, 8 predicted proteins | sample RumenRJG_04DNA_FD_203882 | JGI IMG/M metagenome (GOLD analysis project Ga0310695, IMG submission 203882) | Bovine rumen microbial communities from Lethbridge, Alberta, Canada - RJG_04 (v2) (version 2) | ecosystem: Host-associated > Mammals > Digestive system > Stomach > Rumen | place: Canada... | reverse complement strand
TCTTGACCTTAGCCGGCTTCGGAAGTCCCTGAGCGATCTTTTCCTTGCGAGTGAGCGGCTTGTTCTGAACCTTCTGCTTAGCAAGGGCAGCCACGCGAGCGCGGTTGCGGGTAATAACTTGAGGGTCTACGACTGCAGATTCAGCGCCAGAGCGGAGTTCCGTGACGAGCACCTCGGTATAGCCCTGACGATGACCGTTACGACGTTCGTAACGAGTACGACGCTTCTTCTTGAACACGATGATCGTGTCTTCCTTGCCATGGGCGAGAATTTCGACCTTGACAGAAGCATCATTCAGGACAGGGGTGCCGACTTGCACTTCTTTTCCGGAGAAAAGAAGGACGGACTTGAGCTCCAGTTCAGAACCAACAGCGGCGTCGATCAACGGGAGCTTGTAGGCCTTGCCGAGCTCGACTTTATACTGGAAACCACCTGCTTCAACAATAGAATACATTTTGTAATCCTTTTTAGTTTGCTATTGGGACCACAAATTTAGTAATAGTGCACAGAAAATCAAAGGGGCACAGAAGTGAAAAATGATAAAAAAATGAATTTTCGAGAGGTAACTGGATCCTTCCGCCTTCGGCGTCAGGATGACGAGAGTGAAAAGGAGTCTGGAAGACGAGAGAGTCCGCAAAAGATGATGAGAGAGTGGAAAAACGAAAGAAATGCAGCTCGTTTAAGCCTATTCTCTCGTCTCTCGTCTCTCGTCTCACATCTCTTTTTGCTAAATTATCGCTGAATTTTATAAAGGATTCCCTAATGAGCAAAATTATTAGCCTTGATGGCGATTGGCAGATGATCTGGGACACTGAAGACACCGGCATTTCCAATCGTTGGTATGCAACGTATCCTGAAAAAACACAAACTGTTAGCGTCCCCCACATTTGGGAACGAGCTTTTGACAAGCTTTTGATGGCTCAGGACTGCGCGTTCTATTTCAAGAGATTCACGATTGACGACGAAAAGCAAGTCACGAAGCGTATTTTCCTCCGCTTTGAAAAGATCGCAACGCACGCCACCATCTGGCTTAATGGTAAGCTTTTGGGCGACCACTTTGGCGCCTACACGTCCTTTGTCATTGAAACGCAGAAGGCAATCAAGCTCGGCGAAGAAAACATTCTCTGCATCCGCGTTGCCAACATGGGCGCCACAAACAGCCGCATCGACTTCGGTCGCGAAAGCAAGGAAGGCGCAAACGACCGCTATGCCCACCCGGGCGAAATGCCGGTTGGCCTCCCCTGGTCGCAGTATCCGTACGGCGGTATCTGTGGTCACGTGGACTTGATTCTCGGCAACGCTGCATTTATTTCCGATATCCACGTTGAACCGGACATGGACCAGGAACGCGTTTCTGTCGAAGCGTTCTTCAACAATCCGCGCGGTTACCAGTCCCGCCTCCGCATCCTCATGAAGAACCCGAACGGCGACGTTTACGAATACTTCAAAGACATCAAGCTCGAAAAGGAAAACGCCACGCAGAAGTTCCTGCTTGGCATCAAGGACTGGAAGAAGGACAAGTGCGTCTGGAGTCCGGAACGTCCGAACCTGTTTGCGATCGAAATGCAGCTTGAAATCAAGGGAGCTAAGGGCAAGGCTCCGGAATACACCTTCCCTGTCGTGAAGACTTTCGGTTTCCGCAAGTTCGACTGCCTCAAGGGCGACTACTACATCAACGACTCCATCGTGAAGCTCATGGGCGTAAGCTACAACCAGCAGTGGAGCGAAGGCGGCCTCTGGACAGACCAGAACCCGGCTCTCGAAAAAGACCTGAACGCAGTGAAGGCCGCAGGCTTCAACGTCATCCGTTCCTGTGGCGCTCCGCTCAGCAGCACGGCTCTCGACATCTGCGACAAGATTGGTTTGTTCGTTTTCCAGGAATTCCCGATCCACACGATGCGTTCTACCGCCCAGGGCCTCGAAATCACGAAGAAGCTCATCAACGACATGGTGCGTGACCAGCACAACCATCCGTGTATCGCCGCCTGGATTCTCGGTTCCGAAAACGGAACGTTCATGCTCCAGAACGGTAACAAGCTCTTGAACGCGATCAGCCCAATCGACACCTGCCGCCCGGCTATCAGCAACTTCAACAGCATTTACCTCGACAACGAAGCGAACTTCCACAAGGATACGGGCAAGATCATCCCGGTCTCCATCGACCGCATTTCTCAGTACGCCACGATGCGCGTGAACCCGCGTTTAAACCCGAGCGCCGCCTACACGCACTACCTCGCCCACATGCTGGACAAGGAAGACGTGGAACTCATGGTGCCGGATACGGGTCTTGGCGACAGCCACTTCCAGGATGAAGAAGAACCGATTTTGAACGACATCGAAAACAAGGTCCTGGTGACGCTCAAGAACAACACGCTCTTCCCGAAGCGCGCAACCACCATTGCCGGTCCTCGCAGCGTCAAGAGCCAGAAGGCGATCAAGAACGAATTCAAGTCCGTGGAAACATTCGTCGCCGACAACAAGCTCTCCATTTGGCCGAACTTCGAATCGTTCAACGCCGATGTCTACCGCATCGCCCTCAAGAGCAAGTACGACCAGATTACCGCATTCCAGAGCAACCCGCAGATTGCAGGTTTCTTCATTGACCAGTGGGCCGACAACGGAACTGACTTCAGCGGTTTCACCGATGAAAACAGAAAGTCCAAGGGCATCCAGAATTTTGCCCGTGAAATCACGGCTCCGAGCCGTGTGCTCATCAGCGAACTGGAACACGTTGTCACTCCGCAGAGCGAAGTCAGTTTCCAACTTACGCTTTTGAACAACAGCCGTCTGGAAGACGTGGAAATCGAAGTTTCGCTCCTCGATGCTAAGGACAAAGTCATCAATACGCAAAAGGTCATGCCCGAAGAACCGGCTGACAAGAAGACGCTCACGCAGCTTGGCATTTGCACATTGATGGCCCCGCGCGCCACCGGTTTGTACAAGATAAAGCTTACGCTCAAGGATTGCGGCAAGGAAGTCCACTCCAGCTACGAAGACTTGATCGTGATCGACCAGGCCGACGTGAAGGACGCCATGAGCAAGGTTTGCTTCCTCGACAACTACGATGAATCAAGCGATGTGCTCGCCGCCCTCGACGGTTCTGAACAAATTATTTTCACTGCAAACTTGAGTTCTTGGCCGGATGAAATCTTGGAAAAGATTATCGATGTCACGAAGAATGGCGGCAAGACACTGTTGCTCTCCGATATGACGACTGAAGATATCGACCTCTTGAACCAGAGCCACAACTTTGAAAACAAGATCGAAGCACACTGGACCACAGGCGCAAATGAATTCAGCTTGCATTACTTGCCGAAGGATTCCCCGCTCCTTGCTGTGTTCGGCGGCAACGGCGTTCTCGACCACAACTCCGCATCGGCAATGCCGGGCATTTCGTTGAACGAACTCGCTGGCGCCAAGGTTTACGCACGTTCTGTGACGCTCAAGGATGGCGAAATCAAGACGGGTGTGGACTTGCAGCTCGTGCCGTTTGGCAAGGGCCAGATCATGTTCAACCAGTTCAGCGTGATTGAAGGTTTGGAAACGAACGCCCTTTCGGATGCTCTGTTCACGGCAATCGTGAACTTGCTGTAATTGGTTCGGCAGGCTCTTCGTCATGTTGAGAGGCTCTGCCTCGAAACATCCAGTAAAGTCTAGCCGACAAGCTTTGAATTTTCAAGAGTCCCGCCCTGCGCGGGACTTTTTCGTTACAATACGTCATCCTGAGGGCGACAGCCCGAAGGATCCAGTGCAATACATATTAAATTTCTATATTTGCTTTTATGACACAGAATAACGTTAATTTGGAAAAATACTCTGACGTGCTCGCCAACAACGCAAAGAACGCGAGCAAGAAAATTCGCACATTGAGCGCAGAAAAGCGCGCAGCCGTGCTCGCACGTGTTGCAGAAATTCTCCGTGCAAAGAAGCCGGAAATCCTCGCCGCCAACAAGCTTGACCTCGAAGCCGCCGCCGGCAAGCTCGACGATTCCAAGATGGATCGCCTGACTTTGAATGATGCCCGCATCGAATCGATGGCCAAGGGCGCCGAAGAAATCGCTGCATTTACCGACCCGCTCGGTCGTGTTCTTGAATCCCGTGAACTCAAGAACGGCATCAAGATTAGCCGTGTCGCTGTGCCGATAGGTTCTGTGTTCTTTATTTTTGAAAGCCGCCCGAACGTGACAATCGATGGCGCTTGCCTTTGCTTTAAGGCCGGCAATGCCGTGATTCTCCGTGGCGGTAAGGAATCGCTCAACTCCGCAAAGTGCCTCGCCGGGATTTTCCACCAGGCTCTTGAAGAAAACGGCGTTGACAAGGATGCTGTGCAGCTCGTGACCGAAACAAGCCATGACCTTGTGGGCATGCTCTTGCAGCGCAACGACTGCCTCGACCTCGTGATTCCCCGCGGTGGCGAACGCTTGATCCGTGCAGTCGTAGACCAGAGCAAGATTCCTGTCATCAAGCACTTCAACGGCATCTGCCATGTGTATGTGGACAAGTCCGCCGACATGGAAAAGGCTGTGAACATTCTCATCAACGCCAAGACGCAACGCACCGGCGTGTGCAACGCCATGGAATGCGTGATTATCGACCGACATATCGATGATGCAAACGTGAAAAAGCTCATTGATTGCCTCGCCGACCGCGGCGTGGAACTCTTTGGCAACAAGGACGCCCAATCGCACGACAGCCGTATCAAGGACATCGGCGACGATAGCAACTATCATCACGAATACCTCGCCCTCAAGGCTAGCGTCAAGTTCGTCGACAACGTCGAAGAAGCCTGCGACCACATCGAAAAGAACAGCAGCCGTCACACGGAAGCCGTCGTTGCAGAAGAAGCAAGCGTTCAGGACTACTTTGTCGCAAACGTCGATAGCAGCAGCGTCATGGTGAACGCCAGTACGCGCTTTGCAGACGGTGGCGAATACGGTCTCGGCGCTGAAGTAGGCATTTCTACGGACAAGCTCCATGCTCGTGGCCCGATGGGCGTCGAAAGCCTCTGCAGCTACAAGTGGATTCTCCGAGGTAACGGACAGGTAAGAGGATAGTCGGACAAATGCGTAGGTCGAGAGTCGCGTCCAAGCAAGCTTGGACATGACCGAGGCCAGCATTTGGTACTATAGCGAAGCAAGAGTACAAGTAGACGGTAGACAGTAGGAAGCGACACGAATGTGTCATCCTGAGCGAAGTCGAAGGATCTAAAAATGAAGTTTGAAGATTTGATTAAAGAAGTAAAGTTCGAAGTGGAATTCGGTGGCGTGAAGCTCGCACCGGCAATCGTCCAGGACGCCGATAAGGGCGACGTGCTGATGATGGCATGGATGAACGAAGAAGCCCTCCGCCGTACGCACGAATGCGGTGAAATGGTTTTCTGGAGCCGCAGCCGCAAGGAATACTGGCACAAGGGCGACACCAGCGGAAACGTGATGACCGTCGTGGAATGGGCCGCCGACTGCGATTCCGACGCGCTGCTTTTCAAGGTGCGCATGCAAGGGCCGCAGGTCGCTTGCCACACAGGCGCTCGCAGCTGCTTCTTCAAGAAGTGCGAAAAGTAAATTAAGCCTCAAAGAAAAAATTTCAGCCTAGTTTGCACACGCAAGCTAGGCTTTTTTCAAGAAAATTACGCGTTACACAGGAGCGGCTTCGAGCATTTGCTTCATCAATGTTTGGTAACCAATGCCCACAGCTGCAGCACGTTTTTTGTAGCGTTCTATGACACGAACGGGAACTCGTATGGTAATCGTTTTGGTTGCATTAGCAGCCATTTTCGCCTTCACCGCCTTAACGGTTTCATTCCAATCACCTTTAGAGACGACAATACGTCCTTTAACCTTGGCTTCGCGAATATCATCAGAAAAGTCGCGATTGTCAAGTTTTTCAAGCTCTTCTTTCGGCAAGAAATCATTGATTATTTTGAATTCCATAAAGCCTCCTCTTCGCCATGCGAACGTCGAACAGACACTAGCGAATAAAGATCTTTTGCAAAGACTAAAGTCCAAAATTTACCATCGGCTTTCCCTATTACGAGAAACTTTTCATCTCGAGTAGGTACGACAGATGTCTTACCATTTATTAAAACAGCAAGCATCTCTGAAGTAAATCCGCGCTCGGCCATACGTTCTAAAGCGTGTTTCGTAATATTCATATTAAATATACACTCCGTATGTACATATTGTCAATACGCCTTTTGTGTTTTTACAAAACAAAAAAGCATCCAAATTTCATTGGATGCCTTGGCGTATCATTACGAACCGCAAAAGAAAATGTAGAACAAGCCTCAAAATTGGCAAGAGCCTCTTTGTAAAAGAAGTGTAAAACGGTTCTTACCGCTCTTACCCCTTCCTCCACACCATCTTGTTGACGATGACGGTGTAGCTCTGGATGATCTTCACGACCTTGGTCGAGACGTTTTCTTCGATGTAGTCCGGCACAGGTATGCCGTAGTCGCCGTTGGTGTCCATCGTAACGGCTGTGTCGCTCACGACGGCGAATGCGTTCATCTGCAAGCAGTTGTAGTCGTGGAATCCGAGCGGTTCGTGCTGAATCACGCGCTTGTCGAGCTTGAAGCCCGAGGCGGCAAGACGGTTACGGCTGCGCGGGTGGCAGCTGTTGGTGTCGCCGAGAATCAGCAATGAATAAGAGAACTTTGGGAATATTCAAACAGCGGATTTAAGGTTGATTTTTTATTTGCTGTTTTTGGGGTGTAAGTCTTCTTTACGAACTTTGAAGAGTTCGGCCGCTTTTTCTGGCGTCAAAATGCCAGAATCAACCATGAGCTGAGCAGATTCAAGAATTCCATCGTCTTTCCCTTGCAAGTAAGACCCTTGTTTCTCGTAAAGCAAATCCGTCATTCCGTCAACCTCGTTCAAAAGCGTTTCGTCAGTGTACCCAGTCAAAGATACATCCTTGGCAAAGTCCTTGTCAAGCAGTCTCTTCAGTTTTTCGGCAGGAATCTCCTTTTCTTCAAGAACGGCTCGAAAAATACGAAGCATTTCAGCCCGGTTTGTTTTTTCTCGCTTTTCAGGCTCGGTTCGGTCATCGATGGCGAAAAACTTTTCCACCTCCACAAAGTAAACATCCAATTTCTCGTAAAAGAAATGCCGATTACGCGCAAGCTGCGAATGATGCAGGTAAGTATTTCTCTCCAATGGAAACTGATTTTCTGTCAAAAGCGAAAGCACGTAGATGTGAGGCAAATTGTAATCTTGCGATTTTTTAACGGTTCGCGAAATTACGCGGGATGTGTAGTAGATAAGCCTATCAACGAATAGGGTGTTGAAATTCTGCTGAACTTCGATAAGAACTGGGTTACCTGCTTCTGTAGTTCCGTAAATGTCGAAAATTGCGGTCTTGTCATTAAGAACCCCAGGATTCTCTGGAACACCAAAGGTAAAGGATTTGATGGCGTTTTCTCCGTTCAAATCTAGCATGGCGTTTAGGAATTTTACGGTGCGTTCGGGTTTCGCTTCGTTTGCCATAAGCATCTTGAAAATGCCGTCGCTGAAGGGGTAAACGTTAGTGTAGTTTTTTCGATATTCTGCCAAATGTTCAGGATGTTCGTGAAGATCCTTGACCATGGCGAAAAATTCATCTCGAGTCACAATTATACCTCCATTAAGTTTAGAGGATATAATCTACAACAAAGAATTTTCGAAAAGCGCAACCTTGTAAATTTTGCAAACAACCGTTAGCAAACAACGTTATTTAGCAAACACATGTTGACACGTACTTTTACCTTTTCTCAGAAGAATTCTTTTCTGGGTCCTTTTCCAAGGCATACATACGAATTACATACAATACACCCAACAAAGTGACCAACGAAATAGAGAACCGCCGCTACCGCCAAAGAGACACCGATAGCTTCGGCAATGTCCATTCCACTCAAAAAGCTTTTCAGACATTCACTTTTCTCAATATTTTCATGGAATTCAAACGCTGGAGTTCTTTTTCTGAAAGGTAGTTCCTGGCAATTTTCACATCGTCTTCCGTAATGTAGTCGCCCTTGTAATTTGTCATGCCAACGAAAGGTTTTTCGCTATCGACGCGTTCGTATACAAGTTCCGCTGCGGTGTGCTCGTGGACTGCGTAATGCAATTTGTTCTGGACAGAAGCAAAGAAATCCTTCGCAATCTTTTTGCGGGGATCGTAGTCTACGGATGTTGCGTAGATATCCGTGACTTGCTGGTAAAAATTACGCTCAGACGAGCGAATGTCGCGAATTCGCTGCAAAAGTTCCTTGAAATAGCGATTCCGACCGTTTTTCAGCCTTTCATCGTCAAGAGCAAAACCCTTCTGAATGAATTCGTGCAACCTAGCCGTGGCCCACCGTCTAAACCTTGTGGCTACAGGTGATTGAACGAGGTAGCCAATAGCGATGATGACATCGAGATTGTAATGAGCAATCTTTCGATGAACCTGCGTCACCCAACAAACAAAAAGTCGGCCTCTTTTGAAGCCGACTCAAGCGAAAAACGAGTATAAGATTCCTACCGCTCTTACCACTTCCTCCACACCATCTTGTTGACAATGCCGGTGTAGCTCTGGATGATCTTCACGACCTTGATCGAGACGTTTTCTTCGATGTAGTCGGGCACGGGGATGCCGTAGTCGCCGTTGGTGTTCATCGTGACGGCGGTGTCGACAGCCTGCAAGAGGGACTTTTCGTCGATGCCGGCGATGAAGAAACAGGCCTTGTCAAGTGCTTCGGGGCGTTCCGTGCTGGTGCGGATGCAGATTGCCGGGAACGGGTGGCCGATGCTTGTGAAGAAGGAGCTTTCTTCGGGGAGCGTACCGCTGTCGCTCACGACGGCGAATGCGTTCATCTGCAAGCAGTTGTAGTCGTGGAATCCGAGCGGTTCGTGCTGAATCACGCGCTTGTCGAGCTTGAAGCCCGAGGCGGCAAGACGGTTACGACTACGCGGGTGGCAGCTGTACAAAATCGGCATGTCGTACTTTTCGGCCATTTTGTTGATGGCGGTAAAGAGACTCGTGAAGTTCTTTTCTGTGTCGATGTTTTCTTCGCGGTGGGCGCTAAGCAAAATGTACTTGCCCTTTTCGAGGCCGAGACGTTTGTGAATGTCACTCGATTCGATTTGCGCGAGGTTCTTGTGCAGAACTTCGGCCATGGGGCTACCCGTAACGTATGTGCGTTCCTTGGGCAGACCGCAATCGGCCAGGTAGCGGCGAGCGTGTTCGGAGTAGGCCATGTTCACGTCACTGATGATGTCCACGATGCGGACACCGAGACTCAGCAATTTTTTTTCTGAATTTTATTAAAAATATAATCCATAACGTTCTTCACAATTATCGATAAAGCGATCGAAATTACGAAATTAAACATCAATCGAATAAAGACTCCGCCACCAAGCAACTTTGTAATAGAGTCTGCAAAATACCAGCCGATAGATACGTGTATTAAATACAATTCCAAACTCCGCACACCCAAAAACGCAAACACGACGTTTACCCATCTTGCAAATTTTCCAATAAAATCAAACACTAGGCAAAGCACCTCGATCAGCGTCAAAGATAGCACAACCAATTCAATTCTTGCCACCATACCTGGAGCACGGGTGTAACCAAAAATCGCAAGCAAAATCAAGCCCGCAATTGACAGGACTGATAGAAACATCGTGAAGTCCACAGTTTTCTTTCGGTAAACCAAGAATCCCAAATGACAACCGATCAAAAAAGCAGGAATGCGCCACAACACAATTTCCCACTTATTGTACAAACCAGAAGCAAGATAAAACAATAAAAGATTTATCGCGACTACCGTAAGCGTTGAAATTATAAAGGTCGCTCTAAAATCTATTTTTTTGACTAAAAATCTATATAACGGGAAAATAAGATAACATAATAAAATCGCGAATATATACCAAAAGTCTCTCTTCCCGTCAATAATGAAATTTAAGAAAAATACGTTATAGAAAAACTCACCTATATTATTGAATTTGATAACATAGAAAATGATAGCGATGACAAAATAAGTCGGCAATATCCTGATCAATCTACGTTTATAAAAAGAAGAGATACTTTCTTTTTTCTCTCTATCTTCTCGCTTAAGCCCAGAAAACATCAGTCCAAAACCGGATAGGATCAAAAAAATATCACCCCCCCCCCTAAACTCA
>Ga0310695_10015512_pt1 | contig 10136 bp, 6 predicted proteins | sample RumenRJG_04DNA_FD_203882 | JGI IMG/M metagenome (GOLD analysis project Ga0310695, IMG submission 203882) | Bovine rumen microbial communities from Lethbridge, Alberta, Canada - RJG_04 (v2) (version 2) | ecosystem: Host-associated > Mammals > Digestive system > Stomach > Rumen | place: Canada... | reverse complement strand
CAAGCTCAAATACCGCGCTTCCTTGTACATGGACAACATAATCAAGGTAAAGGTCAGCAAAATACGGGTCTTTTGTACAGGTGACGTTTCCGTCGGTCATATCAATATAGATTTCAACCAGACGGTCGTTTTGATCAAACATGGAAGTGATCCAGAAAAACTGATCCTCCAGTGCGATTTGGACCCAGGAGTATCCCACGTCCACGATCGTGACCCGGTTTTCATCATATTCAATAGCCAGCGGACTGCTGACTTTTTTGATTTGCAGCAGGGATATTTTCCCCGGAATTCTTTTCCATTGAAAGTCGCGGATGATCACATCCTTCTCCAGAATCCGGGTCCAGTCATCCCTGCGGATCGTTTTGATATGCATAAAAACTCCAAATCAGACAGGCTGCAGCTGTTTTCGCAGCAGCACAGATCACAGGTACATGTGTTTTATCCATCATAACATGGCAGGCAAAAAACTTTCATATTTTGTCATATTTGTGATTTGTATGACAAATATCATATAAACTCCCTGCTTGTCATTTCTTTTGGCAATATTTGTCATGGATGTTTTGCAATATCACGAAAGAATCTTATAATTTACACTAATCTTTTTTGTTGGAGTAATAACAGCAATGACAAAAACTATCGTAAACCCTATTGAACAGGGTGCAAACCTTGACCCCGATAACAACATGGCGTCCCTTCTCGAAGCTGAAGGCGTCAATATCGACTTCCCCCGTCAGGGCGAAATCCGGCAAGGCATTATCGCCAGCATTACCCCGGGCCAGATCCTCGTGAGTGTTGGCACCAAGTCCGAAGGTATCATCACCGGCCGCGAATATGAAGCGATCCCGGAAGAAGAACTGAAGGCACTTGAAGTTGGCAAAGAAATTTCCGTTTATATCATCAATCCTGAAGATAACAACGGCAACCTGGTTCTCTCCTACACACAGGCTCGTGAAGAAGAGAATTGGAAGCACGCAGAAGAATTGATGGCGAACAAAACGGCTTTTGACAGCAAGGTTGTTGCCTATAATAAGGGCGGCCTGATCGTTTCTCTTGATGGACTGCGCGGTTTTGTCCCCGCTTCCCAGATCAGCATGTCCCGCAAAGCAGGCATGACCGGTGATACAGCAGAACAGCGTTACAGCAAACAGGTCGGCACTCCGATCACCTGCTGCGTTATGGAAGTGGACCGCGAACGCCGCCGTCTGATCTTCTCTGAACGCGCTGCCAGCAATGAGACCCGCGAAACCGTCAAAGAACGCATCATTGAAAACCTGCAGGAAGGCGAGATCCGCAAGGGTCGTGTCACTTCCCTGGCTGATTTCGGTGCATTCGTGAACATCAACGGTGCTGACGGCCTCGTTCACCTTTCCGAAGTTTCCTGGGATCACATCAAGAACCCGGCTGAAGTTTTGAAGGTTGGCGACGAAGTCAACGTGAAAGTCATTTCTGTTGACAAAGACAAGAAGCGCATTGGCCTGTCCATCCGCCAGACCCAGGATGATCCGTGGACCGATCGCATCGCGAAATATCATGTCGGTGATCTGCTCGAAGCTGAAATCACCCGCCTGACCAAGTTCGGCGCTTTCGCAAAATTGGAAGAGGATCTCGAAGGTTTGATCCATATTTCCGAAATCAGCGAAAAACGCATCGAACATGCTAAGGAAGTCCTCAAGGAAGGCGACAAGGTCACCGTCCGTGTGATCAAGATCGACCCCGAAGCTCACCGCATCGGCCTTTCTATCCGCAAGGTTGACTCCATGCATTATGCAGACCAGGACTGGAAAGCCCTTTTCGACGAAGCATAATTTCGCAGAAATTTTGAGTATTATAAGCTGCTCTTATTTGGGCAGCTTTTTTATTGAGACAATGCAGGCTGCTGTTTTTTGAGGCAAAGTGATTGTCCCAAATGAGGAGCCTTTGAATAACAGCAGCATCAAATAATGGAATCAGGATTTATGGACTATCGAACGTATTTGAAGAAAACACCTGACGAGAACGGATATTACGGACCTTACGGCGGGAGTTACATTCCCAATGAGCTGATCCCCGGCTTCAAGGAAATCTCCGACGCTTATCAGTCGATCGCTCATTCCGCGCAGTTCATTTCCGAACTGCGCCGCATCCGCAGGGAATATCAGGGACGCCCGACACCGGTTTATCACTGCGAGCGTCTTTCCCGTAAACTTGGCCTGGCTCAAATCTATCTCAAACGCGAAGACCTGAACTTCACCGGTGCTCACAAGCTGAACCACTGTATGGGAGAGGGACTGCTGGCGAAATACATGGGCAAAAAGAAGCTCATCGCCGAAACCGGTGCCGGCCAGCATGGCGTTGCGCTGGCGACTGCCGCGGCTTACTTTGGATTGGAATGTGAGATCCACATGGGAGAAACCGATATCGCCAAGCAGGCACCGAATGTCGCCCGTATGAAGATCCTTGGCGCAAAGATCGTCTGCGTGACCTATGGCCGCAAGGCTTTGAAGGAAGCAGTGGATTCCGCATTTGAATCCTATCTGAATTCCTATAAGGATTCGATTTATTGTATCGGTTCTGCGCTGGGACCGCATCCCTTCCCGCTGATGGTCCGGGATTTCCAGATGGTCATCGGGGAAGAAGCCCGTTCCCAGTTTCTGGAAATGACCGGGAACCTGCCGGATCATGTAGTCGCGGCAGTCGGCGGCGGCTCCAACTCCATCGGCATGTTCCTGCCCTTCATCGATGATCCGGTCGAGATCCACGGGGTGGAACCGCTCGGCCGCGGTCCGGCAGCCGGCGACCATGCGGCGTCCATGAAATATGGAAAAGAGGGTATTCTGCACGGGTTCAAGAGCATCCTGCTCCAGGATGAAAACGGAGACCCGTTGCCGGTTTATTCTGTTGCTTCCGGTCTGGATTATCCGTCCGTCGGTCCGGAACATGCTTATCTGCGCTCCTTAGGCCGTGTCTCCTATGACTGTATCTCCGACGAGGAAGCTATCGATGCTTTCTACAAGCTTTCGCGCTATGAGGGCATTATCCCGGCACTGGAAAGCTCTCACGCGGTGGCTTATGCTATGAAACTGGCTAAAGAAATACACACCGGCTCCATCCTGGTCAACCTCAGCGGCCGCGGTGATAAAGATGTGGACTATGTGATCGAAAACTACGGTTACGGGGAAGATCATCTGTTTGAGTAAAACACATAGAGTTTGATCGTAACTTCGGAAAATATCTAATTAAAGTTCATTTGGAAAAAGGGACGAACCGGCCTGATTCATCAAATATCAGCAGGAGAGTCCCTTTTTGCTTTCTCAAATATGCTGTTTCCACAGTCGTATACAGATGCCGGATAAATCAGAGGGCAGGGAAGAAAATAATATAAGATCAATATAAGGAGTTGCTTTTTTACTAAAAATAAAGCATTATAATGATTGTGTTGTATTGGTTTGAGTATAGGGATTATTTCCAAAACAGGCTGTAAAGAATGGCTCGCAACAGAAAGGGACTGACCGCCGGCGTAATCGTAATCGGTATTGTGCTGTGTGCATTGATCGTTGGTTATTTCCTGAGGTCTTTTTTCATAAAAGACCTGCAGTCTGATCGGAATATCGTTTCGGATACGGAAGATACGCAGACAGATCAGATATTTCCCGATGATCTGCTGCCCAAAAATATAGTTATCGGAAAGCAGATACCGGACGCACTTTTTCAAATGTCGGATGGAAGTTCAGTCCATATTGACGAGCTTGTCTCCCTGTCTTCAGAAGGTGTATGGTTATCCTTTCCCGGGGAAAATGCTGAGGATTCGGAAACTCCCGCTGAGATCCGGGCACTGTGTGAGGCGGAGAATATCTCAGTATTTCGAGTGGTACAAAACGTCCCGAAGAATGACGCGATGCCTTATCTCATTGACCTGCAAGGAGCATGCCTGAGTGAATGGGGTGTTGACTCACTTCCGTCAGATGTTATTCTGGACCACCGGGGAAAGGTTCTGGGATATCATGCCGGTCCTTTCAAACCGGGTGAGGCCAAAGGAATGCTGAAGCGTGTCCGAAGTGGCAGGACATCGGTGAACTTTGCTTTTATTGAACGTGTCATGTCCGATGGAAATGGCGGGTTTTATACCAATACGGCCGCTAAAGGGGATTCACCTTCCGGAAAGGATGTGCTGAGTGAGAGCCAGGGGCTGGTGATGATGTATGCTTTGACAGCAAACGACCCGGAATTATTCAGCAAGACCTGGATATTTACAAAAGAACATCTGCTTTCCCATGGTCTGGCCGCATGGTATGTCAGCGAGGATGGAAAACAGGCGAATGTGAACGCGTTTCTGGATGATGTCCGCATATGGTTCGCTTTATACCGTGCCGGAACGATTTTTGATGAAACTTACGCAAAGGAAGCGGAGGAGATGCTGAAGGCTATCAAAAGCCGCTGTCTGGATAAGAAAAGGAGACCGGTAGATTTTTCATATCTTTCCGGCAGCGAACAGGCTGATGTTATTTCACTCCATTATCTGGATTTGGAAGCGATGCAGGCGATGAAAGAAGCTGACCCGGATTTCGAAACCGCGTATAACAGCGCGGTGAACATTCTGCAGGACGGCCGGATCTCGGATGAATTTCCTTTGTATTACAGGAATTATGATTATACGACCCGCAGTTATGATCCCGGCAGCCTGAATACGGCAGAGGCATTATACACACTCTGGCATCTGAGCCGTGCCGGATTGCTGCCGGATGAAGCGCTGGATTGGCTGAAGGAGCGAGTTATGGCCGGCAGCCTTGCGGCCCGCTATAAAACAAACGGCGATGTGGTACCCGGTTATGATTATCATTCCACTGCGGTTTACGCGCTGGCCGCTTTGATCGCTCGGGAAGCCGGAGATGATGAGCTTTTTGAAATGGCGCTCCGCAGGATGGAAAGAAAGCTCATTTTGGATGCTGATGACGAGCTTTTCGGCGCCTATTCGCAAAAAGGGGCTGTCATTTATTCATTCGATCAGCTGATGCCGCTGCTCGTAAACGCTTTACTGGACAGGGATTTGACCGCAGAAGAGACTGCTGATGGAAAACAATAAGGCAGAAAGTATAAAAGACATTCTCGACAATGGAGTATCCGTTTTCAGACGCGGCGTGAACTGGTTCAATCAGCGTCTGAGCAGGATATATTCGCCGAATCTTGCCGCGCTGACGGGCACGGTCATTGTTTTCATAATGGCTGTGATCATCCTTTTCTTCCCGCCGGTCATGGGTGCGGCAGATGATGGATCGCTGTCCGATATCATGCTTGGAACCGGATTGGGATACCGCGGAGCAGACCTGACTTCCCCGGTTGGCGCTTATTTTACACGTCTTTACCTGCATTCCACACAGCAGGTCAAAGGTTTTTCAACGCACCGGCTGCTGATTGAATTCGCCAAATGGCTGGACACACGGTTCACGCATGACAATCTTTTTGATATTCGTTATTTGGGTGCAATTTATCTGATCCTCTACCTGCCGGCAGTATATCTTACGCTGCGGGGAATCGTTGCCCGGGTGCGGGTGGCTGCGGAAGCAACCGCGCTGATGGTCGTTGGTGCCCTGATTTTGGGAGATGCATCAATGATCACCTATTTCAACAGTCTGTATCCGGAGGCTTTCTGGCAGGTGTTTTTGGTGTACTGCATCGGTTTTTGTCTTGTTTTGCAGCATGGGAATGAGTTTTTGACACAAGCCGGTCTGATTGGTTTTATGGCAGCGGGAGCTTTGCTGACTCTTTCTGAACAGCATTGTGCAGCAGTCGGGATCGTTTTTATGATCTTCTGTGTCCGCCAGATTTTTATGGAGGATGGCAGCAGACAGTCAAAGATGCTTTCGGTTCTTGGAATCGTGGTGCTGCTGACAGCGTCCCTGATCACGACGCTTATCGGTTCATCCCGTTTTACAGAGGCATCCCGGCTGCATACCATCACGAACGGTGTGATGATGCAGGCGTCGAACCCGGAAAAAGTTCTGGAAGAGTTTGACATTGATCCGCGGTTTGAAACATTGGCGGATGTTTCCACCTTTTCCGCATATCCCTATGTTACTGTCGGAAATCAGGATCTGCAGCGAAACTTCCTGAGTCATGTTACGATATGGAAAATTCTGCTGTATTATATGAAGAATCCGTTTAGCTTTATCGGTTTGCTGGAATACGGCACGACCTCTGCGTTCAATCCTAACAGGCGGTTTATAGGAAACTTTGAAAGAACATCAGGACTGCCGGAGCGTACCCAAAACCAGATCCTGATTTATTACAGCAACTTCAAATCAAATTCTCTGCCGCAAACGATGGGCTTCCTTGTGATCCTGTCTGCTGTTTATGTTATCTTGTTTCGAAAACAAAAAGGACTTACGCACAAAATTTCCCGCTGGACCAACCGGGAAAGGCAGATCATGCTGGACACCTTCTTCTGTCTGCTTGCGGCGGGGATCGCCGATATTGCTGTCGTGATTTTCCTGAGCGGGACTGCTGAAGTGGAACGCTATCAGATGTTGTACGGGATTTGCATTGATGGCATTTTGATGTTATTTATATCGGAAATATTACACCGGACGAATGTCTTGGCTATGGAGGAATGATGGACCGGGATTCAAGAACCAGCCGGATTTTTCTTTTACAGGATTTAGGAATTCTGGTATTTATGGCGGCGGTGCTCTCAGGAGCGCTGATCACGGCTTTGACGGAAAAGGCGCTGATATATCAACATACGGCTTTGCTGCTGGGAATCATGTTGTCGGCTTTGCTGCTGGGCCTTCGGGCACGGATGGGTGGTTTGCTTGTCTCCGGCGCTGTGATTTTGCTGTTTGCGCTGTATAAGCTGTATATGCGGTATGCTTATGGTACACCGATCGAATGGACAGCGTATTTGTGGCCGGTCGTCATCGTTGCGGCATTGGCCGGGATGATGGCTTTCATTTCTTATTTCTCGCAAATTGAAGGGATCAACGGGCTGCTGAATGTCCGCCTGGATCAGCTCACCGTAATGGATCCGCTGACCGGTCTGGAAAATAACCGCTCCATGATCAGTTCGCTCGCCCGGTATATGGCGCTGAGCGAACGGAAGGGAACGGAAATGGGGCTGATGATGATCCGCCTGCGGTATGCGGAGGAGCTGAAAAAGGTTCTGACTGCGGATCAGTTCAATCAGCTGCGGCATAATCTGGCGCAGGTCGTCCAGAATGTGATCCGGATGGAAGACAGGGTGTTCTCGATCGATGATAACGGGTCACTGGGGATCATTTATTTCAGTACCGGGGCTTCTTTTCTGAAGGGGCGCATTATCGCGGCAATCGAGAAGAAGGACATGCTGCCGGATCTGAATTCACAGGTGCTGACGGTGGATCTGAGCGTCGTTTACAGACAGTATGAGAAGGAAATGGGGAAGGATGCGGTCCGCTTTGTGAGCGAGGTGGAAAAGGAATTCGCTTATGAGGTATAAACGGGCTCTGTTCCTCTGCATGCTGATGGGTTTTTTGTTCCTGACTTGTCAGACGGGGCTTGCGGTGGACGCTTCTCCTGCTGAAAGAAGGGGAGATGTTCTTGTCGTTTATCCGGAGGAGGCAGACCGCAGGGGACAGGCAGATAATCTTTCAGCGATCGCGGAAGTGCTGTTTGCGATGGGGTACCGGGCAGATTGGCTGGAGATGGAGACTGCGAAGGGTGCGCTGAAGGATTATGATAAGGTGATCTGGTGCGCTGCTGCGGATTCGGAGAGGATGGATCCGGAGTTGCTGAATGATTTTGATGGCTTTCTGCTGGTTCTGGGTCAGGCAAAAGGACTGGAGCGGATCGGAATTGTCCCTTTAACAGGACTGGAAGGGGATTTGATCGGGACCACGGATTATCGCTTCGCGGATGGTTATCGTTTTGAGGCTTCGGTTGAGGTGATGAATGCCGGCGTTTTTCGGAATGCGTCTTATAAGAGTGGGGAGTTGACTATATTGGGGAAGGCTTTCCCTCTGGTGAGCGGTTCGGATCGGGTCCGGTATATTCCGCTGATGGATTATACGGGAAATTACGCGAAAGCGCTGCTGACGCGGGAGATTGCGGACTGGCTTTGGATCTGGGATTCTCCGGGGCACGCTTATTCGCAGTTTGTTGTCCTGGATGAGGTTTATCCGTTCACGGATCCGTACCGTTTGATAGATTTCGTGAATTACATGGCCGGGCTGAAGATGAATTTTGTCATTTCAGTGATGCCGATTTACGAGCATGGAGATTATCCGGCAATGAAGCGGTTTTGCGAGGTGCTGAGATATGCTCAGGCGAACGGAGGTGCGGTGGTTTTGCATGCTCCGGTGATCCAGTCTGAGATCGATCCTGAGGTCCTGACAGAGCAGCTGACGATTGCGGCGGGAAACTATTTTGATAATGGGGTATGGATTTTGGGGCTTGAAGTTCCGTCGGAGTGGGCTTTTGATGAAGCGCTGACAGGGGTTCTGGGGCGTTCACGGACGCTGCTCTTTTCAGATTTGGAGGCTTTTGCTGGACATTCGGTGCAAGCGTATGGATTGAACAGGTATCTGGGGCTGGGCAGCCGGCAGATCGTTCCGGCTTTCCGCCTGGATGAGACGGGAGTCAGCCATACGGCGAATTCTCCGACGGCGGTTTATCTGAAGCCTGATGTGTTGAGGGATGCGATGGTTTATGCGGGTATTGACGCGGTGAAGGATTCACCGGTCCCGATGGGGGATCTATGGGGGATGGATCAGTCTCTTTATCTGAATGATTCCAAATCTCTCCTTTGGGACGGGAATACGCTGATGGTGGATGGGATGCAGCGGTTCAGAGGGTATGAGCCTCTGGAAGTAGAGGAAAATTATGATTACAAGCGGAATATCTATTACCGTTTTGTGACGAACCTTGCACGGCAGAACCGTTTTCTGATCGCGGTGAGCGGTGTGGTGCTGGTGGTGTTCATCTTTCTCGTCATCCAGTCAAGGCGTCAGATGCGTAAACGATTCCTGAAAAGCATTCCAAACGAAACAAGGGAGAACATTTCCTGATGACGGCAGCAGAAATCATTTCAATTTATGCTATCGCGGCAATCTGGTTCATGATGCTGCTGAATGTGGTGCTGAGCATCGGCGGGTTTATCTATATCTACCGCTGTAATCAGTCTGACGGTCACATTCCGCTGGCGGATGACGAATATCCGATGGTTTCGGTCCTGGTTCCCGCGCATAATGAGGGACTGGTTGTCCAGCGGACGGTGCGTTCTCTGCTGAATTTTGATTATCCGGATGAGAAATATGAGATCATCGTGATCAATGATAATTCCTCGGATGATACAGAAAGCATAATTGCGGGCCTTGCGGCTGAGTTCCCGCAAAACCGGCTGATGTGTATCAGCACGGATAAGGTGGTAGGCGGGACAGGGAAGTCGAACGCGCTGAATATCGGTTTTTCCGCGGCGAAGGGATCTGTGATCGCGATATATGATGCGGACAATACACCGGAACCGGGGGCGCTTCGTCTTCTGGTGGAAAATCTGGTGGCGGATCCGAAGGCGGGTGCGGTGATCGGGAAGTTCCGGACGAGAAATCGGAATGCTTCGATCCTTTCGCGCTTTGTGAACATTGAGACGCTTTCGCATCAGTGTATGAACCAGGCGGGACGGTTTTTCTTCTTCAAGCTGTGTACGATCCCGGGAACGAATTATGTGATCCGCAGAGAGATCGTGGAGCAGGTCGGAGTCTGGGATGTAAAGGCTTTGAGCGAGGATACGGAGATCAGTTTTCGGATCTACCGCATGGGATATTATATCAAACAGCTTCCGCAGGCAGTGACCTGGGAACAGGAGCCGCATCTGCTGCCTGTGTGGTTCCGCCAGCGTGTGCGCTGGGCAAAAGGGAACATCTATGTCATGATGAAAAACTTCAAGTATACGTTTGACCGGAAGGCGGGTCCTATGCGTTTGGATGCACTCTATTATGCCCTGACGTACAGCATCATGCTTTCTTCTCTGGTGGCTTCGGACTTGATTTTCCTGGGTGGTTTGCTTGGCAAGGTTACAGTACGTCTGGGAGGCTTTTCGACGGGCTTATGGGGAATGGCGATCCTGGTGTTTATTGCTTCCATGATGCTCACGCTTTCGTTGGAACGGAATGAGTTCAATCTGGAATCGC
>Ga0310695_10015511_pt1 | contig 10137 bp, 11 predicted proteins | sample RumenRJG_04DNA_FD_203882 | JGI IMG/M metagenome (GOLD analysis project Ga0310695, IMG submission 203882) | Bovine rumen microbial communities from Lethbridge, Alberta, Canada - RJG_04 (v2) (version 2) | ecosystem: Host-associated > Mammals > Digestive system > Stomach > Rumen | place: Canada... | reverse complement strand
GTGTGGATGATCCTGTTGGACATGGGAGGTTTGCTGCCGCGGGATGAGTGGGGAAACGTATTGGCCGTCATAGCGAGAGCAAGACGTTGCCTTTGGCATACCCATCTTTACCCGCTGTGGGCAAGAAAACCGCAAATCCGAGTTTGAATCATGTCCGCTGCCTGTTGGTGTTGTTGATTATCCTAAGTAAAAAGCCCTGAAACGTGTCCGCAAGAATACGATTTTAGGCAAAATAACCCAAAATATTTGGGGAGGCGTACTAACACATGGTCCAGCTTGAATTACCTGCTGCCGCAGCACCCTGGGGCACCTGATCAGAGATTCGTGCTCAGAATCGAAGTAGAGAGCAATCTGTATTTCGGCGTATGTAATTGGGACGACGAAACGAAGACAAACCCTCATGGGACTAAAGAGCAAGAAAAGCGAAACTATGTGCTCAATCACTCTGGTGTATTCGGTAACGGAGAGCAAACAGATGCCTTCTACTGGTGGAAGTATCTGAAATGGGATGGAGAAACTATCGATTTTAGGAACTGCAATTCCAACTATGAAAAGCTGTTTGACCAGGAGGAGCTTAAAACCATCATCGGGCATATCTGCGAAGAGGTAAGCAGCTTTCTGCGTACATGGGACATGGGTAGGTAAGGCACCGTCCCGTACCATGATAAGCGAGACGGTGTGAGTTGAAAGAGGGATATTGATGCTTGTTTTGCACCAATATCCCTCTAGGTTGTTTATTGAGGAAGAGACGTAAAACAAGACCTATAGCCTTGGAAGAGAATACTGAAGAGGTATTGCTGTGAGCAAGAAGGGTAAATCCGCTGGTGCCTTATCAAGATCAGTGTCGAGAAGCCCTCGCTGCTCACAATAGTTGTATGCATTCTTCAAATAGCGCTCAGCAATACTTGTGCTGATTGGCATATCAGCTACTTCGACCCACTCAAAATAGTCCTTTTTCCCCTTGGAGGAGTTGCAGGCTTGACAGCAATACACGAGATTGTCTCCAGAGTCACTGCCTTTCTTTGATTTTGCGAAAAGGTGATCCAAAGTAAGAGGCACGTTTTTCCCGCCACAATATGCACATTCATCCTTGTGAGTCAGCTTCTCACGCTCATTTCTGTAGATAGAAGCTCGTTTCATTTCGCCGGCCTGCAAACCCTTGTAAATACGAGATCGGGTCATCCAACAGGCTTTCGTGTAATGAGGTGGAGTTTGCTTAAGTGCTATCTGGTATGCAGCGAGATTGGCGTATGACCAGTTGAGTAATTCTCGGATATTTTTTGGCTGAAAAGACATGATCAGTATCCTTTTCAATATTTGAAATAATGTCACTTGCTTTTCTTTGACCAAGCTTGACTACTCCCTATTGCTATGGTTTGAGTATGTCGGCTGGCGGTTAAACAATGATGCGCAGCAATCCTCGTTTCGCGTTTTAATGAGTACAACCACAAATGCCGGAAAGCGCAGGGGCAGCCCTAACTAGCCAGCAGTTTTTTCTATCAAACTGATGTCTATTCCGATTCCTTTGAGTTTTGTGAGCAGTTCACTTCGCCTCTTTTCTCCCAGTCCCCTCAGTCGAAGGAGCCTGTCGGGATCAGTGAGGATCAGCTTCTCCAGTTTTTCTACGGTATCCAAATCCGCTTTGAGCAATATCAAGTATAGCTGATGTGACAAGCCTAGGCTCAGAATGCTTTTGGGCTGCTTTTCGTAGGTTTCATCGACTTTGCTGCAGTTTATTCCGTATTCCAGAAGTATTGGGATAACCTCGCGCCAAGAGTGATCCCATGAGTTTTGCATTCTGGTGAAGCACAAAGGATCATCATCTAGCGCCTTGGCAATGTGACCAAGGGAGGGGTAACCGGCTTGAATCAGCCTATATGCTGTTGCAACTGATAAAGCACATTCATATAGATTAATACCATTTAGTATTTGGATTTGTTCTTCAAGAGTGCCCGCGTTACGACAACGTACTTTGAGGCTGTTTTCTTCCTCTGTTACCCCTCTTTGCCCCTTGCGTATGAAGCGAATCCTTGATGGGTGCTTGAGTTTGCTGACTGCTCGCTTGCGGACTTGAAGGAGCCTACCTTTGGAGCGGTCAAGTTCATCGGCTATTTCATCCCACTGTTTTCCCTCCACATATCGAAGCTTAATAACAGCCTGCTCGTTTTTCTTGAGTGTAGAAATGGCGTAACGAAGCCCTTCCAGCTGATCCACCGATAGCTGAAGCGGCAAGTCGCCTATTTCTTTCAACAAACTCTCTGGCCAAACGACTGTGGAGGACGGTTTTGCCGCTACTTTTTGACCAGTTGCTTTATCCGGATACGGGATACCAAGGACTTTTTGAATGGCGTTTGCGTCTGCCGAGGGGAAACGGAGGTTCATCTTGCCAGAGATCTTCTCCCAAGAAACATCTGGCGACTCGTTGTATGCGGATGTTACAAATTCATAGCCCCATTTTGCTTCTGGCGCCTCGATTGCCGCAATATGCCAACCGTAGGGTTGACCCCGCTTATTTCGCCTTTGCCGGAAGTCTGACATGATAAGGTAAGCTTGCATCTGCAACGACGCCAGAGTTCCGTCAAAATTCTTCTCCCCTCCATCTTTGCCAAATTGCGCCTGCTCCTTCAGCTCATAGGTCATGACCTCACGTCCGACGGACTCGTCACTCAGCCCTATCACATCCATGATCCTTTTCGCACGATGTGAAACCATCCCCTCATCGAAAAGCGCGTCAAAATCATAGCCGTTTCTGCGATAGTTGGCAAAGACAGGGAAGATATCCTTGTGTATAAAGCCAGCCTTTTTGTCAAAGAATTTTCCATAGGCAATCTCGGGATGCCTAGCTAAGCTGATTCGCCACTCCCATGGATCGGTACCGGGATCGCCTGTCCACCATGCTTCGGCGGATGTGTGCTCTTCAACAGAGAACCCGGCTATATCGTTTGAGAATAGGGGAAGAAAACCAAGTTCCCGAATGAGGGTAAGCAAGTCATCTTGGGATTTCATGCAGGCAGGATCAGAGGTATCGCAGCATTTCATGAACCATTGACCGTTTACGGTTTCCAAAACCACCATCTCCTTGCCACATATGACTCATAGACCATACTCGCTCAATATCGTGTTTGATCTTCTGTGAATATCTCTATTTGGGAAGCGTTAAAGCCATATCTTGCTCTATCCACCGCAAAATAACGTTGACCACGTAGTCCTGCTGGACAACTGAAAGCTCACAGCCCTTTGGAATGCCGTGCCATTTTTCAAGGCAGCCGCGACAACAAGTGCCGGTTGCGTGTTGTGCCACAAATACGGGGTGTCCGTGCATGGGAGTCTGCTTGCCATCATTTTCAATGCTTGCGGGTGCAAGGCGCTTGGCAATCAGGTCGGATGCATGTTGCTGAAGTCCGTCTTTCCCAAGTTTCTCCGCATATCTTCGCTCAGCGTCATTCAGATGGAAGCGGCTTCTGAACTTTGATTCTGCAAGCCTCGCAAAGAGATCGCGCTTGAGCCACGCTGCGTGTGCGTCTTTTTCACGGATAACAGAAGCTGCAACAGGCTGTGTGCCGGAGAATACCTGCTGGACACGTTCTTTGAGTTTGGTGTTTCGACTCTCAACGGTCACATGATGCACTGCATATGAAAGAGCCTTCTTCGTGCCGACAATGATCAGGGCTTTCTTTGCACGGGTTACGCCGGTGTAGATGAGGTTTCGCTGTAGCATCACATAATGACTCATCAGCACGGGCATGACCACAATAGGATACTCGGACCCTTGCGATTTGTGAATGGTGGTTGCGTAGGCGAGCATCAATTCGTCGAGTTCCGTCACATCGTATCGGACGGTACGTTCGTCAAACAGGACATCCAGCGTGCGATCCTCGAGATCCACTGCTTCAACCACGCCGATATCGCCGTTAAAGACCTCTTTATCATAGTTGTTGCGGATCTGCATCACTTTATCGCGGACACGGAACAGGTATCCGCCGCGCTTTAGACCGTCAGAGCCGGGATTGACAGCTTCCTGAAGCACCTGGTTGAGGTTGGCTGCTCCGACTTCGCTGCGCTGCATGGGCGTAAGCACTTGAATTTCACTGGGTTTTGTGTGGTAACTTCGGGGGAGCCTGCTGCGAACGAGTTCTTTGACCGTCTGTACGACTTGCTCTGGATCATCTCGCTCCATAAAGAAGAAATCCGTTGCTTTACCGTTTGACAGATCCGGCATCTTGCCGGCGTTTATGCGGTGGGCGTTCATGATGATCCGGCTTGCCTGCGCCTGTCGGAAGATGCGTGTAAGTCTTACAACAGGGAAGCAGTCAGAATCGATTAGATCCCTGAGCACATTGCCGGCACCAACACTTGGCAGCTGATCCACATCTCCGACCATGATTAGGGTCATATGTTCGGGGATGGCTTTTAAAAGGTTATACATCAAAAGAAGGTCGATCATTGAGCACTCATCGACAATGAGCACGTCCCCCTCCAAAGGATTCTCCTCGTTTCGCTGATAACCCTCTGGCGGCTTTACCTCCAGCAGTCGATGTATCGTTTTTGCTTCCAGACCAGTTGCTTCGGATAGGCGCTTGGCTGCGCGTCCTGTCGGTGCAGCGAGTACAATCTCCGCATTTGCCTCTTGAAAGGCACGGATGATACCCAAAGTCGTCGTGGTTTTTCCGGTGCCCGGGCCGCCCGTCAGCAGAAACACCTTGCTCTTTACTGCTGTCGCAATTGCCTGCAGCTGCAATTCGTCATAGGTCATACCGGTTGCCTGTTGGATGCGCTCAGCGAGGTTTTCTTCTTCCACATGAAGTGTGCTTGCTCCGGCTGCGACACTTTGGAGACGCTTCGCGGTGCCTACCTCCGCATAATAGAACGGTGGGAGATAGATTGCATCGCCGTCTGTTACCACGTCATCGAGCAGCAACATCTCATCAAGCGCTTTGCTGAGCTTATCCTCGTCGGTTTCCAGAAGTTCGGCACCTGTTTTCAGCAGCATCTCGCGCGTTGCGTAACAGTGGCCCTCATTTGAGAGCTGATTAAGCGTATAGAGGATGCCGCTGCGCAATCTGACAAACTTGTCTCTTTCAAACCCGAGCTTTTCTGCTATCGTGTCGGCCGTGCGGAATCCGATACCCCAGATGTCATCGGCAAGCTTGTATGGATTTTCGCGGACAACATCGAGGCTCTTTTCCCCGTAGGTCTTGTAGATCTTGGTGGCGTGAGCAGTGCTGACATTATGCCCCTGCAGAAAAAGCATGATGTTTTTGACTTCTTTTTGCTCTTGCCAGCTCTTTTTGATGCGCTCGACACGCATCTTGCCAATGCCCGGAACCTCCAGCAGCTTGTCAGGTGACTGCTCAATGACATCGAGCGTGTCCTTACCGAACTGCCGGACAATGCGCTGTGCAAACTTGGGACCAACACCTTTGATCATGCCGCTGCCTAAGTACTTTTCGATACCAAACACGGTTGCGGGCAGCGTCTCTTCAAAGTGCTCGACCGAAAACTGGCGGCCGTATTTCGCATCCACCCGCCAATTCCCTCCAAGCTGAAGCACGGAGCCAACATGAGTGTCCGGCATGTTGCCGACGACAGTCACCAAGTCCTGAAAACCTTTTGCGCGGCAGCGCAGTACGGTATAGCCATTCTGCTCGTTCTGATATGTAATTCGCTCAACCACACATCGAAGCTGATCCATAGCCTGACCCCGTTACCTCGTTTTAGTCGTCCTCCGGTCTTAGCAGGTCTACGATAGTTGCAGCGTTTTCCTCTTCAAGAAGTCTGCGGAGAACGCCAATATAACCTCGCTGGCCTCCGGCATAGCGCCTGCCGAGGATATCCTGATAGAATTCTGATGGCAGATTCGCATTTGCAACAGCGAAAGCACCTGCAAAATCTTCGCCCCATCCGGCTCTTTCTGCTGCCGCTGCCATTTGCAGTTGTTTTTCCCAGGGACATGAGTTATAGATGTCCGGGGCGCGCTCCAAGAGCTTCAGCAATCGCATGTTGTCCCGGTTATGGAAGAAATTCTTACGTAAACGCTCCGCTTGGACAATGACAGCCTGCGTCCTGCCGACGATGGTGGGGAGTTCAAGAGCGGCGAAGTCTTCTTCCAGCTTGCGAAGACCTTCCCCCTCTTCCTGTCGCTTCTCAGCGGAGGTCCTCTCAGCACGCCTCGACTCCAACGTGAGCTTGCAGTCATTGCACAGCCCGGGCGTCTTCTTGACCCACGCTTCCCATTCCTCCCGGCGACGTGCGGCATCCGGCCCGTTAAAGGACCTCGAGATTATGTACTTTCCGCGGCATCTTGCGCAGGTGCAAATGATACGAGGCAAATGACAGCTCCCCTTTGTCAGGATAATGGCGTGAGGGTTATTCTACATATTATATATAACACAAAACCGTGAGAAACACAAATACCGGAGCGACAGTTGCTGTCATATTTTGAGGAAAGCCTTGACACGATGGGAATAGCCTCATAACATAAGACCCAACAAAGCTCATCATTGTTGGAAAATATGCACTGGGGGACATCATGAAAGAGCAGTATCTGGATCGCTACAAGCGGATAGGCCTCAAAATTGCCTACTATAGAAAACTTCGTGGGTTGACGCAGGAGATGCTGGCGGAAAAAATCGGAAAAACGCCTGCGTTTGTTGGTCATATCGAAGCGCCGAATGTGAATAAGGCCATTTCTCTGGATACGCTCTTTGACATTGCCGCTGTGCTCAACGTTCCGCCGGAGCGGTTCTTAATGCTCGATGTATAGGATAGAAAGATGCAACCCCTTGGTTCCCGTTATGAGGACCAAGGGGTTCTTGTATTGTGTCAAGATTACTTATCGAATCGGAGGAACCACTGTCGTGATCCTGACGCTGGAGGTCATACCCTTGAGCGATCAGAGTGTCCACCTTCAAAGATACGAGATTGGCATCGGAATCCATCAGATGTGCAATTTTCTGGCAATCATAGCCTTGATAGATATACTCGAGGAACTCGTCAGTCGGCAAGTCGAGCTGGGAAGCAAACACGTTTGCTTCGTATTCCATGCGCTTGTTCTGCATGTTGAACAGGCAAAACTCCTTAAAGCCGCCGCAATGTTCCGCGATGTTTCTGTGGAGGTGATGATGGCCCAGCTCGTGATATAGCACGATATATTCCATGATCGGGTCCAAATCCGACTTCACAAAGATAAAAGGGTTGCGAAGGATGACACAATACGCACCGCGCTGTTCCTTAAACGGCCTGGGCAGTATACTGATACCGAGTGCATCACATAACTCGTAGGGATCGCGGGTTCCATAGCGCCGGATAAGCTGATCCGCCAACTTGACAATATACGCTATGTTCGATTGCATCATAGTTCACCCCCAGTCTGCCCAAAAGGGCGTATAAGGTACCGGTCAGGCGACTAGCCTGACGATAGTATAACATGGTTAAAGACCGATTATCAGGACTCTTCCTTTGCGATGGAGTCTTTCCTCGCGAACTTTCTGTTGTTCTGCTTTGCTTGCCAATAAGCGTCCTGAAGCGCCTTGAGCATTTCATCCATGTCCTCATCGGCGATGTCACCGCCGGCAAAAAGCCCGGTCAACTCAGAAACCAACTCCGCTGCCTGCTTTCTGCCGCGGGAACCGTATTGAGCACCGGCAGCGTCGATGAATGACTCGTCTTCCGTATAAAGATAATTGACGTCACACTTGAAAACCTCGGCGAGTTTCGTATAGATCTCCCTGCTTCTGGGATACGCACCGCGGATCTCATAGTTCTGATAGGCGCGTTGGGAGACACCTATCGCCTTGGCAACCTCTGCCTGAGACATACCCTCCTGCTTCCGCAGCTGCTTCAGCTTCTCTGCAAAATTCATGGCTTTACCTCCTATGCGAAGTTCAACTGTGCGGTTTTCATCTTGACAAACGGAGTTGAGCTGCGTATAATCAGACGCGAAACGAAGTTCAACTACGCATATAATACATTTGAACTGCGTATTTGTCAAGGAGGTTTTTTTGAAAATGAAATATTTAGGTGGCGTATGTAGCCAGTGCGGCAAACGTTACTCGGATATCAAGTCGAAAAGAGACCAACGGAAGATACGCTGTGCATCTTGCGGGTCACCGGTTGAGCTTAAGACGGAGTGGGTGCTGCTTCCGGTGTATTCGCTGGAGACACTGGCAGAGCACGCAGAAAGCGGGGAGCCGATCGAGCCCCTGGATGGCACGAAGATACAGTTGTTGCCGGAGGATCAGACGAAAGGCAGGAAGATCGACAGAAATAGGCGGCATGGGTTTACTGGTTGACGAAGAGAAAAGACCAGCGTAAAAATTTCTCAAAAATTTTTGGTAATTCGGCTATTGTTTTCTTTTCGAAAGCATATATAGAAGTAGGCGGGGGATTATCCTCACGATTGTGACATGAAAACAGGCGAATGGGAAAAGGGGAGAAATTTTGACCTGTTTTTTTGGTTGAAATCCCATCTTGCATTCGGACGTGCATCCGTCTTATATTGGTCCTACTTTCCCTCTACGGGTCGGTGGACATATGTCCAATTAATGTGCCGGCAAAATGGGTCATAGACCCCTTTGCAAATAAATGTTCCCACAATTTACCGCGTTTACTGCTTTGATTCAACAGGAACAGAATCGAAGGAGGAATGCTGGATGCCAAAGACTTCTCGTGAGGAGGCGGCTGGGGACGATCTGGAACCGGTTGTGGTTCTGATCCCGAGGGAATGGTCGCAGGATGAAAAGGCTAAGTGGTTGGAGGAAAATGCGAAGGTAATGCATAAGGCAATACAGTCATTTCGAAATGCCTACGAATACGACGACTTGAAGCAGATGGCATGTGAAGCTGCGCTCAAAGCGTTCAATGCCTATGACTATCAAAGGAAGGTAAAACTGAGCACTTATGTCTATCGTGCTATCCGAAACGAAGTCAATATGCGGATACGTGCCGATAGCGCCCAGAAGAGGACCGCAAAGATCGTCCCGCTGGGAATCGTTGAGGAGGATGATGGATCGCCGCATATGGGTGCGGAGAATAAGGACACCAGCAATACGGACTTTCTCCATCACCCACAGACGTCCATCGAAAACCAGATCGAACGTAGGGAAGCGTGCGCGTATGTACGAAAGATCATGCGAGAGCAATTCAGCGATACGGAGAGGCTCGTGTTCGAGATGATGGTTGCGGGTGAGACGCAGGTCAACATTGGGAAAGCAGTACACTGCTCTCAGGCGAAGGTGTCCAATTTGCAGCGGATCATCCGGGCGAAACTCATCTACGAACTGCGCAAGGCGGGATTTGAACTCAACGATTGATGATAAAAGGCTTGAAAATATGGATGGAGGTCGACACAAAAGGCTATTATGATGGATTCGGTCGCTCACTTTTTCTGGAGTATTTGGTTTGAGGAGGAACAGTAATGGTGGATTTCGATATTAATGAGTGGCTGCGTGATAATGAAGCCCTTTTGATAAAGATCGCGATGCAGGCAAACTCTGCTGCGTTTGGGATGAGTCTGGAAGAACTCGTGCAGGAGTATCGTGAGGTCTGCTGGCATGCATCTGAAAAGTTCGATATGACGCGCGGGTTCTGCTTTTCCACATACGCAGTGAAGGCGATGCTGAACAAGAATCGCCAGCTCAAACGTCATGACTGCTCGAACCAGAACCAGGTGGAAAAGCATGCCGTTCGCATCGATAAGGTACTCGATGGCGATGAGTCGCTCGAAGAGCTCCTCCCGGCAAAGGATGTTCCGCTTGATGAGCAGACGGCATACAGCGAGATCCGAACGGTTGTTGAGCGGGAACTTTTGCGCATGGGTGGGAGGAACCGGAACATTGTGCTTAAACTCCTGCGCGGTTATAGTCAGGCGTTCGTTGCGAAGTACTATGGCATTTCGCAGCCGACGGTAGCAGCCGTGATGAAAGCCTTTCGCAGCAGCTTGAAACTGGCGCTGATGGAGGCGGGCTACTGGCCGGAAGGGGCAGCTTAACGAGTCAGATGGCGGAGCGAGCATGAGCTTGCTCCGCTCAACCTTTCTTATGCTTGTCCAGCTCAAGTATAACATGCAAATTTTGTATACGCAATGAAACCTTGCCGAGAAACCTGCATGGATTTGCAGGTTTTAATTTTTGCTGAGCA
>Ga0310695_10015510_pt1 | contig 10138 bp, 11 predicted proteins | sample RumenRJG_04DNA_FD_203882 | JGI IMG/M metagenome (GOLD analysis project Ga0310695, IMG submission 203882) | Bovine rumen microbial communities from Lethbridge, Alberta, Canada - RJG_04 (v2) (version 2) | ecosystem: Host-associated > Mammals > Digestive system > Stomach > Rumen | place: Canada... | reverse complement strand
CCGCATCCTGCTCGCGATCGTGTTCAGCATCGGCCTTTACACGGCAGCATGATCAGTGACCGGAACGAAATAAAAACAATATACCAAAAAGAGATAAACCGTATTCAGGAGGGTAATAAAAATGAAGGTCATCTATGAGAACCAGGTCAAGGCAGCAGGAGTTGCGGTAGAAGAGTTCAAGGACGCGGGAATGTTCATCATCTTCGGGGAGAACGCACCGGAGGAGATCAGGGATTACTGCTACAGTGTCAGTGTCAATCCTATAAACGGCGAGATTGCCGCAGGCCAGTACGTCGAGATCGACGGTCAGGAGTATAAGATCACCTGCGTCGGCTACGAGGCACCCATCACACTCAAGGGACTCGGCCATTGCACATTCAACTTCAGCGGCGCTGAAGAGGCGGAGCTGCCCGGCACCATCTATGTCGAGGCCAAGCCCATGCCCGAGATCAAGATCGGTTCCGTGATCAGGATCGTCGAGAAGTAAATCAGCGTACCGGCGGAACAGCCCGCGGCACAGACAGAAATCTTTAAACATACAAGTCATATCAAGGAGTAAGAGGCTTGCTGCAGCTGCTGACAGAATCAGCATTTGCAGCAAGCCTCTTTGGTTATCGATATAACAAGCCGCTGTACTTAAAGTCAGGTAATGATATCAAGGCCAAATATCTTTTCCATAGTGGATGGCATCGATCATCGAAGTTCCTTTGTCATAGCTGATGTACAAGCTCGTGCCAAGATCATAATCACTGTACATGTAGGTTATGGAATCACTATCATCATCCCTGCTGAATTCGACAGAGCTGCTGCCGATGATGGAATCCATAGTGCTCAGATCGGTCTTTAAAGTGAGGCCTTTTGGCAGAGTGATGTCCGGGATCGGAACTGTATCGGAATAATCAGAGCAGAGAATCTTAGTGACAGCACAGTTGGAACCGATCGTCTGATAGTTCGCAAAATTATAGACGTATACACTAAGCGGGATATCTCCTTTCTTCAGAGTGATTGAACCTAACCGGTCTGCCATTACTTCATCATCGCGATCAACGGTCCAGCCGTTTTTAACAAATTCCGATACGGGGCAAGGAAGCTGATAGATCACACCGTCCAGGGTGAGTGTGCCGCTGTCAAAATCCTCTCCCATGGCAGAAGGTGCTGTGTACTCGCTCAGGTATTCAGGAACTTCTGCTGAGGTCGATGTTTTCTCTACAGGGAAATAGGAAACAGAAACGTCTGATGAGCCTGTCAGTTCCCCATTTTCTTTCGGCCAGCTAAATTGAATCTGCCCGGTCTCACGATCCTCTCCATAATAGTAGGTCAGAGATAAGTCACTGTCGTATTGATCAGTCGGAGCTCCCATTATCTGTTCGACAGTTTCCGGAAGATCACCGGGTTTAAGGCCGTTTCCAAGAGCAAAGGAATAGTTTTCCAGTTCGGAATCGTTTACTTCAATTGATGAGACCACACAGTCAGACAGGGCCTTTGTGTTGCCGGATCCATTGAAAATATAGATGGTCAGAGTATCATAACTGTCTTCTTCTTTCGACAGATCGCACCAAGTGTAGGTCAATCCGCCGATTTCAGTATTCAAGTCCTCGTCTAGATAATATCCGTCAGCCAGCAGTTCACTGACAGGTATAGGGAGGGTATATTTTTTACCTTCCAACTCAAAACTGCAGTCGACCTGACCGGAAGCGGCCGGTGCTTCGAGGCCGCTGTTCAGGCTCTCGGGAGAATTCTCTTCTGCACCGGTATCAGCAAGGGTCTCTGTTTCTGCCGGTTCCTTGGCAGCTGCATCTGCCTGTTTGTCAGCAGCTGCTTGATCCTGTGCTTCTCCGGCCTCATCTGCAGTATTCTCTTCTGTGACTTCCGCCTCTGCGGCGCTGTCTTTCTGAGAACCGGCACTGCTTGTACCACCGCCGCAGCCTGTTACCAGAACAGCAGCCATTACGAATGCGCTGACTATTTTCCATAACTTCATTTTCCTCACGTTGTGTCTCCTCCCTTAACAAAAGTGAATCGTGCGCATAGCGGTATCAGCAAGGGAAATGTTCTCCGCATGCAAAGCGCGTCCGCACGAAAGTCAAAAGATAAAATGAATTAAAATATTATAACCCTTTTTATAAAGGAGCGGCAACTAGGGCAGAAGTTCCGCAAAAAAGAAGTTGTTTTTTGCGGAAGGATACAGTATTATAAATATTGTCTTTACGGGGGCGTAGCTCAGTTGGGAGAGCGCGACACTGGCAGTGTTGAGGTCATGGGTTCAAGTCCCACCGTCTCCATTTTTGGGTATATATGAAGTCCGAAAAGTGCTTTATTTAAAGGCTTTTCGGACTTTATATTTTTGTAAAAACTTCCGGGTGACTCGAATTCGCACCCGGGTGACTCTTGCAGGGAAATTTGATCACCTGGCAGTCAGAATTTGAATCCGAAGCATCTTCTTTTACAGGATCAAGACGGAGTTCATCTATTTTTCCAAGTTTGCAGGATTTTTCTTCCATACGGTTACGGTTCTTGATATATACATTTTCTGTAGTACTGATATCCGTATGCCCCATCTGCTCAATGATCATCTGGTCGTCAATGTCAGCTGCCCTTAATATGGATGCGTAAGTCTTCCTAAATTTGTGCGGAGGCTTATAGCTGATTCCCAATTCGATACATATTTTCTTAAGATGTCTTCTGACCTGGCTGGCACGGATGCGTTCTCCTACATAGCGCTCTTTGTATCTCCCCGGTTCCTGTTTGAACAGATATCCACCTCCAGTCTTCTCGGAAATAGTCTTGATACCACGTATCCATTCAAGAGAGTTTTCAGGAATCGCCACGCGCCTGACGCCTGCATCAGTTTTAGCCCCTTCTCTGATAGTTTCTCGTTGCCTTCCTGTATCATCCGCTTGTGTTTCTGTACGTCGGACATTAATACAGTGTTCCTCAAGATCAATATCCTCTGCAAGCAGAGCCGCACACTCACCAATCCGTTCGCCTGTTATGATTGCCAGTAGAATACAGCGTGTATATGGATCAGGATTAGAAAGGCAGTAGGCTTTCAGCGCCTGCAGTTCATCGGGGTAGTATACCTCGTTCTCTGCGGAATGTCTTGAATGACGAAATCCATGCATATCTGTACGAACATGGGAGATAACCTCATCAGAAGTATATGTGATAAGACCTTCATCTTCTGCTTGGTCAATAATCCCTTTCACTATGCATTTGACACGCCCTAACTCCTTTGCAGAAATCTTTCTCTTAAGTTCCTCTTTTGTCGGGCTGCCTGCTTCGTAAATGCCCTGGAGAAATGCAGTCCACTCTTTCCGTGCGATTCTTTTCATAGGCATTTTATTGATGTCTGCGCTTTTTATATATTTATCGCAGGTCTTACGATACCGGAGAGCAGTTGCACCCTGGATCACGCCTTTTTCAAGTCTAGAAGTGTTCCATTCAGTAAAGAGATCTTCTGGTTTTTTCCCAGTAAGTTCCTTCTCTTTTTGGGCTCTTTCCCTTTGGATCTTTATGATCGCATTTTCTACATCTTCCCGATTTTTTCTTTTAATCCTCCTTCCATCCGGGAGACGGCAATACCATCTGCCGCCACTTTCAAAGATCTTGTACTCATATGAATCTAATAATTTCATTCGCTCAGTCTCCTCGTACTGTGTGCGAATGCTGCCAAGATCAATTATGCCTGTGTCGACGGCATATTTCAAGATTTCGGGAGTTATCAAAGTCGTACTGGTCATTATTTCGACCTCTTGGAGGACAGTAATAAAAACTGTGCTCTTTTATCCTTTGGATGTAATGTTCTCATACATATAAAAGTCCTTTCTTTTACTATTTATATGTAAGAAAAATTAAATTGAGGTATCGCGTTGCGACGCATAGAACTATCGGTTTATCCGTATACGACAGTGTACGGGTAAACCGATAGCCGGGGTAGGTATGGCTATGTGCCAACCTTAAGTTAGTGGGCGGTAATGTGCGACGTGAGTACAATTAAGATATACACAAAGGTGTTTTATCATAGATAGCTTTAGAGTGGACGCAAGCCATAAGATCCTGAAAAGCCCCGTTATTAGCCCTCGCGAAGGGATAGTAGGGATCCAGCACAGTGCACATCGATCTTTTTGCGGATGTGAGATGTCGACCTGAACAGACAGGAGAATTTGCCTTCCAATTCATGAAGTAAAACTGATATGAAACTTTAAGTCAATGCGATGATGATCACGCTGATCGTAAACCTGCGTGTGCCGTACACGGGCATTAAAAGGTGTGGGATGCATGTCCCGACAAGGTCACACACAAGACCTAAAAAAGTGTCTGGAAATTGACTGTGTTCTACAGGCAATGACCGATTTGATTTTAACAATGGAACATCAACCGTATTAGAACGGAGCATATATGGGACGGAAAAACAAAAGCAGGTATCATAAATCCCTGCATCAACTTGTTCACGAGCGGCTTCAGTCGATGCAGGCATTTGGGCAGAGCAAACGAGCCGCAGTGACAGCCGGCGAAGATAAAGGTAAGATTTTTTCTTTTGCGACGTACCAGACGTATAAAAAACACATAGGGTACTACCTCAGGTGGCTGCATATAGAACATCCGGAAGTCACGACATTGAAAGCAGCCCGACGCTATGCGAGAGAGTGGCTGGAGCTGCGGGCTGACCAAAGGGATGACAAAGGGAGATATTTATCTTCCTGGACCATACAGACGGAAGCGGCGGCGCTAAACAAACTTTTCCAAATAGACCGTGCAGATCCTGACAGGTTCATACCTCCAGTCCGACGGAGGGAAGACATCATGCGCAGCAGGATGACAACAGAAAGGGATAAACACTTTTCTGTGACTAATAACGCGGAGTTGATAAATTTTTGTTGTGGGACAGGCTGCCGCAGAAATGTCCTTGAAAAGCTGGAAGGGCGAGATCTGTGGACGAGGGAACAAATGGAAAAAGAACTCAGTTTTGCAGTAAAACACAGCCCATCAGACCGGAACAAGGCAGATGAAAAAGCGCTTGAGGATGCATTAGATACTTTTCCTGAGGAGACGGTTTTTATACATCACAGGTCGGATAAAGGCGGCCGCAGTCGTTATGCTCCGATAGTTGGTCCGTACAAGGAGCAGATAATTGCTAGGATGCGTGATCGGAACCCGCATGAAAAGGTCTGGGAACACGTCCACAGCGCAGCGGATGTGCATGGATATCGCGCGGAATACGCCACTCGAGTATACAGACAGTATGCACGTAAATATGATGATATACCCTATGATCGGGTATATCCGGGCTCTGGCATACGATATAAAAGCGAAGTCTATTATTGCAGGAAAGACGAACGCGGCAGGCGGTTAGATAAAAAAGCGATGAAAAAAGCCAGCAAGGCGCTTGGTCATAACCGCATCTGCGTAATTGCGGATCATTATTTACGTGGGCTGTAACCCAAATAGCCGTGGAGGTAATGGAATGGAGTATGTTAAAAGGAACTCTCTTGGCGTCCTAAAAAAATGCGAAGAGGCGGAAGCATCATATGTGATGCAAACTGTGGGAGAGTACAAAGAGCTGATTGATATAGCAAAGATGTATCGGGATGATTTACATCGTGAGCAGCAGCGATATCTGGATCTTAAAAAGGTAAATACCAGTCTGCTGAATAAACTTGAAAGACAGAGAGACGAAAATGACCGCCTGTGCAGCCGAGTACAGGATATGGAATTGCAAATTTCAGATACAGAGAAGAAATACGCGGGAAGAATCACTGATCTGAAAGAACAAATCACGGAGCAGGATTTAGCCGTGAAGCAGGCACAGAAATTGAACGAAAATCTCAGGCGTATCTGCCGGGAGAGAGCAAATTCCGATAGAGGCATCACTCCAAAAAAAGAGCATGATGGATATTTGGTATTACAGAGCAGGGAGTGGAGGGAACGGCTGTCTGACAGACGTATGGTGCGTACCTGGAAATCAGTTATTCAGACACCATACGACGCCTCAATCGAGCCAGAGGTAATCGAGAAGCAGGTATTTGATGATCTGATAGACGGAGTCTTAGTGGACATCGGATGCCTCCATTATGTTTTACCGGAGGACAATGGCAAATATACATACGAGGATGATGGGGGTGTTATGTACTGCTGGCGCTACAGTGCTGATTATAAGTCAGGCTACTGGTGCGTGATCATATATACGACCAGACCGCTGGTAGTCCCTGTAGAGCGCAGGCATAAAAATTCGCAGGGAAAAAAGAACAGGAAATAGCGCCATAGCATTCTTACCCAATCCCTCAGAATAAATTTTCATACATATAAATAATGAGTAACGCTCCCCTTAACAAAGAGGAGCGTTTTTTCGCTGTTCAATATTTAGAAAGGTGGTGCGAAATATGTATGATTCGATTTTTGGATGGGAAGCCCTTGCCAACGCAATCATTCTCACGGCTGTGGAGGATCTTAGAGCGGCGTGTAAAGGAAAAGGTGAGGTGGCGGGGTATTTAAGAGACGAATGCGTTGAATTTCTGTTGTCACGTAGGGCTGCGCGCCTGACATCGGCTGACTTGAGTAAGGTTGTTGCTCGTATCATCAAAGAAACAGAGTAGCATGCAACAAATCATATTGTCATATGTGAGGGCGTAGCACAAACTTGAGGTTTGTGGCTCGTATTCGATAAAACAGATAAGCTTATCTCTAGGGAAGCTAACCAGGAGGAGATCGCATGAAAAAAGCTGAAAATCTTGCGGATAAGATTGAGAGATTCAGTAAGAAATCAGAAACAAAAGAAGCATATGCTGAGCGCGTATTCAAAATGTTGGACAGGGCTTTCCACGACACAGGAAAGAGCCGCATTGAACTGAATACAGATAGCGGAACAGTTTGCTTTACTAAGGATCCTTCGTCTGGCGGCATAGAGATGTTCGTTAACGATGAACGGATTGCTCCTTCTTACATTGCTTCCAGGATTGCGGAAATAGATCATGTAGGAGAGGAAAATGCCGAGAACCCTTTGGGGTATATCTTTTCAAAAGGAAATTTTAAAAAGACAGGTAAACATCTTGCCAGGCGTGGGCTCGAGGAAACGATAAAAGATGCAAAAAGGCAGTTTGAGGATGCAAAAAAAACGACAAACTCGATTATGCATTGCCTGATGCAGATGTTGATGACGGCGAAAATCAGATAATGGTGTTGAGAGAGGAAAGTAAATGAATAGCGGAGCAAAAATGAGATCGTTAAGAGAGTCCGCAAAATATACACAAGAAGAGGCGGCTCGGATCCTTGGAGTATCTACGGTTACCATCCAAAACTGGGAGAAAGGAGTCCGAATTCGAACAAAAAAAGCGTTAGATGGTGTACTCGCTCTGTATGACGCAGAGCCAATGGACAGAATCACCATAATTGTTGCTATGTACGGATGTGGCAAGGACCTAGATTATTTACAAAAAATGGGAGGAATAACAAATGAGTGAAGAAAGACATATATTGTTTGACATGGATAAGACACTGTCTGACAGTCTTGACTACATGATTATTGACACGAACAAGCAGATGGTATATGGGGTATATCGACAGAATCTCGATGATTTGATCGGCAGACACTCATGGAGAGAAAATCTGGCTAAGATCAGTGACACCTTTAAACGGCTCGCAGATCCGGATGCAGTGGAGATCGTGCCTGCTCTTAAGGAAGTGTTTGATGAGAAAAAAGCGATGGTGGAGTCGCTGGAAATCTCGCAGGAGACGAAAGATGAGATCCTCTTTGCACTGAGTGTGCAGCGCAAAAATATCGGTATCGATCATAAGAGGTTCACACAGAGCGATGGTACTTCTCCGCGACTCGAGATCGCACATTGACCAGTCGTCCCGGCGACTTAAAATAGCCCATCAAGCTGGGAGCGTCCTCCCCACTGCGGGAGGGGTTGGGATTATATTTATTATTTGCCTTATTGCCTTTCCAGTAGCCTTTGCGAACCGGATCATGCATAACGTAAGTGTCCATTGGACACTAGGTACATGACAGTAATCTTTTATGACCCCATGTACACGAGGCCCGCATCTCGTACCACAATTTGATACTGACCGTTCGCAGAACGGGCAAAACAATGTATTAGCCCGTTCAGTAGATGACGGGCGGAAAGGATCAAAAAAATGAGAAACTTTGAAAATGGAATACTTGAGGCACTTAGAAAAGAAGGAGTGGACGCTGAGCAGGTGACCGTCACGAAGAATGGAGTTCCGTGCAAAGGATTCCGTATCATAACCGGCGATGGACAAGTCAGCCCGGTTGTCTACTATTCAGAGGAGGAAACAATAAACGAGTTTGTCGCAAGAGTGCACAGGATCATGGCAGAAAAACTGCCGGAGATCCCCACGCAGAAGATGACAGACTGGATGTATGTAAAAGATAACATCTTTCTTTCCTTAGCAAAAAGAGGAACGGAAGAAGTGGTAAAGAAACCGTACTTGAATCTGGATCTTCAGATCCGGCTGCGGCTGGATCTCGGGCCGGATCAGACGGGAACGATCCGCGTTACGGAAAAGCTCATCGAGGCGACAGGTGTTTCAGAAGAAGACTTTTGGAAAGCAGCTGAGAAAAATACGGCTTCGGCCGCCTTTATCTGCAACATGGCAGAACTGCTCGGGATGTATGCGGACTCGGACGACACGCTGTACGTAGCTACGACACATCTGCCGGGTGGTGCCAGTGTGCTGTATCTGACGGATCTTTTCCGCCAGTACTGCGAAGAGCAGGGTGAAGATATGTGCTACATCCTCCCTTCTTCAACGGAAGAAGTGATCGTCATCGCCGGATCAAAACTCGGAGACGATATGGAGGTCTCCGATCTCGCGTATATTGTTAACGAGATCAATACCGCGCAGGTCGATCCGATCCTGCAGCTGGAGCCGGTAGTGTACCAGTACAAGGTGTCCTCGCATGAGATCAAAATGATCTGCAGAGCGGAGGTGCTGTGATGGCGGATGTTTTCCAGATCGTGACGGATAAGATCCTTAACCTCCTGCAGATGGGAGAAATCCCTTGGCACCGTCCCTGGTGTACGGTTGAAGGAGGGGCTTTTAACAGGATTTCCGGCAAGCAGTATAGCCTGCTTAACCAGATGATGCTCACGCACACCGGCGAGTATGCAACTTTTGGCCAATGGACAAAACTTGGTGGGAGGATCCGTAAAGGCGAAAAATCAGAGATCGTTGTATTCTGGAAATGGCCGGAAGAAGAGGAAACAAACAAAGATCTTGCTGAAGAAGAGCAGGACCAGAAAAGAAAGGGACCAGTGCTTAGATTTTACCGAGTCTTTCATATCTCGCAGGTTGATGGGGTAGCTCCCTTGGAGCCACGGATCAAGGTCTACAACCATAACCCGATCGAACAGGCGGAAAAGTTGGTCCACGGATATGTAATGCGGGAAGGAATCCACTTGGAGGATGAACAGTCGAATTCGGCATATTACTCGCCGGCACAGGATGTGATACATATCCCGTCACTATGGCAGTTTGAGTATCCAGAGGAGTACTATTCCACTGCCTTACATGAGATCGTTCATTCAACAGGACATGTGAATCGGCTGAATCGACCGGGACTGCAGACTGTGGCTTTCGGATCGGAAACATACAGTAAGGAGGAGCTTGTGGCGGAAATTGGGTGCGCTTGTCTCATGAATAATTTAGGAATTGAGACGGATCATAGCATTCGGAACTCCGCAGGATACGTACAGGGCTGGTTAAAGGCCCTGCAGGATGATAGAAGAATGATTGTATTCGCTGCCGGACAGGCAGAAAAAGCAGTTAAGTATATTTTAGGAAAACAGATGACTCAGGCACATGTAGCCTGAGCAACCAAAAGAGGAAACATAAACACTCGTCCGAAACGGGCGAACTATAAGAGCTTTGATGAGATGCGGACAAAAGAGAGAAGGGAAATAGACCCTTCTCTTTTTTTACGTTATCAGGAGCTTATCCATTAGACTGTAATGATTCGGAGGAGTCTGTGCCACTCAAGACGCTCTTCAGCCTGGCTTTATTCTTATCAGCGAGGCTTTTGCGGACATCCGTTGTGTTGACTAAAACAGGCACGCAACGTTCGAGGACCCTGCTGTAAATTCGAGAAAGGCTTTCGCTCATTGTTTCGCGCAGA